>Ga0209726_10003418_pt1 | contig 21630 bp, 17 predicted proteins | sample Subgrocontami54m_FD_187453 | JGI IMG/M metagenome (GOLD analysis project Ga0209726, IMG submission 187453) | Subsurface groundwater microbial communities from S. Glens Falls, New York, USA - GMW46 contaminated, 5.4 m (SPAdes) (version 3) | ecosystem: Environmental > Aquatic > Deep subsurface >... | reverse complement strand
TTTAACAGAACAGTCCAGGAAGAATGGCTTGCTCTTTGTGAACAAGGGCTTGATGATCTGCAAGTAGCGAACAACTTACTTACCGAGTGGATAATCTTTTACAACACCAAAAGACCTCATCAAGCCCTTGACTTTAAAACTCCACTCAAATATGCTGAGGATACCTTCTTCAAACTGTTACCGATGTACCCGGCCTCTACATTTTCTTGACAACCATTCTCGCCTCATGAAATACTTGAGGTAATGCCTTTACCTAAATCATTTACCACTGTTACACCACTTTCAAAAGCTCTTGCAATGATTTTGTTTATTACTCTTCCTTTCATCGGGTTCTATTTTGGGATAAATTATCCAAAAGAACTCTCACCTCAAACTCAAATAGTGAATACTACGCAACCTTCTCCTACCCCAGATCCAACTGCCTATTGGAAATACTATATTGATGATACATTAGGTATTCTGTTTAAATATCCTAATGAATGGGAGGTTAAAGTTGCAAAAGGCCAAAATGGAAATGTCTTACAAGTTTACACTCCAACAGCAATCTCAATAGAAAATTACATTCCAGCGAAAGAAAAAGAAAAATTTATTATTTCTATTAAAAAATGGGAGAAGAAAGCCAAAGACAACTATGCCCTTTATTCACAGATAGTTCAATTAAGAGGATCTGGAGATCCATATTCCTATAGTGATTGGGAGATTAAGCATATTCATGGTAATGAAATTGTCTATCGAGGAGGAGTTGGGGCTGCCAATCGAGAAGTTGAGGTCGACCAATTTTTTAAAGAGCGAGAGGCTTATATTTTGAAAGGAAATGGTGACGTTATACATATTAAGCCTGGTATACTTGTAGGCGAAAGTAAAGATTTTTACGATAAATTTCTTTCCACATTTAAATTCAGGGAACAAAAGGCCATCAAAGCCGGTTTTCAGAGCTATGAACATCCGCAGCTACATTATATGGTACAATATCCGTCAAGCTGGAAGCTAGATACTTCTCAATATGCTTTTAATGTGTTAAGCCCTGATTACTTATTAGCGGAAGAAGGCCAGCAGAGCATAATAGATGGTGCAGGAATATCCATCAATGAAGTAAAAACAACGGAGACATCAATTGAAAAAATGTCCGAACTATTTCTTCCCGGCATTATAGCTGAAAGCAAAAAAGTTATCACCGTTGCGGGAACAAAAGCAATTCAATTTGACCAGGCATGGGAGGGGGGACCTGTTACTTATACTTTTTTTATCAAAAACGGTGTGAAATATATTATCGCACTCAGCTATCCTGACCAAAAGGCGAAAGATGAGAATTTCCCTGTTTACCAAAAAATCCTCTCAACCTTCAAATTCATCGACTGAGCTTGATTTTTGAATATTGTAGAGAATAGTGTAAGATTAGTATATGGATCCAACTGCCCAAACTCCTTCTACTGACGGTGTGGGAGACCAACAAGCAAGTCCCCCATCTGTGCCAAATCCTGATGAACAAGCCGCGGTATCTCGAGGAGATACTCCTGTGAGTGTAGACAATAGCATTATTGCTACAAGCCTGGCTGAAAGCAATGACCTACAGAAATTGCAGGATGTGAATAAAGCGCAAAATCTTAACAACGATACGACAATCCAAGAGGTAGTAGGTAAAAACGGCACGCAAGTTATAACCGATCATGGAAAATCATCAGATCAAATCCGCATACTTGGTGAAAAAATCGAAAAAGCACCACTTCCGGAAGAATTCAGAAAAGAATTACTCGATCGAATTTCACGCCTGGCAATGATCCGGTCAAGCGCCGGTTTTCTAAGCTCCACCTATATCATGGAATACGAAACTACAGAGCGTTTTGTTAATTGGGTCGTTTCTCTTCCATGGAATGCACGTACCACAGAGCAATTAGACCTTGCCAAAGCAAAGCAAATAATGGATAAAAACCACTATGGGCTTGAGCCTATGAAAGAGCGAGTACTCGAGTATATTGCGTCCCTTATGTTAAATATTAAAAATTACGGTGCAGGTAATGTCATTAAAGCTCCTATTCTTTGTATCGTTGGACTCGCAGGAACGGGAAAAACAACGTTTGCGAAATCCCTTTCTGAGGCGATGGGGAGACAATTTGAGCGTATTCCTTTTGGAGGAATGGCAGACTCACGAGTCCTCAGAGGTCAGTCACGTTACTTTCCTGATGCCGAACCGGGGCAAATAATAAAACGGCTTTCGCATGGAGGTTCGAAAAATCCGGTCATCCTTCTCGATGAACTTGATCGTGTAACTGATACGGCGAGAGCGGATATTATGGGAGTGCTTATTGAGGTTTTAGACCCTGAGCAAAACGCACGATTTTCTGATCATTACATAGACTATCCATTTGATTTGCAGGAGGTTATTTTTGTTTCAACTGCGAATAACGTTTCAAGTATCTCAACTGCGGTTCTTGACAGACTGGAAATAATTCACATGCCATCATACAACGATCAGGAAAAAATGGTTATCGGCCGCGATTATGTTCTTCCAAAAACAATGAAAGTTACAGGATTACTACCGGAACAATTGATAATTGATAACGAGGTTTGGGAACCGTTGATCCGTCCCCTTGGGTATGATCCGGGTATTCGTGGTCTCGACCGGTTAATCACAGGAATCTGTAGGAGAGCTGCAATGATGATTGTTTCGGGAGAAGCACAAACGATAAAAATAACCAACGACAATGTCAAACAGTTTTTACCACAGTGGTAGTATAGTAAATTAAAAGTTTAAAGTTAAAAGTTAAAAATTACAATTTAGAGTTAAAAGTTTTGAAATTCCTGCCTGCCGGCAAGTACACTGCAACTTTGCATTTTTAAATTTATAAGGTATACTTCGTAAATATGGATGAGAAGAGTGTAAAGAATCCTCGAATGCCTCAAGGACAAGTTTCCTTCCTAGCTCTCGGAGGAATAGAAGATGTGACCCGCAACATGTATCTCTATGAATACAAAAATCAAATTCTTATCGTTGATTGCGGACTTGGATTTCCCGATGAGACGATGCTTGGAGTGGATTTACTGCTTCCTGATATATCGTATTTGTTGGAAGTGATCAAGAAAGGCAAAAAAATTGTTGGAATGGTATTGACTCACGGTCATGAAGATCACATTGGCGGGCTTCCTTTTATTCTTCCACAGCTTCCGTCATTCCCTATTTATGCATCAGCCCTGACAGCAGCTTTATCAAATGACAAACTTGCAGAATATCACTTGCCCCGCTCTGTAAAGACGGTTAGTTTTGATGATGGAGATGTTCGGATTGGGGATTTTGCCGTGTCTTTTATCAGAGTAACGCACTCAGTTCCTGATAGCGCGAATTTCTTTATCAAAACACCGGCCGGCAATTTTTTCCATGGCAGCGATTTTAAATTTGATCTTTCTCCTGCTGATGGAAAAAGAACGGAATTTGTCAAAATAATGAAATCTGCAGAGGAAGGAGTGCTTTCTCTAATGTCAGATTGTTTAGGAGCAGATAGAGCCGGGCATACTCGCTCCGAAGAAGGGCTTATTCAGAATTTTGAACGTGAGATGCACGATTGCCAGGGAAAATTTATCATTACAACCTATTCATCAAATGTCGCTCGGCTCAATCAGGCAATTAAAGCTGCGGAGTCAGTAAATAGGAAAGTCTGTTTTGTGGGTCGCTCAATTATCAAAGTAAAACAGCTTGCCCAGCAGATGGGATATCTGCAAATAAGAGGTGGAACCGAAGCACAGCTTTCTGATGTTAAAAGGTTTAAGAACAGTCAATTGGTTCTTCTTGTCGCAGGAAGCCAGGGACAGGAGAATTCTGCAATGACAAGAATAGCAAACGGAGAGCACAAGGATATAAGAATTGATCCTTTGGATGTTGTTGTTTTCTCCTCCGATACAATTCCAGGCAATGAATTGACAGTAAATGCACTTATTGATGCAATCTCCAAAAAGGGAGCTCGTGCAATAAGCGGTAACGGACAAGAAGCGTTTCATGTATCAGGTCATGGCTCTTCAGGCGATCATATGCTTCTCATTGCATTAACAAAACCTAAATTTCTTGTTCCCATAAGCGGTACATATCGCAATATGGTTGCGTATAAAACGCTTGCTCAGAAAATGGGCTATAACAGATCCAATACTTTTCTTATCGATAATGGACAACAAATTGATTTCTCAGCAAGTACAGCAAAACTTGGTAAAAAAATTGATACTAAGAATATTTATGTTGATGAAGTATCGGGTGAAGAGGTTGAAAACTTTGTTATACGGGATAGAGAGCGATTGGCTAAAGAAGGAGTTGTTATTGTGATGACCGAGGTGAAGTCATCTGATGGACAACTTGCAGACAAACCTGTAGTCATCGCTCGCGGTTCATCAATTCAAGATACACAAAATTTTTCAGCGTCATTACAAGCGGAGCTTGAAAAGAATCTTGCTCTTCAAAAAAGCCGTGTCACGAATTGGGTGCATATCAGGCGAGTCATTGGAGATACCGCAGAGCGGCATATATTTAAAAAATTCCACATCCGTCCTCTTGTGCTTCCCGTTGTGATTGAAGTTTAATGGTTTAGTGCTATAATACGCTCGATGAGCGCCATTGAAAGAAATTTACCAGAACCGGATCGTCCACTCCCAGCGCCTACACGACTAAGAGAGGTAGAAAGGCCTAAAGAGCCTTTATTAAATCCTGATGAAGCAGGTGTGCAGTATCGTCTCCTTGCGGGACCACAAGGTCTCGACCTCACGAACAAAAATTTGCCCGTAGATACTGAGCTTCTGGGCAAGATTAAAATCGATGGCATTCGTGGAGTTGATACGAGTGTTCATAAAAAAGCATCTCTTGGTGAAAGACATAGTTATTGGGATGAAGACAGTGAGCGTAGGGAGATGTCCTTTGAAAAACAAATGGAGATATGGGAAAAAGGTTTAAATGGTTATCTTAATAAATTACGTGGAAACAAAGATGATGATAGGCCTAAAAAATTCTTAGAAGATATTGGGATAGGAGAAGATGTCGGTGCAAGACAGCTTTATGATACCTATCTCAAAGGGGATTCCAAGCTTGATAAATTTGTTGAAAAACTGGAAGGCCTTGATTCTACAGTAATAATGGAGAATGCAGAGATTATAAAAAAGCTTGGAGTAGCGTTTGGAGAGACCTCAAGTGAAGCCATTAAGCATCTTCTCCATGGTATAAAAAATGTCCAGATAGACGCGGATGCGTTTAAAAAGGAAGCCGCTAAAACGGTAAATGAGGATAACGTATTGGACGATAAGGTTTTGGGATATATCAATGTGTATAGTGAATACTGGCAGGAGATTGTAAAGAAGGATAAGAAGGAAAAAGAGGAAGGGCAAAAAAACGAAGCTGAACAACCACAGCCTGCCAAAACTGAAGACACAAATGAATCTCCTAAAGTTTCTGAGCCTTTGAATCAATCACCCACAACTGTTGCACTTACAACTGAAACAAAAGCTAAAGTTGAACGAGAAAAATTTATTCCGAAGATGAGAAAAAGAACAAGAAAAGTGATTGATGTTGCCAAAGCATATAGAAGAAAGAGCAATCCTGATGAGTTTTTGGCGAAAACAACTGATAATTTTCCACCTGAACCGCCCATTGATCATAGTACAGTTAAAGATATAGCACTCTTTGACCAAGATGCAGATAGTTCGGAAACATTACAAAAACCGACAGTAGAGTATGCAGCTAAAAGTATAGCATCTGAAGAACATCCCAATCGCAATGAAGATGCTGTACTACAGGTGCCGGAAAATAAAGTATTTGGTGTGTTTGATGGTGTAGGAGGAAGTGCCGGGGGTGATATAGCTTCACAAACCGCAAAGGAGTATTTTGAAGAGCAGTTAAAATCGCTTCCGCCTGATGAGGAATTAATATTTGAAGAACTTGAAGATTATATGAGGTATTTAGTGAAGGGAGCACATGAGGCAATTATACAAAAAGCAGAAGAAAATCCTCAGTGGGAAGGTATGGCAACGACAGCTTCTGTTGTCAAGATTTGGAATGGGCCACAGGGCGAACGAAAGATAATAATTGCAAACGCCGGTGACAGTAGAGTATATATACAGGATAAAGAAGGAGAATTACAACAAGCTACTCTCGATGATGCTGCTATATATGAACAATTAGATGATGATTCGGCGAGGGAATTACAAGAAAGATTTAGCAATGTTACTGATTCCTTAGAATTGAGTAATGAGAAAGAACGAAATTTGTTTGCGGGACGATCTACAATAACTCAAGCACTTGGTTTTAGAATAGATGAGTCATTCCTATATACGGGAGATATTATCTTAGTTGATCGCATTCTTATTACATCAGATGGGGTTCATGATAATCTAACTGATGAAGAAATTAGAGAAATTTTAGTAAACTCTGACGATAACCAGGTAGCAGTTGAAAAACTTATTGAGGCTTCTCAGGTAAGGAGTAGAGAAAGTAGTACAATTGAGAATATTCGACCTAAGCCTGATGATATGAGTGCGATTGTCATAGATATTCCACAAGCAACATAGATTTGCCTACTCAGCCCCAAAGTTTTATGCTCATTCGCTTTTGCATCATCAAGGCGGAGTGGTATATAATATATCTATGCCCAAAAGAAGAGGTGGAAGACGAAAACCCTTCAAATTAAAGCTCAAGAAGAAAACTGTCTATACAATTTTTGGCATAGGATTCTTCCTCGCAGGAGCTTTACTTCTCCTTTCGTTCACAAAAAATAGCGAATCGACAATTAAGCTCAATTCAATGCTGGTTGATAAATTTGGCTCCCTTGCTATTCTTTTCCCATTTGCCCTCATATTCTTTGGATTTTTATTCTTGCATCTTAAGATGTATCTCTCAAGGCTTAATGTCAGTATCGGTTACTTACTTTTATTCTTTTCGCTCCTAGGACTTTTGCGAGCCGGATCGGTTGGAAGCCGTGTCTTCTCAATTCTTGAGGAAATCCTGACCAAGCCTGGTACAGACGCTGTTTTTATAGGTGGTCTTCTTGTCGGAAGCATAGTGTTTTTTGATACATCTATTGATGAAGTGTTTCAGGGAGTCTCGACAATTGTTAAGACAATTAATAAGTTAATTCCCCGAAAGATATTTTCATCTCTCAAACGCGAAAAGCCTCTTATCAATAGAAATAAACCAATAACAATAAAAGGAGGACAGAAGGAAGAAGCGATGCTTCCTGTGAAAGCAGTTGCGCCGTTGACTCATGCTACTCAAAGGAGAGATCAAGTACTTCTTCCTGAAAAACTAGTGAGTAATGTTATATCTGGTGGAGTAGGAGGAGTATGGGAATATCCTCCTCTTTCTCTCCTGTCAGAGGATCCGGGGCGAAAAGCCGAGCGGGGAGATATTAATAAAATTGCTAAAACTATTGAGGACACGCTTGATAGTTTTGGAATTAGAGCGCATGTAACTGAAGTTAACCTGGGTCCGGCTGTCACGCAATATGCTCTTGAGATTGCACTTGGAACAAAAGTCTCCAAAATTACTTCTCTTGCAAATGATTTGGCGCTAGCAACTGAAGCACCGACAGGGCAGATTAGAATTGAAGCTCCAATACCTGGTAGAAACCTCATTGGTATCGAAATACCGAATAGATCACTTGAAGTCGTAACGCTTCGTACAATGCTTGCATCAAGTGTCATGCAGAAAGCAAAATCCAGACTTACTGTCGCCTTGGGGCTTGACGTCTCAGGCAGCCCGGTATCTATCAATATTGCCAAAATGCCCCACGTACTTGTCGCCGGAACAACAGGTTCTGGTAAATCGGTCCTTATCAACTCATTTATCTCCTCACTTCTTTTTAGGGCATCGCCTCAGGAAGTGCGCCTTATTTTGATTGACCCAAAGCGTGTAGAGTTTACCGGTTATAACGGAATTCCCCACCTGTTAACACCTGTTATTGTTGAGCCGGATAAAATTCTTTCGGCATTGAAATGGGCTATGGCTGAGATGGATAAGCGTTATAAGCTTTTTGCCGAGAGGGGAGTTCGGAATATTGATTCCTATAATGAACTTTCCGGATTCCAAGCACTCCCCTACATCGTCATTTTTATTGATGAGCTTGCTGATCTAATGATGTTTGCACCAGTTGAAGTCGAAGATGCTGTTGCACGAATTGCGCAAATGGCACGGGCAACCGGTATACATTTGGTTATTGCAACACAACGGCCTTCGGTCAACGTTATAACAGGTCTTATTAAAGCAAATATTCCTTGCCGAATCGCTTTTAATGTTTCATCTATGATTGACTCCCGCGTGATCATTGATATGCCAGGTGCCGAAAAATTATTGGGAAGAGGAGATATGTTGTATATTCCGCCAGATCAAGCAAAACCGACTCGTATTCAGGGTGCCTACATTGAAAAAGAAACAGCAAAACTGGTTGACTTTCTTAAATCGAGAAATTATCCTTTAGAGTATACTGAAGAGGTTACTAACCAACCGCTTCCTCTTAAAAGAGGTGGAGGTACATCATCTGTCGGTGCTGATGGAAGAGATGGACAACTTGAAGATGCAATTCGGCTTGTCTGTCAGTTCAATACAGCCTCAGCTTCATTTTTACAGCGCAAAATGTCAATTGGTTATGCAAGGGCAGCTCGTATCTTAGACCAACTTGAAGAAGTAGGGATTGTTGGGCCCGCTGAAGGAGCAAAACCGAGAGATGTACTCGTGAGAAATGCTGAAGAATATTTAAGTGGAATGCAGGAGCAGTAATAAGAAAATTCCTAATTAACCTAATTGATCTAATTTCTAAAAAATATTAATAATGTTAAATTAGATATTTGGATTTGGGAATTCTTTAGGTAATTAGAAATTGGAATAATTAGTCATTTTTACTATTATGGTTAAAGTAGGTCAACGATTACACGAAGAAAGACTGCAGAGAAAACTAAGCCTTGATGATATTGCCGCTGCAACGAAGATCAAAGCGCAATTTCTTCAAGCAATTGAAACGGGAGACTATCAAAAGCTGCCCTCTCCTGCCTATGCACAGGGGTTTGTCAGAAATTATGCAACGTACTTAGGACTTCCAAGAACCGAAATAACCGCCCTTTTCAGACGGGAGTTTGATGAAAAAAAAGCATACAAAGTTCTACCTGACTCGCTGACTCAAACAGACGAGTTTCCATTAAAGCGAATAAAGGTTCAGCAATCGCTTATTGTTGTTTCTATCCTATTTGTGCTCGTTGCTTCGTACCTCCTATTCCAATATAGATACGCTTTTATTTCTCCCTCTCTTGCTGTTTATTCTCCAAAGCCTGATGCAAATTCACGAGAGGTGAGTATCTCAGGGAAGGCAGATAGCAATGCAATAGTTTCTGTCAACAACGAACCGGTATCGTTAAACTCGAGTGGGGAATTCACAAAAAAAATTACTCTTTTTCCGGGTAAAACAAAAATCTCAGTTCGCGCAAAAAACAGATTTGGGAAGGAGACAGTACAAACTCGAGAAATTGTTATTAAGTAGTCATCTTAAGGGAGATAAGTACGCGATATTTGACTATTATTAGCTTGTTTGTAACAGGTTAAGTGACCGGTATTAGTTCTTACAGATCTCTTTCTTGACACAAAAAGTAGCTTAAGGTAACGTAGTTATATGGTAGACGCTGTTCAATTAGTCTTACTGTTAGTTGTTGTTGTTCTTACAATACTTCTTGTTGTTTTAGGAGTCCAGGTATTTTTCATTCTTAAGGAATTCAGAAGAACTATTCGCAAAACCAATAAAGTTCTCGATACGGCAGAGTCTATCACAGAAAATATCGAAGGACCGCTTTCGGCAATATCCTCACTTGCACTTGGAGTCAAAGCAACGTCTCTTCTTACTGTTGCAAAATTTGTAAAAAATCTCCTTGGCCGCGAGAAACATCAAGATAGAAACTCGGATGAAAGAAGGGATGATAGAAGATACCGACATGACTAAATATGGAACATAGAAGCAATAACCATAACAATGGATTAGGCAACGGCTTTCTTTTTGGTTTGGTTCTCGGAGTTATTGTTACTCTATTATTCACGACAAGAAAAGGACGTGAAGTCCTTAAAGAATGGACAGAAAAAGGGCTTACTAAATTTTCAGATCTTGAAAAAATACTTACCGATGAAGAATTTGATGAAGAGGATGATAGTGATTACGCCAAACCTAAGCCGGTGAAAGAAGTACGTCACTTGGCGAAAAACACCTCAGATGACTCTTCGCAAAATAAAAAGAAAGAGCAGTCAACCCCGATCAAATCGGGGTCAAGACCAGAAGACACGGAGCAAAAAGCCGATGAACCACCACTTCAATCTTCTTCTGATGCAGCCGGTGAAGACAAAAAAAGCTCTCAAGAAGAACAAGAGGCAAAACCAGAGGAGAAAAAAGAGCAAAAAGAGTCAAATGGACATCCTTCCCACCGCACAACAGCAGTTAGAAGATTCTTCAGAGGCCTCAAGAAAAGCTAAGTTTTTCATCACTGACCTGCGACCTGATGAACGTAGTCAAGCCTTTTCTTAATCGTTGCATCGAGCCGGAGCGCATCGGCAGAGTTTGATTGAAAATCCACACTACGACCTTCGGCACATGCCCCGATTGCGACTTGCTGATCAACGAGAAGATCGGTATATAGTTCTGCGAGCCATCGATCCGGATGACCGCTAGCCGACTTAAGCACTTCTTCGTGATCGAAGCGACGGGGGATTTCCTCGGTTGCTCTTTTGCATGCTGCAAAATCTCCATTAGCAGCCTTTCTTAATACATCATTTGCAAAAGCTGAGAACTCGACAATAGTTTTTCCCTTACCTTTAAGATATTCAAGCTCCGCTATAGCTATGGCCTTATCGATCGAAGGTGGGGGTCTCCTTCTGAGGTTAGGTTGCGATGATGTAGGTGAAGGCGATAACTGAATTTGTTTTTTTGTCTCTTCTGTTTTATTTACAATCTGAGAGGGGTTATTATTTCTGAAACCTAAAAAATAAACACTTCCTCCTATAAGAAAAAGGATTAGAATGCCGAGAATAATCGGTACGAGAGGAAATGGTCGATTCGTCACTGGAGGTTTTAATGGAGGTGGTGTTTTTTGAGTAAGCGATGGAGGAACATGCACGCCTTCCGGGTTATTTGGAGGAGTTTGGATTTCAGGATTCATAAAGGTATTTCTTAAATTATTCTTTCATAGCGAAGGTATAAGCGTCAAGAGGAGTAAACTTGAGTGTGTGTACCGATGTCGATGAAGAGAACAATATCTTTTGATTCTTCAATGTAAATAACTCTGATATCTCCAGTTATAGAAAATGCTCGATAGCTTTTGAGTTTTCCAATAAGCTTATGATCTTTGAGGAGAGGAGCTTTTCTGTTTTTGAGAAATATTGCTAACCTCTCTTTATATTTCTTTTCAAGAGCAGAATGAGGCGGTAGTCTCTTCTTATAGTTTTTGAGGAAATCTTTGGAGAAGCGAATTTCCATCAGCTTATGATCGGAGTTGTTCCATCATTTCTTCAGCAGAATGTGCAACAAAGCCTTTCCCCTCTGCAATTTCTTTTTTTGCTTTTTCATATTTTTTCTTTAAGATAGCTTCTTGTTTTGGTGTTAGGATCTCGTCCTGTGTAGCTTGAGAGAAGCCAATAGTAAGCGTTTTTTTTGAAAGCTGCTTCATGAATACCCGGATTGCCTCCTGCAGAGAGGAAAACCCGGATTCAAGAGCAACCCTTTCTGCAGAAGCTTTGAGAGATTTATCGACTGGAACTTGAACAGTAACTTTGCTCATATAAATATAATTATACTGTTTTGATATTAAATGTCAAGGTAGAAGAGGAGAAGAATCTTTATTCGAGGCCGTATTTTTTGATGTTTTCATTATGCTCGGAGAGAGTTTTTGCATAGTGATTGTGACCCTGTTTGTCTGAAATATAAAAAAGATAACTTGTATCAGGTGCTGTTGCGACAGCAGTTAGTACATCTAGACCAGGATTTGAAATAGGTCCGGGAGGTAAGCCTGCATTTTCATACGTATTAAAGGGAGAAATAATCTTAAGATTATTAATAGTTAAATTTTTCTTCCACCAAGTTCTTTCACTTCTATCATATCCAAGTGCATATTGTATAGTTGCATCAATCTGCAAAGCCATTCCTATGTTTAAGCGGTTGATAATAACCGACGCAACAAGCGGCCGGTCTTGAGGTAACCTTGCTTCTCTCTCAACCATCGATGCAATATTTACGATCTGTTCTTTTGATAGGTTATTTTGACTGCCAGGAGGGATACTCGCATATTTTTTCTCAAAATTATCACGCATTGTAGAGATAATAAGATCAATACTCGCGTCTTTTGGAAAAGAATACGTGTCCGGAAAAAGATACCCCTCATGAAGATTCAAACTTCCCCGCCAGCTTGGATCATAGGTCCTAAAGCGATCTTTTAATAGATCCGCGATTTCTTCAGCTCTTTTTCCTTCTGCAATCGTCACACGAATGTCAGATGTTCCAACTTGAAGTGCGTCGGCAATCTCACGGGCGGACATAGATGGAGAAAGTCGAAAATCTCCCGCTTGAATTTTCCCATCAAGCCCGAGTTGTTTGACCAGTAGGAAAAAGACAATCGGGTCACGAATCAGGCCATCTGTTTTTAGATCATTAGTAACTTCACGGACCCCTGCACCTTTTTTGATTGAAAAAGCTCTTCGCGTTTTATCATAAGGATTAACGGGAGCAGTTCCATTATTCCACCAGACTACAACTCCGCCTATAATAAGAAGAAGCATGACCATAAAAAAGGAGAGTTTTCTCATAACAAGTTAGGTATATTCCAAAATAGGGAAATGCAAAAGGGAATTTTTCGCTTCTTGAAGAGTATATGAGTGTTCACTGTACATGCTAAAAGCGGGTTCACCCGTTTCTGTGCGCTCACCAATTTTTTTATGAAGATAAATTCCGCTTTTTGTCTGCTGTGGAGCTCCGAGAATCTTGGCAAGAATTGATGCATTTTTACTATTCACTTTTTTTATAACTCCTTTCCGTTTGGCCATTACTTGATAATGGTATTTACCGGGCTTCATATTTTCGCTTATTATAGCAGAATCTCCTCCTTGAGCCTTAATAATTTCTTTCATTTTCATATGAGCATGACCGCTTGAAAGAATATATCCTGCCCATCCATAGCCATTTCCAAATTCCTTTATTATCCGGTCTTTCGTTTTTTTTGGTGCATCTTCAAGGCAGAGATCAAGGAGTGTTCCAGCAAGGAAAAGGGCCCGTTTTTCAAGATCCAGAGGTCTATCGAGTTTTTGTTCCAAAACTTTTAATGCTTCTCTTGCCTCAAGAAGCGGACCAAGTCCTCGTCCTGCAGGCTCTTCAGTTTTATGGATATTCACATGAATTTTAACATTGAATTTTTCTGCTAAGTATTCAAACTTCTTTTTCAAAAGCTCTGCTTCACTAACCCTATGTACCTTAACGTGCTCCCCATACGGTAAGTCAATAACAATGTGATTGGAACCAAACGCTATCTTCTTTGCCATAATAGAAACAAGGATTTTATCATAACTTTCAAGGAGAAGTGGCTCCTCAACTTTAATCAGTTCATCATCAGCAGGAGCAATGTCAACGCTTCCTCCCCATACAATACAACCGTTTGTTTTTTCGACAATTTTGTATATTTGTTTTTTTGTAAACGTTACGGGAGCAAATACTTCCATGTCATCGGCAGTACCGCCGGGAGTTGTTATTGCCCGTGAAGAACTTTTGGGAATCCTAAATCCCGCAGCTGCGACTATAGGGACAACAACCATTGTTGTTCGTGTTCCCGGTACGCCACCTACCGAATGTTTATCCGCAACAATGCCCTTAAAATATAGTCTTTCTCCCGTTTCGATCATTGCGCGCGTTAAGTAATACATCTCTTCATTATTAAAACCTTTGGAATATCCGGATGCAGCAAAATAAGTAGTCAAAATGCTCCCAAGTCTTTGGTGGGCAATTGCATCCATAATTGCATATATTTCTTTGTAGCTTAAAGTTTTACCAACGAGTTTTTTTTGTATCGCCTCAATTGCAAGAGGTAGAGTATTCATATTAAAAAGTTCCCTTAATTTGTTCGACAGCGTATTTAACTGAATTTTTGACGAGGTTTATTAAAAAATAGAAGATAGTGTTAATAACTCGATATATAGCAGGCCAAATTTTTTTCAAGATGAGAACGAATCGTGATTGCTGAAGATTATTTTGCATTTTTTCTCACACCCTTTCTAAGCAATGTATTATATTTTCTCAAGTCTTGTTTTCAGAATCAATCGCTTCCAAATTGTGCCGGGCGGTGTACATGTAATAATTGTTATATAACTGTCACTATAATCTTGTGTGAGATAGGATGTATCCTCAGGATCGACAATTGAAATATTGAAGATTTTATATAAATATGCTGTGTTATCGACTCTCACAACGAGACTATCACCTATTTTTAATGTATGAAGGTTTGCAAAAATCGTTTTATAATTTTTTGGATTATAAAGTTGTGGCAGCGTCGAGTGTCCGAATATCGCTGCTGTTCCTTTATTTGGTGGGAGAGCTGTCCCGGGAAAATGCACGAGGTGTTCGCCCACATCGGTGTCTGTTGTAGAAACAACAGCATTTTCAATATACAGTTTTGGAATAGAAAGAGTGTACGAGGAGAGTTGAGTTGTTATCTGTATTTCTTTATACGTAGCAGGAAACCAATTCCGTAAATTGGTTGTATCAACTCCTGAAAGGGTATTTTTAGTGTTTTGCAAAAGGCTTGTTATATACTCTTTTGTGATAATAGTAGTTTTAGGGATGGGGGATGCGAATGATTGATTGGCAAATGCCGGCTTAAGGTATATCTCCCAGGACAAGAGAGGGAATAAGACATACAAACCAAGTACTAGTCCGCTTAATGATAGACCAAGACCTAGATAGCGAAGAGGTTTTTTTATATTCTTTTTTTTTGCTTTTTTGTAGACCAATTTCATTTATATTATTGTGAAATACCCTAACATGCGTTACTCCGGTTTTGATTCAACGGTTATATTGTTAGGTAATCGTTGAAATACTACCGGTAGCAAGGGAATGTTTGGAGAAAATTTAATATCACTATGAGTTACTTGGGGCAGAGATGAAAGAGTTTCTTCAGCTTCCTTTAGCGATTTTCCTTGTATTTTTTTAAGAACGTCGTCTTTTTCTATGTTTGGTAAAAGACCGGCTTGAATTGAAACCGTGGCTTGTATTTCTTTTTCACTTTTCTCCTTTGCATCTTTTATCAACTGTTTAATACTGTTGTCTGCAAAACTAATACCTTGGGAGTTGCGACTTTTTATTATCGATTTTGCGAATGATGTGAGCTCGTCGTTATCGTATACCATTCCCCCAAACACTACTTTTGCTTTTAATTTTAATTTCTTTGCCTCATCCCCAACTTTTTTATCAAAAACCGGTTTCTCCATTTTTATACTTATTAACACTTGTAGGACTGTCTCATTGGTAGCAGCTTTTTGAGACATTGCGTCTTTTGCTTTTTGTTCCAAACTTTTTGGTAGGTCCGAATTCAGTTTCGCAATGTCATCTTTAGAAACAACAGTAATTGTTTTTTTGGATCCTTCTGAGAATGCGCTGTCGTTTTTCGCGGCAAGTGTTGAATTTGATCCAATTGAAAACTTTGTTGCTGAAGGGAGATTATAGTCGGTGCCGATATCTTTGGCGGTTACACTCGCTTGAGATGTACCTGGTTTGGTTCCTGAAAATATATCTCCCGATGCGGAGGCGATAGTGACATCTTTATCGGTAAGAAAAACTAAACCATTGCTTGATTTAATCTGTGTTCCGTTACTTAACTCTGCTGGACTGTCTGAATTGTTATAAATTGTGACACTTCCTTTTGCTTTTTCTCCTACTTCTTTTTTACCTGTTGTATCTGTTGAGAGTTCTCCATTAATAGCAGCTGAGGTGTCTTTCGCTGCAATAACATTTTTGGAAAAGTCGCTTGGAGATGTATTTGAGAAAACAACATTCACGCTCTGCGTATCCATTTTTGGCTTGACAGATAACACAACCGTAGCCTTTACCTTATATAGATATAGGTAAAAGAGGCCGAAACCTAGGAGAACAATTATGACAAATATACCAAGAGCCAGGACCGGAATACGATTTTTCCCAAACCCGGCAAAAGACAATCTGAGTTTTGGTAGACTTATTTTCGGAAAGGCAGGAAGTTTTTTGCCCGGGTTTACTGAAAGCTTGCGAGAGCTATTCTCAGGGGAATTTGTGCCATCAAAGCCTTCTTGAAAATCCTCTTCATCCGGTTCTTCCAAGTTTACTGTATGATGAGAAGACTTGGGACTGTGCTGAGGCAGTTTTTCCTCATGTTTGTGGTGTTCATCGGGCAGGCTTTTACGTGTATCCTCAGGAACAGCTTTAGGAGTAATAGTCGCAATATCCTGATTCATAACAAAACCAAAATTCTCCCCATCTTGCTCTGTTTGAGAAGTTTCAAGAGCATCGGGTTTTTCGTGAAGATTCTCGTCTTCATCTTCAGGCTGGTAAGGTTCCTTTTCCTCGGTCTTAACATCTTTTTTATGATGAAGCTTAACAGTTGATTTTATTTCTTCCGGTGTAACCGGTGGAAGATTTAGCACTTCAAACCCCATTTGTGATGCGGCACCAAATGTTACCGCTTTTGCATCAAAGCCTGAAGGAAGGACTGTTATCTGGGGAACATGGAGAAACGGTAAGCTTTTTGACCACTGATGTGATATAAATTGTTGCGCCAGTTTTTCGCCGGACTCTGTGTGAAACAGAAGAACTCGTGCAGGAAGCACTGCGATAGTGAAATGTTTTAGTAAAGTATCAACTGCTGCAGGTATATCATCTTTCAATGGACCTTGAATAGTCTCAACAATTTTTCCTCCTCGGATAAGTGTCAGTGTGACAATTTTGCGTCCAACCTCTATAAGGACAGCAGAAAGGGGGGCACCTTCCTCCTCTTGCATTAAATGTGCAATTGCCTCAGTTATAACCATAAACCCGATAGGCGAGAGATCAAGGCTGTCACAGACTTTTTTCAATTTATCCAAATACGCTTTCTTGATTTTTTTGCTTTCAGGCTCAACCCAACTCTCTTTTACTCCAAACACCGTTTTGTGTGTTTCGATATCCGGGGGGAGAATTTCTTCAGCTCGACTTATGGTTTTGTCTACAATGTCAATCAGCTCTTCTTGAGGAATCACTTCTATAGAATCTGAAAAAAATTCTTCACGTTGACCGATAATCTTAATTTTGCCTGTAATTTCTTCTAAGATTACGGCGCTCGCTTTTTCATCTGTGAGTAGAAGTGCGAGGTAATATTTTGATGTGTCGTTTTTATCGCTGATAAATGGGATGGGCAGCTTCATAATTATCCAACTACCGCATAAAGCCTTCGCTGTTTATTTCCTATATTCTCCTGCTTTACTATCTTAAATGATTTTAAGCGTTGTGTAAAATCCACATGTGGTCCGCCGCAGAATTCAATTGAGTAGACTTCTTTAGGGTTTTTTGATGACCCGCCAATGAAATAAATTTTTGAAACATCTTGGTAGGTATCTTCAAACAACCCAATTGCTCCCATTTTGAGCGCGTCTTTTGTTGGAATCATTTCAAAATAGACCGGTAGATTTTCATTTATTTTTTTATTGACAATATCTTCGACCCTCTTTATTTCCTCGTCTGTCAGTTTTCTATCAAGATTAAAATCAAACCGTACTCGCTCGGTTGTAATGTTGGAGCCGGTTTGGTGAAGCTTTGTTCCAAACACATCCCGGAGGGCTTGATGGAGTAGATGTGTTGCAGTATGCCCCATAATCGTTCGCTCCTGATGATCCGCCAACCCACCTCGAAATTTCTGTTCTGAGCCTTTACGAGAAAGTTTCTGATGTTCTTCCATTTTTTGCGCAAATGCCTGTTTGTTAAACGTAAACCCTAAACTTTCGATTTGTGTTGGGGATAATCCGTGAGAAGAGTATAAGTAAAATGCATCATCTGCGGAGATCTCCTTCGCTCCTTTTATTTCATCACCAACTGCTTGGTATTTTTTTAATATATAGGCGCTTGCTTTATCAAGTGATGTGCCGTATCTCTTTACCTCTTCCAGAATAACGTATTTAATCTCTTCGAATTCATCAACCAATTTAGGATCGGTTTCCTTATACTGGTCAACAATCGATTCTATAATTGGAGTTAGTTCTTTTCCGTTAAGCTGCGAGAAGTTGTCAAAGGATCTTCGTATTAATCTTCGTAAAACATACCCCTGTTCTGTGTTTGATGGGCGTACTCCTTCTTGAGCAATAAAAGTACTTGCGATAAGGTGATCGGTAATAATCCGCATACTCCGCTCATTATTTCTATATAATTTGCCGGTTTGTATTTCAATAGATTTTATTATTGGGCCAAGCAAGTTAGTTTTGAAGACGTCCTCTTGATGTTCAACTGCAAGAAGCAGTCTTTCAAGACCACCCCCGAAATCAACATTGGGTTTTGGAAGGAGGGCAAGCGACCCATCTTTTTGCTTCTTATACTGCATAAAGACACTATTTGCGATCTCGATATACCGTCCGCAGTCACAATTGATATGGCATTTTTGCTTATTGAACTGGCTTTTCTCATGAATTTTTAGTTCATCTCCAAGATCATAGAATGCTTCGCTGTCAGGACCACCCGGCTCACCTGGTGGCATATTTGCAGGGGGACCTGAACGAGACCACCAATTTTTATCCGGGCCATAGGCAAAGATGCGACCATCTGGATCAATACCGGCTCCCTTAAAAATTTCCTTCCAGATATCAATCGATTCTTGATCTTGCGGGATTTTCTCGTAGCCCTCAAATACTGAGATATAGAGTCGCTTTGGGTCAAGTCCAAGCTCTTTTGTCAAAAACTCAAAAATCCATGGGAGTTGTTCTTTTTTGAAGTAATCACCAAGACTCCAATTGCCAAGCATTCGGAAAAATGTTGTATGACGATTATCACCAATCTCTTCTATGTCAACAGCTCGGAATGAATTTTGTACATTTACCAATCGTTTTCCTTGCGGGTGGGTTTCTCCGAGAAGGTACGGGACCAAAGGCTGCATACCGCTTGATGTAAAGAGTGTTGTCGGGTCATTTTGCGGCACAAGAGGAGAATTGGGGATCCGTTTGTGTCCACGTTTTTCAAAAAAAGTAATGTATTTTTTGATAATTTCTTGAGCCGTCATCGCATGAGTATTATACCATGAATATTGAAGCAAAAACCCGCTTGTTTTCTCAGAGCTGTTTTGATAATTGCTGGGAACTCAACAGTATGTAAAGTAAATGTCAGGAATTTGGTACTGTACAAACGTACAAATTTCCTTTATTATGTTTACAATTTGCCTTACGCAATATTGAGTTTAATGAATAAGAGATTTTCTTTAAAAGAATAAGAAGACCTTGTAATTATTAGCTGTAAAGAACTCTGCCCTTTGTCTAGAAGAGTTTAAGCAATGAAACAGAGAACTCGTTTACTATTAAACGACATAAGCGACAAAAAGGGAATCGAGGAAGAAATAAATCGGTTACAACAACTCTATGATGAATTTGAAAACAAAGTCAGAAAACGCTTCACAGTGTTAAAAGCTGTGTGGCCCACACATATTACCCAAGAACGAGAGCTAAGAGAAAGAGAAGAATTATTCCGTGCCACATTTAATCAAGCCGGCGTAGGTATCGCCCATATAGGTCTTAACGGAAAATGGCTTAGGGTAAATAAGAAATTTTGTAACATCACCGGATGGCCGTCACAAGAGCTTCTCAATAAATTATTTTTGGATATCACTCACCCGGGTGACAAAGAGCTTGATTTCCGAAATATAAAGCAGTTAGTGGATGGAAAGCTCAACAGTATTACAATGGAGGAGCGATTTATAAGAAAAGATGGGTCCATACGTTGGGTTCGAGCCACCTACTCCATTGTCCGCACTGTATTGGGCAAGCCGAAATATTGTATATGTATCATTGTCGATATTCATGAAAAGAAGCAAATTGAAAACACATTACGTCTTCTTGCGGAAGTAGGTAAAAAACTTATTCCTTCGCATGATTATAGAGCAACACTTACCAATCTCGCACAGTCTTTGGTTCCTTATCTTGCTGATTGGTGTGTTGTAGATGTTCTTAAAGCAAATAAAAAAGTTGAACGGATTGCTGTCGCACATGCTGATTCTACAAAAAAAGAGCTTGCTTCGGAAATATGGAAGTATACCCCATCACTTTTGGACAAGAGCCCTATTGCTGAAGTACTTACAACGGGAAAGCCTATCATCAATTTTGAAATTTCACCGATTCTTGTAAAAAAACCATTAAGAGGCTCACAAACCAAACAAGTAATTACACCGGCTTCCGGTATGGTCATTCCCCTTATTGCACGAGGTAATATCCTTGGCGCAATTACGTTTATCTATAAAAAGAGAGATTCTAATTATGCGCCCTCGGATATATCTCTTGCAAAAGAACTTGCAGCACGGGCTGCTCTTGCGATTGACAACGCTTGGCTTTATAACGAAGCACAAAAAGCAATACAAATTCGAGACGAATTTCTTTCGATCGCTTCACATGAATTAAAAACCTCACTCACCACAGTTAAAGCATTAGCGCAAATCCTCCGGAAAGATTATCAGAAAAGTAATGACACGCGTTCTATAGGAATGCTATCTAAAATGGATACACAGCTTAACATGACGACTAAACTTGTTAATGATCTTCTCGATGTAGGCAGGATGCAATCGGGAAAATTCTCTCTCAGAAAAGAATTATTTGACGTTGATCGGTTAATGAAAAATATCATTGAAACAGCACAGCGCTTCACGAACACACATAAAATTATACTAAAAGGCCGCGTGAAGAAAAAAATTTATGCAGATCGCGATCGAATCGGACAGGTGGTATTAAATCTTATTACCAATGCGATTAAGTACTCACCTGATAATACGAAAATCGTTGTCAGTGTCTCAAGAGATGAGAAGAACCTAATCATTAATGTAAAAGATTCCGGTATTGGTATTCCAAAAGACAAATATCAGAAGATATTTGAACGATTCTTTAGAGTACTAGACAAACCAAAAGAGAAAACTTCAGGTTTAGGACTTGGCCTCTATATCTCTCAAATACTTTTAACACAGCACAAGGGTACAATCCGGGTGAAAAGTAAAGAAGGAAAAGGGTCAACATTTCATATAACGCTGCCTCTTAGAAGGAAGAGAAACAACCAAAACCACACTTGACAAACCAGCTTATAGTAGAGTACAATCCTCCGACATATGGCAATGCAAGAATGGGAAATGCGTCAGCGGCAAAAAGGAAATACTGCGGGAGCTGAAGTGGCTCGTCTCCTTCGCAAAGAATACGGCGATGTTCCTTTGCCTGTAACTCCTGAGCAAACACCAGACATTGTACGATTTTCCCCTGAACAACATGGGGCGTTAACAGAACGTGGTCGCCTTATTTATACTCCAACTGGACAGTCTATTGCGACTCTTCGAGAGAAAGGCAGAAAGTTCTGGTCAACATGGCATGAGGAATATCCTGATTTTGAGAATCTTCCCTCACGACTCACAGAGATTGCAATTGACCCG
>Ga0209726_10003417_pt1 | contig 21646 bp, 24 predicted proteins | sample Subgrocontami54m_FD_187453 | JGI IMG/M metagenome (GOLD analysis project Ga0209726, IMG submission 187453) | Subsurface groundwater microbial communities from S. Glens Falls, New York, USA - GMW46 contaminated, 5.4 m (SPAdes) (version 3) | ecosystem: Environmental > Aquatic > Deep subsurface >... | reverse complement strand
GTGTATTTAGGATTGACTTTTATCAACAGTTTTCCTAAAGACTCAACGTTATAGTGCAGATACGTCTCAAACTGCCTGAAACTCCAACTTCCTAATTTCTTATTAAATCTTCTTCCCTTATACTTATGTTTCATATCTTTTAAGTCTTCTAAGGCAAATACTTTAAAATCACTATTAGCAATCCATTTGCTTAATCGGTGATTTGTATCAGAAACAAACCGTGTTTCTTTTCTGCTTAACCGCTTTAAATGATGTTTAGCAGACTTAGTGTCTTTCTTCTGCAATACTGCTTTTAAGTATTGATAATTGCCTTTTATCTTTTTAAGATTTTTTGAATTAAAAAATTGATTATTAGAACAAACAAGAATATTATTAACTCCCCTATCTATTCCTATTAAGTCACTCTCTATTGGTATACCTCCAAGATTTATTTGAGGACTCTCTTTCTCAACCACTAAATTAAGATATAATTGTTTTTGTTGGTAACACAACATTCCTGCAATAGGTTTCCACTCCTTGTATTTCTCAACAAGTGGATGGGGTTGGAAGGTAATCTTTTTCCTTCCATTAATGGAAGATATAGAAATTAATTTATGTTCTAAATTAACTCTTAAATTTCTTTTATCTAATCTCATAGAAGAAAATTCTTTTACTTGAATGGGTCTTTTACACTTTTCTCTCTTTATGCTTTCAGAAGCAACATCTCTTGCTGTCTGAATTAATCCAGTGGGGAGATTAGGATATAGTTGTTTAATCTTCTTGTACGTTAGTTTGTTTAGTTTGTTTTTATTAAAGATTTTTTTCTTAAATCCAACATCGTTCACATACTGCCTTGCCTTAGAGAAAATTCTAATGGTTTCTATCAAGTCATTGTCTTTGATGAGTTTGAGTTTAACCGTTCTTTGCATAGAAATACTATAATACGCAGGTTTATATATTTATTTTATTTATTCTTAATACCTTTAAACACAGACTAAGGCAAATTCATCTGATGATTAAAATCAATCAGTTTTCTTTGCAAAATGTATATAAAGGTGCCAGAATAGGCGGGTCCCTTATGGGGATTAATAGGTTCTAATATTCTTCCGATTAAATAGCCAAAATCAAGGATTCAACAAAAGACTTAAATAGGTGTAATCACATCTTTTCACAAAAGAAGATGGAAAACCTAACTCTTGCAATACCTAGCGATTTAAAAAAAAGAATGAAAAGACACTCTGAAATTAGATGGAGTGAAGTAGTTAGAAAGTCAATAACACAAAAGATAGAAATGCTAGAAACAATGGAAAAAATAGCAAATAAGAGTAAACTAACTCAAAAAGAGGTAGATGAGATTTCAAAAAAAATCAAAAGTGAAACATTTAAAGAAATAAGTAGCTTATAACCCCAACTCTTTCCTAAACCGTTCTAAGGTCTTTGTAATATTTTCCGGAGTAGTTTTTAAAATAATAGAAGTCTGTCCTAAAACGTTCCCGTTAAACCGCTCTTTACTTTTTAAACTCTTATCGTTAACCGTTTTCTTTTTCTTTACCACGTCTTTCCACAGTATAAATAGTTCTTCCGCGCGCCCAGGTATTTGATTAATTTCACAGCCAAGCAGTTTAGCCGTTTTATCTAAGATAGTTTTCTCTTTACTACTTTCTTCTATAGCTTTATTTCCAGCAACATACTCAATCCTAACCACGGAGTCTGAAATCTTACTGCTTCGAATGAGTTTAATCCTTCCTATTTCAGACGTATTATCTAAATGAGTTCCACCGCAACATTCTACATCAACACCTTTAATATTAACGATGCGCAGTAATTTTCCCGGAACAGCCCCGCCTTGATAAATCGTCATGCCAAATTTCTTTTCAGCCTCGTCTCTAGGCATAAAGGATTTTTCTACCTTAACCTTCTTATCAATAATTAGATTAGCTCTATCCTCAATTTTTTTAAGTTCTTCCTCAGTTAGAGCACTATAATGAGTAAGGTCAATCCTAGCCTTATCCACCTCTTTAAAAGCTCCGGCCTGGTTTACATGGTTTCCAAGCACGTTTCGAGCAGCAGCATTCACCACATGCGTTGCCGTGTGGTGTTGGGCTAGTTGTTGTCTTCTTTCCTTATCTATTTTAATGGTTACTTTATCTCCCACCTTAAAGTTCCCTTTTGCTATTTTATGAACAATTACGTTTCCTTGCTTAAAGACTTCAAGGAGCGGAGTATCATTTAAAAACCCAACGTCATGGAGTTGTCCGCCAGACGTAGGATAAGCAATAGTTCTGTCTAAGATCACATAATTATCCTTTACAAATACTACTTTACCCATAGCAGTATCTTTTAGATAGTCTTCAAAATATAACGCCTTGGTTTCAGGAACGCCTTTTAGATCTAGGATAATTTCTTTTTTAGTAGCACTAAGGTTTTCTTTTTTCTCATGTAATTCTGCCACTTTTAAATAAAAGTTTTCAGGGACCTCTAGGGTAATCCCCTTTTTTCTTGCTTCTTGGGCTAAGATTTCTGGAGTTATACCTTTCTCGTCATACAATTGTACCATTTCTTTCAAGTCAACCGGTCCTTTTGCAATTATCTTCTCAATAAGAATCGAAGATCGCTCAATCGTTGAATAATATTTTTTCTTTTCAACGTCTAGTATCTTATGTACATCGTCTATATTCTCTTCTAGTTCAGGAAATAACTTTTTTAGGTCTTTTGCATGCCATGCACAAATTTCATTAATATCTAAGTCCCAATTATATTTTCTAATAAAACCAAATGCTCGTCGGTACATCGCACGAATGTTATACGCCTGCCCCGAGTTACTAGGTAGCGCACCGTCCGCTAATAAGATCAGTAAACTTCTACTATGTTCTGTAACAGAATAAATGCCTGCCAAGGGTAGCACAGTGGCCTTTAGTTCGTCACTAGATGTTCCTACTAGTCTAGCTACTTTATCCCACGCCTTACCTATATCGTCTACTTCATCAATATTTAAGTTTCCTGCCTGAGGAACAAATTTTTCTATAACTCGTTTATTATACTTAAACTTAGTTCTTTCGAGTAGTTTTTTTAACACAGTAGGAAACGTTGCATCGTACACCGTATTGACGCCTTGACTAAACCATGCATTTCTCTCCATCCCCATCCCCATGTCTAAGACTTTAATGTTTAAGTCTCGTACGCCACCTTCGGTCTGTTCATACATCATATAGACTTGGTTTCCTATTTCACATCCCCTACTAAAAAATTCCATACACGGTCCTAAGTTACCGCCGCCTGCCCAGGCGTCTTCATGAAACGTTAGGTCTTGGTTCTTTACGCCTAGTCCTTTACTAAGCCAAGTGTGGATGTCGCCAAATACCTTCCCTTGATTCCATTTTTCTTTGGGGACAAACATATGTTGCCCAATCATATTAAAGACCGTCATATGACTTCCCGTTATACCCACGTTATCAATATCAACCGTTCTAAAGCAAAACTGGGGGATTACTAAGGGGTTTGCAGGTGGCCTAACCTCTCCAGAAATAACATAGGGTTGAAACGCAGCAATGGAAGCATTGGTGTACTCCATGGTGGGGTTCCAGCGGGCAACAATAGGGTAGCGTTTAATCGGAGTGTATCCTAAGTCTCTAAACATGCTACTAAATTTAGTCCATACTTTCTCATACGGTAAAGAATAACGTGCCGGGCTCTTTCCAATAAATCCAAACGATTCATGGGGGTTGCAACTGGGGTCACCGCAAACCTCTTGTAGTTCAACACTCCAAAAAAATCGATGACATGCCCTACAGTTATGCCGCGAAAATCCTTGCTCTTCTAATACGCGAGTAGGATAGTATTTCTCCGGATTTTTTAAGAAGATAGGTAAGTATTTCTTTTTAATAAGTTTATCAGGAAGCATAGATCACAAAGAAGTAACTCTTTTATTAATCTTTTTATAAAAATTCCGCAGTAAACCTATAGTAACCTAGAAGTATAATAACTTAATAGTAATAACAAAATAGTAACATTTATAAAGGCAAATAAACCTATTTTTTGATATAACTTCATTAAAAATGCAACAGCTCACAGAACGACAGAAAGTACGAGCCATTTACGATTTAATTGGCGAAAGAGGACTTTATGTTAATACTAATTTTGATGTATTCACGGCTAATCCCGAAGAAATTAGTTTAGCAGGGGGAGCAGGGTATAAAATACCCCTGTTACAAGCAAACTCAAGTGGCTATGCATCTCCCCTTTTATTTTCTGCCCTAACCGCCTTGTTAAATCAAGGTACCATGTTTATTACCGGTGCACCCGGTATCGGTAAAACGACCGGTGCAGAGTTTGCCGGTCACTTTTTTACCGGAGCTCCCTTAGAAGATATTTTAGCAGCGGAAATTAAAGGAAATCCTCAATTAACAGAAGAGAAAATGGTAGCACGATATAATGTAGGAAAATTAGTAACGACCGGAGAGGAAGAGGTAAAGCCAAGAAAGCTACTAGAGTGTCCGGTAAAGATAATTGACGAGGGAAATAGGATGCCGGCAGATACCCTTTCCATAATCATGGACTTAGTCGATCGAGGCATAGTGATTTATGGAGATACCGTCCTAAGAGCAACTCCGGGTCCGCTATACTTGACCGCAAATTATGCCGATGAAGGAACGTTTCAGTTCACCCCACCCTTTTTAGATAGGTTTGATGTAGCGGTAATGGTGACTAGTCCTTTACCATCTGATTTAACTCGAATACGACAACGGGGAGATGAAAAACTAAATGGGGGTTTAGATGCCTTACTAGAAATACCTTCCAATTTAAAGCTAGACTTTGAAGCAATAAGAAGACAAATAAAAGAATTACCTCAAGAAAAGATGTATGACATTTCCAGAGTAAGTGCATTTGCCGATTTTCTGTATGGTTCGTTACGGTTTTCGGAAGCAGCAAGTGGAAATATAACAAGGGCTACCAAAGGAAATGCCTGGGCAGTCAATCAAGATAATGCCACTGCAGGTCATTTTACTGACGATTCTTTCACCTATACCTTAAATGAATTAAGTATAAGAACCGTAAAAGCAATGGAGCGGTATGCGCGGGCGTATGCATGGTTTAACGGGAAAGATAAAGTGGAACTTAGCGATTTAAAAACAGTGTTGCCTTATTTGTTATGGCACAAAGTACAACCAACCTCAAAAGCACTTGCAGAAGATCCTCAGTGGGCGAACGATAGAATAAGTTTTGTTCAAGGACTAATCGCTAAGGTAGAAGGAGAATACAACGAACTAGAGGGAAGCGATACACTTAAACTATATGCGGCGGCACTACACGCGTTACGAGCTGGAAAAATTGGAGATAGAGTCTTAAGTGACGAAGACAAGAGAAACATAGCAAGAAATTCCATTACTAACATAGGTAACACCGATAAACCGTATGCCATTATGTTGGCCCACCATATCGCCGCGGAGTATAATCGAGGAGTAAATGAGAGAGAATGATCTATTCCCCTAAACCGTTAATTCCTGTGAACCCCGAAGGGTGGGATGAACTAGCAAGTAGTCTGTTAATACCGTCCACGGCAGGGGGAGACAGAGGTAGACCACCAATAGCGCCTCACGCAGATAAGTATATGTTACTCCCCGAAAAACATCATGGTTCTTATTCGTATCCAGATCTGTTAGTCGAAACTGAAATAACACATCTAGGAAGTAATTGGGATCAAACCCATGAAGCTTTAAAACAGGACAACGCATACATGCTTACTATACGACAGTTTGCCGATCTATTAACAATACTTAAATCTGGAAGGGTATACAATGGAGCAGGTAATCTAATAGATACCTCAAAGGTAAATGCTATGTTAGAGGATATTATAACTGTACGACCCCCTTATAGGGCAGAGTGGCTAGATGCTAAGTTTTCTAAGAAAAAGAAAAAGTGGTATATAACCTATCATTATCTAGCAGGAAATAGTATTGAAGAAGAGTTAGAGGACTGTTTAAGGAAAAATAGAACTCCCGGTATTAACTTAGACTCATGGTTAGCTAGTGCTACTCGACAAGGCCTTCCTTCCCCAAGTACTCCTTCAGGTAGTCTGTACTATTTGGTTCCACAAGACGGAACGGTCGCTAGGTTCTATGCCGGTTCCGGTGGGGCCAGCCTCGGTTGCGACTGGGGTCCGCGGGGCTCGGATTCTGGTCTCGGGGTACGTCGTGCGCGAAAAAAATAAGCACTATGAAAGAAACCTTAGATATTAAAGTAGACGAAGCATGGAATAATGCACAGTCTAGTTGGAACTCTCCGTCAGTGCCACAGATAATCGCTCCTCGTACCCAAGAAGAAATAACTCGGCTAGGGGAAGTAGGAACGAGCTTAAGAAATGAATTAGCATTTATGCAGTTCCCTAGTTTTCAAACGTATGCAAATATACCCAAAATAGTAGAAACCTTTTCGGAAGACCCACAAAAAGGAACAAATGCCGTGTTATCCCATGAAATAGGTCATCGTTTCTGTCCTTATGACCTAGTCACCTTAATTTTATTGCGTCATGCGGTTAAAAAAACATTGCAAGGGCAAAGCATTCCGTATAACGTGGATACTGCCACCGGCGTTATGGTAAACCTGTATGCAGATGAAACCGTCAATACTCGTTTAGCCAAAACAGGTCATGATAGTATCGTTTGGGCATATCGGCAAATAAGCAAAGGTAAACAAGATAGTAAACTGTGGAAAGTCTATGCTAAGAGCATGGAGTTACTGTGGGATGCATCTATTCTGCCGGAAAGTACTACTCTCGACGAACAGGAATCTATAGCTGCTAGAGAAATAGCAGACGTATTGGGTCAGGATTACTTTGATCGAAGTAAATGGAGAGATAAAGCAAGAGCCTATGCATCTATACTGAGTAAATTTTTAGAAGAAGAACATAAGGATAAAGAATGTAGTTTAGACGATATCGCTAGTAATGTTCCAAAAGAATTAGATGAAAACACCGTTCAAGAAATAGCTAAACGTTTAGCGAAAATAGGAAGTAATGGCTTACCAAAAAATCCTGCCGGATTAAGCGAGTTTAAAGAAATAATGGCAGGTTTTGGAGAGGGTAATCCAACTAAAGCAAGTATTACGTTCTACGACCGACTGTCTGAGTCCTATCAAGTTATGTTTGCGCAACGAGCATTAGGAAGACCACGAAGAAATCCCTTTCAACCGGTAAAATGGACCCCTTCACTAGGAATAGACAAGTTAGATATTGATTATTCGGTTATGTCGGGAGGAAGAATCATTCCAGGAGTTAATACCTATACCTGGAAAACCAGACAACGACAGCGATACGGGGGCATGGAAGAAATAGTTCCGGATTTAGACATCTATTTAGATAGTTCTAGTTCACTTCCCAACCCTATAGACCATATTAGTTTGCCCGTACTAGCGGGCTTTGTAGTAGCTAAGAAAGCTCATCGAAAAGGAGCGAAAATAAGATCGACTAACTTTAGTGGAAATAACCAGTCTACTACTCAAGAAACAACCAGAGATCTGTATGCAATATACCAAAATTTAGTAACCTACTATGGTGGGGGAACAGTTTTTCCTCAAGCTAAATTATTAGACGGTCATGATCCTCGACAAGTGATTGTAATAACTGATACCTTCTTAGGAAATATGGAAGTTACCGCGGATGCGATAGCTACCGTAAAAGCAAGAAATAAAGCAAATGGTGTAACTATCTATGCCCTACATCCCGTAATTAATGCAGACCAGTTACGAAACGCAGGAGCAGAAGTAATTCACGGAACCACCACCGATATTTTTAAACGAGTTATTGGAAAAGTAGACGAGGTGTATACTAGTCAATGAATCAACCCTTACTACCGGTAGATCCAAGAGGCTTAGAAAGTATAGCCGAGTCTTTATTAAGTAAATCTACTGAAGACGAAGGTAGGAGCGACAATCCATCCCATTCAACAGTGGTCAATGCAAAAACATATGTTATTTTGCCAGGAAAAACACACGGTTCTTATTCGTATCCAGACTTGTTAGTCGCAACCGAAAGAACCTATCTAGGAAATACATGGTTTCAAGCCCATGAATCACTAGCGAGAGAAGGCGGTTTTATGCTCACCTTACGACAATATGTCGATTTCTTACAGATGCTTACGTCAGGCCGAAAAGTCTATGATGGACGAGGTAGAGAACTAGATAGCTCGAAGAAAACACACATTATCAAGGATATAATGGAAAAAGTCAATCCATGGAGATCGGAATGGTTGGATGCAGATTTTAAAGTAGTGGGTGGTGTCCTTCACATTAATTATGCCCATAAAGTAAACGGCAGCAACCTGATTCCACAAAAATCAGAACCCCTACAAGGCGGTTTAATGATCGATAAAAAACCAGGCATTAATTTAGAGTACTGGCTTAACCATGCAACGCCTCAAGGACTTCCACCTACCGATAATCCCGGTGGAGAACTATGGTACCGGTACCCCCTTAACGATAATAATTCTGTCGCTGGGTTCTTTGCCTTTTCCGATGGGGCCAACCTCAGTTGCAGCAGGAATCCGCAGAGCTCGGTTTCTGGTCTCGGGGTACGCGTCGTGCGCAAAAAATAGAGGCAGATATTTTTATAAAATTAGATTAACTATATTAGCGAATCCCTAGCAACTAAAAATATCACTACACTTCTTCCTAAGTTAAAAAATAAAAATTCGTAAGATATATAAAACAGAGGGTAGTATCTAATACATGGAAGAAACCATAACTATCCCAAGAGCAGAGTATCAAAAAATGAAAGAAGAACTAAAGACCCTCAGAAATATAAAAGTATACCAACGACTATTAGAGTTTGAAACCAATATAGTTAAGGATAAAGAATATTCTAGGAAATACTTAGGATTCTAAAGTTTTCTTTTGGATTCGTTCTATAGTTTTTTGTTGACGTTCATGGCTAGTTTTCATCTCAAATTCAAAAACATAGATCTCATTAGTATTTTTATTATGTTTAAAATAGAGTCGTAGGGGCGGATGCTTATTCTTTATTTCATAAATAAACAGTTTTGAATCTAATAATTTACCTGCTCCTGGTCCTTTCTCTTCCATCTTATTTAACTTTTTGGTTAAAATATCTCGTATTGTCTTATTTTTAGCAGCCTGTTTTAACTGTTTAATTATGACCTTATCAAAAATAAGTGTATAAGCATCAGGCATAAGAATCGTAGCACACGTTGGCTTAAGTAGTTTACTAAACGTATACTCGAGAATAATGCTTAAACTACACAAATCTATTAAAAAGTAAATAAACTGCTGTTTTAGTCCTGAGTAGCATGAGATATCTATTTCCCAATAGACGTTGATGAAAGCAGCAAGCTTAGGGCTACATGTAAATCCACTACGACTAACGGCGATTTAAACCATTGAGTCATAAAATACAGTAACGCTAGCTAGTAGCAAGGAAAGATCCTAGGGAAATCTTGAGCCAACCCTACCGTTGCAGTGAAACCTTTGGTGGATTTGCTACTTTCTGTCGCTAGGTTCAATGCCAATTCCGATAGGGCCAACCTCAATTGCAACAGGAATCCGCAGAACTCGAAATCAATTAGTGACGAGACTTCTGGTCTCGGAATAACCCTAGCTTGCTTACAGGATATTACTATGAAAACCTATAACCACTTTTACTCAAACGTGTGCGCATTAGAGAATTTACAGGATGCGTACAAAAAGACACGAGTAGGAAAAGCGATTACGCCAGTAATTAAAGAATTTGAAAAAAATTTAGATAAAGAACTTCTTGCGTTACAACAAGAACTTAAAACTCTAACCTATACACCTAAGCAGTTAAAGAAATTTATTATTAGAGATCCAAAAACCAGAACCATTCATGCCTCCCACATTCGTGATAGAGTGGTCCATCACGCCTTAATGAATGTCATTCAAGGTATATTTGAACCGACTTTTATCAAGGATTCCTATGCTAACCAAATCGGTAAAGGAACTCATAAAGCCGTACAACGGTTAGATGAATTCAAAAGAAAAGTAACTAAAAACGGTAGATTAGTAAAGAATCCAAAGAATGCTAATTCTGTTAGCGGGTGGATTCTTAAAGCAGATATTAAACATTACTTTGATACGGTGGATCATGATATCTTATTAAACATAGTTGGACGAAGAATTAAAGATAAAGAAGTTATAGAGTTAATTAACACCATCCTTAAGAATTTCTATACGAAGGATCATGGAAAAGGAATGCCCTTAGGTAACCTCACCTCTCAATTCTTTGCAAATGTATACTTAAATGAACTAGACTATTTTGTGAAACATGAATTAAAAGTAAGATACTACCTACGATACGTCGATGATTTCGTAATTCTACATCCCTCTAAAGAACAATTAATTCTGTGGAAAAAAGAAATTGACCACTTCTTAAAAGAAAAATTAAAATTAGAAATTCATCCTGACAAATCAAAAATTATTCCTTTACAAAACGGAATTACCTTCTTAGGATACAAAATATTTTATCATCATAAGTTACTAAGAAAAAGTAATCTAAGAAGATTCGAAAAGAAATTTAATGACGCAATAGCCTCGATTCGGGGGGGGGGGCGACGAAGAATACGAGCATTTCTATAATAGTGTACAAGGATGGTTCGGCTATGCACAACACGCCAATACGTATAGACTAAGAAAGAAAATAATAAAGAGACTAGAAAAAATAAAATCGTCGTGAGTTCTGATCAAGTCTAGAACTAAATAAGCTAGTAGTGTAATTATTTAAATAGTATTACCTAATACATTTCTAAGAAAAATGGTAAAAAGTATATTTTAAACAAAAACTTAAAAAATAAAATTATTATAATCTTAAAGAAAAATAAGATTAAAAAGGCAGGAATCTTCGGATCTTATGCCAGGGGCGAAGCTAAGAAGGATAGTGATATTGATATTTTAGTTGAGTTTAGAGGTAGTCTCTTAGATTTGGTGGGCGTAGAACTGGAATTAAAAAGAATATTAGAACAAGAAGTGGATATCGTTACGTACAAAGGAATAAATCCACTATTAAGAAAAAAGATTTTAGGAGAAGAGATAAGAATTCTATGACAAAAGATTTATCAAAATTATAGATAGAATCAAAAAAGAAATTAATTTTTGTTATAATCTAGTAAGAAATTAAAGTAACATTTATATAGAAGTATGGAAAGAATACTATATGTTAGATGTTAAACCTTTTAGACAGAGATCAGAATTCTGTGGTCCAGCTTGTCTAAAGATGGTACTAGGATATTACGGAGTTAGAAAGAGTGAGAAAGAATTAGCTCGACTAGCGAACTATACAAAATCCAAAGGGGCTTCAGCAGAAAATTTACTTAGGGCAGCAAGAAAATTCGGGTTCAAAGGAATGATCAAAGACTTTGCAGAAATTAAAGATATCAAAGAGTATATATTAAGAAAAAAAATTCCCGTAATCGTTCCCTGGTTCTCAGTTTACGAAGATCATTATTCAGTGGTCGTAGATATAGGTAAAGATAGTATTTATCTTCAAGATCCAGAATTAGGACACTTAAGGGCCATGAAAGTAGATCGATTTAAACTTTTGTGGTTTGATTTACAACTAGGAGACAAACCGTTAAAATCAAGAGACCAAGTAATCATAAGAAGATTAATTGCTATTTCACCAAAATAATAAAAAGCATTATGAGACGTTGTAATAAGTTTATTCTTTTATAATGCCTTGTGACAAGACCACAGGGATAAACCTATTCTATGAGGGAGTGAATTGTTTAAATCGTGTCTATAGGAAAGACTCGTTACTTTTATTAAAATAGATGAGCGTTTAAGCAAGAAAAAAAAACAGTAAAGTTTATAAATAAGTATATCTTATTATAAGAAAATAAGAATGTTAGGAGTCTAAAATGCCAGCAGAAACGGTTAAAATGTCTTCAAGAGGACAAATTGTAATACCCCAAGATATTAGGGAAGAATTAAAAGTTAGTGAGGGGACTATTTTTGCAGTTGTATCCTCTAAAGATGCAATTATATTAAAAAAAATATTAACTCCTTCAAAAGAAGATTTAATCAAGGAAATTGGTGTAATTGCATTAGAAGGCAGAAAAAGAGCAGAAAAGTTGGGTATCAAAGAAAATGATGTTGCTGAAATGGTTCAGAGAGTAAGAAAATTAAAGAGATAAAAATGAAGGTTACGGCGGATACTAATTTTCTTATTTCAGCCACTCAATGGGATTATAGTGTTGCACATAAATTATTGAAGAAATTGATTCTTTCAGAGGCTGAACTATTTATAACACAAGATATTTTGGATGAAACCTTGGAAGTGCTTGAAAGAGATTTTGAGTACAGCAAAAGTGAAACTAAAAACATAGTTGGAAAAATATTGCTTTTTGCAAAGCTGATAGAATCAAAACAGAAAATAAACGTCATCAAAGACGATCCTGACGATAATAAAGTAATAGAATGTGCTATTGAATCCTCTTCTGATTATATTATAACGTATGACAAACATTTATTAAAGATCAAGGAGTACAATAGTATAAAAATATTGAAACCTGAGGAAATTTTAAAAATTATTTAAGCCAAACACCAGGGGTTGTTCAATCAATCATCTAGGGTGGTAAGCAAAGTCTTTATAAATAGAAACGTCTAAAAACAAGTCTATGAATAGAACCCTGAAACTATTAATGGTTTCTGATATTTTTGTCTCAATGGGGTTTGGGTTAATTGATCCCATCTTAGCTATCTTTTTTAAAGAAGGGTTAGTGGGGGGAAGTATTTTTGCAGCTGGTTTAGCCAGTGCCTTATTTTTAGTAACTCGTTCGATAGTTCAGTTGCCCTTTTCAAAATATGTAGATAACCATGATGATAAAGTAAAATGGTTAATAATAGGAACGTTACTAATTTCAACCGTACCCTTTCTCTATATCTTTACCAGTCACATTAAATATATCTATTTAGCACAGATTATCCACGGAGTTGGAACGGGGTTAGCCTTTCCTACATGGTTGGGGTTATGGAGTACTCATCTAGATAAGAAACATGAGAGTTTTGAATGGAGCCTATACTCTACAACGACCGGAATCGGGGTGGCCATTACCGCGACGATAGGTAGTGCGATTGCACAATTTGTTGGGTTTGAATATACGTTCATGTTAGCAGGAATAATGTCGTTAATAGGATGTTTTATTCTATTTCAATTAGAACGAAAAATGGAAAAAGAAACAAAAATTCACTCCAGTCAGTATCATAGGAAAAGAAAACTAGGTTACCACAAAAAACATGCTTAAGGGAAAAATAATTCTATCGTTACTTAGTATAACTATTTTTTTAGTAGGATTATTCACTAATTACATCGTTATCGGAACTATTCTTGCGATCCTAATAGGTTTTCTAATAGTCCTAGAAAAAGACAATTAAAGTTCCTTTAGTCGTCTTTCAATGTCAAAAAGTTCTTTATCCAGGGAATTAAACGCTAAACTAGGGCGAGTTTCTTCTTTATTTACTATTTTATCGTTGAGTTTGGGTAAAAATCTAGTAAACCCCAAAAGTTCTTTTCGAACAGAATCTAAACTCCTCTCTAACTGTCCGGTTTTCTCTAGTCTAATATTTCGCAAACGTTGATAAACTTCAAAACGTTTAACTAATCCACCAATCTCCATAGTCGTCGTCAAAAGAGTACGTTCAACGTCTTTAGGATAAGCTAATTTAACAAAAACAGGGGTCTCTTCTTTAGGATGATCTTTTTTCATGGGGTAAACAATTTTTTATCGATATCCATTAGCTTTTCTTTCACATTTTGTAAAGATCTTTTCCAGCTATCGAGTTCTTTATCTTCTTCACTTCTTAATTTAGCCACATCATTAAAAATAGCCTCTGCACTAGAAATCTTTTCTTTAATATTCTCTAGTTGAGCCAATGCTTCTTTATAGTGGTCTAATCCCACATACATGTGTTCTTCTTTACTTAAAGAAATATCTCGTTTAGGCAATTCAAAAGAACCAGGACTCTCAAATAGTGTCGGTTCCATTTTACTTCGAACCGGGATGGATACAGGTTCATTAAATCGAGTATCTTTATTTAATTCTAAGGGTATCGTAAAATTTTCTTCCACACCTTCACTAGAAAACTCGGGAAACTCAGGAAAAGACCGTCTAGGCAGGTTAGGAAGCCTTACTTCGCCTACATCCGGCTTTCGAGGAATCTCAGGAAACGCTCTTTTTTTTCCAAATCCTAAAAAACTCATCTAAAACACCTCCATAACTATCCTAAAAAGTAGTCTTATTAAAGATTTCTTATAACTCCGTCGTGATAAAGAAGGGTTTTTACCACTCAACAAAAGCTTTTTAAGGTTTCCGACCCAATAAAAAGTACCGATAAAAATGGAAAAAGTCCTAATTTTAATTGAAGAGGTAGCCGGAAAAGAGGCAGTTCCTATTGCTCAAGAAATAATCAAAGGGAAAGAAAACGTTTCTGAGTTTAAACTAGCAGAGACCCTCAATATGAATATTAATCAAGTAAGAAATTTTCTTTATAAATTACAGAAATATAATCTAATCACCTCAACAAGAAAAAAAGATAAAAAAAAGGGCTGGTACATTTATTATTGGACGTTTAATGTGGCTCAGGCCATAGCGCTTAGCGCGTCGTTAAAAAAAACTAGGTTATCCAGTCTAAAGAAGAGGTTAGAAGCCGAGGAAAACACAGAGTATTACACCTGTACTAGAAAATGTAAAAAACTAGACCTAGAAGAAGCAATGGAACTAAATTTTAAATGCGATGAATGTAGTAATTTACTAAACCGAATAAACAATGAAAAAGAAATAAAGGCTATACAAAAAGAGATAACTCTCCTCGAACAAGATATGATGCAAGGCAATACCACTACAGGTCTTAACCAAGCCGCGCAGACAGGATAAATTTCTTAGAGCCCGTTAGGTCCAAATAGTACTTTAGCTCCGTCTAAGGGTCCAAACGGAAGCATATTAAAGAAGAATAAAATCATATTCATGTATTTTAACATGCCTAAGGCAATAGTCTGTTTTCTCGTTAGATGTTTAGCGGTTCGTAAGATTATCATACTAGTAATCCATAAAACTAAATTGACGGCAGGGCCAGCAAAAGCAATTAAACGATAGCCTATTTCATCCGTAAAAAAGGGAATACTAACATACCCAGGGGCAATGATTAATAAGGGAGAATGAATTAATTTTAAAATAATTCCTAACGCTAGTCCAAAGGTCCACATGTGAAATTCAGCGTTAAGTCCATACGCCATCGCAACAAATTTATGGGCAAGTTCGTGAAATACTACCCCCGGAGTAGCAACGAGAATAGCAAACCATAAGTCTTTCCAATCAAAAACTTTAGGGTACATCATATCGTACACGGTTTTAGGTTTAGCGGTGTTAGGACTCATAAAAATATAGCCTAAAACGGCAGAAACAATAACTAATTGTGCTATCTCCCATAGAGTAATTAATACCATACGAGCAAGGGGTTTAAAAGTATTATAAAGGTTTCTATAATTTAGTATAAGAAAAAGAAGTTTTATAAATCATTTAAACTAATCATTACAATGGTATTAGATAAACTAGGGAATTCCTTAAGAGAAACGTTAAAAAAAATCACCAAAGGAGTCTTTGTAGACGAAAATTTAGTTAATGAATTAGTCAAAGATATTCAACGGGCATTATTACAAGCAGACGTAAATGTTCATCTTGTTCTAAACTTAACTAAGGAAATTAAACGACGTGCCTTAGAAGAAAAAGAGCCCAAGGGAATAAGTAAGAAAGAATTCTTGATTCAAATTGTCTATGAAGAACTAGTTAAATTCTTGGGTTATGAAAAACAAGAGATTCAAATTAAACCCAATACTAAAATATTGTTTACAGGTCTCTATGGCTCGGGAAAAAGTACGTCTATCGCAAAGGTAGCCCGTTATTATTCCGTACGAGGTCAAAAAGTAGCGATTCTGGGTTTAGATACCTTCCGACCTGGGGCCATGGACCAGTTAGAACAATTAGCCAGTCAGATAAAGGTGCCCGCATTTCTCGATAAAAAAGAAAAAGATCCCGCGAAAATCTATAAACAGTACGAAAAAGAATTGAAAAGTTTTGATTTAGTTCTAATAGATACGTCCGGTAGAGATGCCTTAAATGAAGTATTAATTAAAGAAATAGAGACCCTGCATAACCTCATAAAACCCCAAGAATCTTTACTCGTGATTAGTGCCGATATTGGTCAAACCGCAGAAAAACAAGCAAAACAGTTTCATGAAAGTTGTAGTATTACCGGAATCATCATAACTAAGATGGATGGAACCGCCAAAGCAGGGGGGGCTTTATCCGCTTGCGCCGCAACGAAAGCTCCCGTAAAGTTTATAGGAACGGGAGAAAAGGTTCAAGATCTAGAAGTGTTTAGTCCAGAAGGTTTTGTAGGAAGACTACTAGGAATGGGAGACTTAGAGTCGTTATTAGAAAAAGTAAGAGAGAGTATGGACGAAGAAAAGGCACAAGATCTAGGAAAAAAATTCTTAAAAGGGGAATTTAATTTCTTAGATTTGCACGAACAATTACAAGCCATGAGCGGTATGGGATCCTTATCTAAAATAATGGAGATGATTCCCGGTTTAAGTAATGCGAAAGTACCTAAAGAGATGGTAGATGTACAAGAAGATAAGTTAAAGCGATGGAAATATAGCTTACAATCCATGACTAAAGAAGAATTAGAAGAACCAGAAATATTAACTCGGACTAGAATCGAGAGAATTGCTAAGGGGTCAGGCGCAAATACTAAAGAAGTACGAGATCTATTAAAACAATATCGTCAAACACGAAAAATGATGAAATTAGTGTCCACAAAAGGAGATAGAGGTATGGAGCAGTTAATGAAAAAGTTTTCTAAAGGTAGTAGGCTAAAATTATGATAAAAATTGGACATAGGGGGGCCATGGGGTATGAACCAGAAAATACCCTACGTTCTTTTAAAAAAGCCCTACAACTAAAGGTTGACATGGTGGAACTAGATGTTTATGTGTGTAAAACGGGCGAAGTAGTAGTGATTCATGACAGTCGAGTAGATAGAACCACCAACGGAAAGGGGTATGTTGCAGAAAAGACGTTTCAAGAGTTAAGAAAATTAGATGTAGGTAAGGGCGAGAAAATTCCAACTCTTAAAGAAGTCCTGGACCTTATTAATAAAAAAGTAAAAGTCAATATTGAGTTAAAAGGACCGGGTACGGCAAAGCCAGTTTTTAAAATAATTGAGACGTACGTTAAAGAAAAGGGGTGGTCGTATAATCATTTTTTAGTTTCTTCTTTTAATCATTATGAGTTAAGGGAGTTTAATAAATTAAATCCAAAGGTAAAAATAGGGGCCCTAATTGTAGGAATTCCCCTTGGATTTAGTAAATTTAGAGAAACCGTTAATGCTTATTCAGTAAATCCTTCTGTAGAATTTATTAATAAACATTTTGTCCAAGAGGTTCATAAGAATGGGATGAAAGTGTTAGTATGGGTAGTCAATCATCCAGAGGACATAAAAAGAATGAAGAAGTTAGGAGTAGACGGGATCTTCTCTAATTTCCCCGATAGATTATGAAAAAGATTTTATATCGGGGAGCAGAAGCAATTATTTACAAAGTAGGAGATAAATTAGTAAAAGAAAGAATATCAAAAACGTATAGGCATCCAGTCATAGATAAAGCTAAACGGTTGTATCCCACACGAAAAGAATTTAAGATTCTAACTAAATTACAAGGAATACTTAAGGTCCCTAAAATTTATTCAGTAGACGAAACTACTATGACGCTGGTTATGGAACCAATAAACGGGAAGGTATTAAAAAATATCGTAGACTCTTTCTCTTCAGAAGAATTAAAAACAATATTTATTCAGCTAGGTAAAGAAATAGTAAAGATGCACAACGTAAACATAGTTCATGGGGATTTAACAACCGCTAATATTTTAGTAAAAGATAAAGAATTATATTTTATTGATTTCGGGTTAGGAAGTTTCTCAAATAAAATAGAAGATAAAGCTGTTGATTTAAGAGTATTGAGGCAAGCATTAGAAAGTAAGCACCATATTCATCCTAGCCTATTCTCTTTTGTTTTAGAAGGGTATTCCACCACTCAAGGCTCAAAAGAAGTTATTCAACGGCTATACTCTGAGGTAGAAACGAGAGGAAGATATAAACGAAAAAACAAATAGACAAAGATTTATTTACGGTTATAGCTACTCTTATGTCTTAACTCTATTTTTATTGGTTTTTTTGTGATTGGGTTATAATACTCTCATCTATAATCTCGTCTTTTAAATTCATAGCCGAAAAATCTATTTTTGGTACGCGGTGGGTGTTCACGTGCACACCGAATATCAGTTTTTATCGTTTCATTAAGGGTATAACGCCAACATATTAAATAGATCAGTTCTTCTAAAAAATGAAAAAAATTATTGTGAATTTTTATGATATAAAGCAAGAATATAAACATTATCTCCATCAAGTTTATAGGATAATCTAAAAGGGGAAATATATAATTCTCTAGTTCCTTTCCTATCGTACTTCATAGGTTTACCCGCCCGGGGATTGTCTTTGGTTTTAGAAATTTGTGCGATTATTTTCTCTTTTAGAGAGGAATCTTTAATTTTCTTAAAGTTATTCTCAAATACAGAATCAAAGATTACCGTTACCACTTTTTCATTTCTTTAATGAAATGATCGAAGTCCATCTTGATGCCCTTGCCTTCTCCAATTCTATTCCATGCTTCTTCGGTTTTCTTAGCAAACTCTAAGTCTTCTTTTAGGGCGATATCTAGTGTACTTGCTTTCTTCATAATCAGTTGACCCTCTGTTTGTATTAATAAGAGTTTATCTCCCTCTTGAAAACCCCTCCTCATTTTACTGGGTATTACAATCTGTCCTTTTGAACTCATTCTAGTTATAGCAACGTCCATAAGTATCACAAATGTAAGATAGATCTTACTCATATATAAATTTATCGTTTTTTGCTACATACACTGAATCTAAGAGTGGCAATTGCAACTAGGTAGCATAAGTTGTTCTTATTAACCCTATGATTAAAATTGTTAAATTAAGAATAATACACACACCTTCATTTTTTTAGAGAGTAAAACAAAAAGCCTTTTAAACAATGGATTATCTTTTCGTTTTATAGCCCTATCGTATAGTCGGTCCAGTATGCAGGACTTTGGATCCTGAGACCCAGGTTCGAATCCTGGTAGGGCTATTATTTTTATGGCTAGAGGTAGCTGAAATCCACGTGACTCTCTTAAGGCAGTTCTCTCCCCATAGGGGTGTATTGTGGCCTACAAGAAGTAATAAAAAGATATTCTTTATATTAACGTAAGGGTGCATACGATAAAGTTGATTCACTTACTTTGTTCTTTAGAATATCTTCCTTGTAGAAAGAAAGTTTATAGAGTTGATCCTCCCCATATAATCTACTTAAATCTGCATAATGAGAACTGTTTGGATCCGAAGATTGGCCAAACGGGGAAGCAGTAAAGACTTCAATAGCCCCATTTTTTAAGTTTACTACTCTTAGATAAGAGGATCCTTCCGTTACATATCCTATTCCTTGGTCTTTATTAAAACTGTTAGTATTAGTTAATCGTAAGGCAGTTAACCCCTCTCCTGCAAATTTCCTATCTCCTCCGCTTAGTTGTATTGATTTATCTATATCTAATCTATGAATTTCCCCCCATGGCTTATGGATGGTACCATAGGTTTGAGTAAAGTAATCTACAGTCTTTACAAATGCATCCACTACCTCTTCTTTCTGTGTAGAATCAAAGTCAACGATTTTTTCGGGGATGATAGGAGTTCCACCCTCATTATATTGTTTATACCAGTACCAAAATAAAGACATACCTTCCGAGTCTTTTGAAGCATAATAATCCCATTGTTCTATAATAGTGATTGCATCCAACACATCAGAGTCATATCCATTATAGGCAGCAAGTGCATCCACCAGTCCAGGAACGACATAAGGTGCCATTGGAATATAGGTGTCCATAACATACGTTTTCATATTTTCTAGGGTATGCTTTTCTTTTGACCCCAATAATTCAGTGATTCTTTGTCCTCGTAATCCTTGCTTTCCTGCTGTTGCCCCAGAATAATCGGGTAAATTAGAATCTAGAGTAAAATAAGGAACGGTTACAAAAGCAGGTGCATTATTCGTTGTTGCTAGCCATCCAGAAAGCGGGTTCATTATTTGGGGTAATCGATCAAAGGAATAATATCCTTTCCATTCTGTTTTTGAGGTATCTCCCGGAACTGGTTTTTTCCATTCATAGGAAGGATCTCTAATAGGCAAGAGAGTCCCATAGGCATAGTAAATATCCCCGTCCACACTTGCAAGTATCTCATTTCCCGCTCTTAATTGGAGTGTTCTAAGCTCCTCTTTTACCTCTTCTATGCTTTCTGATCGTGCCCGTTTTAAGGCAGAGTGGGCAATACTATGAATAACGTCAATACCTGCCAATTTTATCGCCAGTCTCTTATTTTCATTAGTGGTAAATAAAAGGGGTCCATGATGTGTATAGTCATATTCTACCGTCTCATCTTTTTTACCATTAACTTTAAAGACAAACGTCTCCTTTCTTATCTTATACCATTTTCCATCATATTGATATTCTCCATTTTTTATTGTTTCTACATAAGCATCATAATCATCTGGGTCATTATTGGTACCTCCCCAAGCAATATACTCATTATTTGCTCCACTAAATATAGGGGATCCAGCTATACTAGCACCAGTAACATGATAGTTAGGGCTTTCTAAGGTTGCCTGGTATATTCTTGGAAACATCCCATTATCAGAGATAAACGGGACATGTGGATCTGCCGCAAAAATAACATTTCCTTCTGCAGATTTTTTAGAAGAAATGGTCCACGCATTGGAGAGATCTAACTCCCCCTTATCTTTCTTAATGCCTACTTGTAAATCTGAGGCAAATAAGCTCCACGCTTTAACTATTCCTAACCAGTTAGAGTAGGCTGCAATATCATACTCATCTAAGAGTATCTCCTTTGCATAACTAGGGACACTAGATTTATTCTGTTCCACATAAGCATTTATTCCATCAGCATAGGCCTTAAGGATTTTCCATGTTTCAATCGGCGTTTCATCTTGGTAGGCAATAGTTCGTTCTTTAATCATAAAAGGACGTATTAATTTATCTTGGCTAAGATATTGTTCTCCAAATGATTCTGACAATCTTCCTTGCCCAACAAGAATCCCTTTATAGACCTGTTCTAAATTATCTCGCGCATGCATATATCCAAGCGCATAAAACGCCGCTTCATCAGAATCAGAAGATATATAGGGGATAGCATATTTGTCTTCATAGATGGTTACTTGATAATTCTTATCTAGAGAATAAGTTGCCTTATAATCATTCCAACTATGTTGGTTCGGTAATTCCTCCCAAGCGGGGGGATTTTCTTCTGACGGTTTTTGACTACATCCCGTCAAGATAACAAGTAAAAGAAGAAATGCTATGTTTTTATTCATTAACCAATCTTAAAGTATAATTCATATAAACTTTTCTATTTTATATACCCCCTGCAAAGAAAACTGATTGATTTTAATCATCCGATGAATTTGCCTTAGTCTGTGTTTAAATGTATTAAGAATAAATAAATGTATAAACCTGCGTATTATA
>Ga0209726_10003416_pt1 | contig 21654 bp, 20 predicted proteins | sample Subgrocontami54m_FD_187453 | JGI IMG/M metagenome (GOLD analysis project Ga0209726, IMG submission 187453) | Subsurface groundwater microbial communities from S. Glens Falls, New York, USA - GMW46 contaminated, 5.4 m (SPAdes) (version 3) | ecosystem: Environmental > Aquatic > Deep subsurface >... | reverse complement strand
ACCGCAGCCGCTAACGCCTCCCGGCGCGTGGTTCTATGCCGACTACGTTCTCGATGCGCGCCGCCGCCGCCTGATCGCTGTACGGGAGGACCACACGAGCGAAGGCGCCGAGCCGGTGACGACCCTGGTGGCCATCCCCCTGGACGGAGCACCGAGCGCCGGTCACGTCCTCGCGTCGGGGTACGACTTTTACGCAACGCCACGACTGAGCCCGGACGGCGCACGGCTCGCGTGGCTCTCGTGGCGCCACCCGCAGATGCCGTGGGATGGCACCGAGCTGTGGGTGGCCGATGTGCAGCCATCCGGCGTGCTCGCGAACGCCGCTCGGGTGGCCGGCAGCGACAGGGAATCGATCTACCAGCCAGGGTGGTCGCCGGATGGGACGTTGTACTTCGTCAGCGATCGCGACGAATGGTGGCGGCTCTATCGGGCTCGTGAAGGCCGCATCGAAGCGGTGCTCGCAGATCCGCCGCAGCGGGCGGAGTTTGGACGGCCCCAATGGCAGCTTGGGACGTCGACGTGGGCCTTTGTCGATGCGTCGCGGATGATCGCCTGCTACACGCGCGATGGCCGCTGGCATCTCGCGAGCATTGACGTCATCGACGGCACGATGACCGATGTCACGCGCGACGTCGAGCCGATCGAGTGGATCGCCGCGAGCGCCAAGCGTGCCGTACTGGTCGCCGGATCCGCATCCGAGGCGATGGCGGTCATCGAGCTCGACGTGGTGACCAGGGAACGCACAGACCTTCGTCGTTCATCAACGATTTTGCTCACGACGGCCGATCTCTCGCTGCCGCAGCCGATGGCATTCCCGACAGAGAATGAGCAAACGGCCTATGCGTTCTACTACGCGCCAACGAATGCCGAGCACTCCGCGCCGGCCGGAGAACGGCCGCCGCTCATCGTGATTGGTCACGGCGGCCCGACGACGGCGACCCGGGCTATTCTCGACCTACAGGTCCAGTACTGGACAAGTCGCGGCTTCGCGGTGGTGGACGTGAACTACCGCGGCAGCTCTGGGTACGGGCGGGCGTACCGGCAGGCGCTGCGCGGGCGGTGGGGAATTGCCGACGTGGCGGACACGATCAACGCCGCCAGGTTTCTGGTGTCGGAAGGCAAAGCCGATCCCCGGCGGCTGATCGTGAGAGGCGGCAGCGCCGGTGGCTACACGACGCTCGCGGCGCTGACGTTCCACCCCGACGTGTTCGCCGCGGGCGCCAGTTACTACGGCATCAGCGACCTCGAGGTGCTCGCCCGCGAGACACACAAGTTCGAGGCGCGCTATCTCGACTCCCTGGTCGGTCTCTATCCTGAGCAGCAGGATACCTACCGCGCGCGGTCGCCGATCCATTTTGTGGATCGGCTGGAGTGCGCGTTGATTCTCCTCCAGGGACTCGAAGACAAGGTCGTTCCACCCAACCAGTCGCAGCTGATGGCGGATGCCGTACGGGCGAAAGGACTGCCTGTGGCGGTGCTGATGTTCGAGGGAGAGCAGCACGGGTTTCGAAAAGCCGAGACCGTGATCAGATGCCTCGAGGCGGAGCTGTACTTTTATGGAGCGCTGTTCGGCTTCCAGCCTGCCGACACGCTTCCGCCGATCTCGATCGACAACCTGACCTCGGAGAGCCATTCGTGAGCGCGGCGCCCATTTTCGAGTTGGTCGACGCGACGGTCGTCCGCGGTGGCGCGCGCGTGCTCGACCGAGTGTCTCTGACCGTACGTCCGCAGGAACACACGGTGATCCTCGGGGCGAACGGCGCCGGGAAATCGTCGTTGATCAGGGTGCTGACCCTCGAGGATCATCCGCTTGCCACCGGCAACGGTGCGCCGCCCCTCCGCTTCTTCGGCCGCGCGCGCTGGGATCTCTTCGAGCTCCGGCGCCACTTCGGCATCGTCTCGCCGGATCTCGACGCGACGTTCGCCGCCAGTTCGCGTCGCGGTCGTGTCGCTGGACTCGAGGCCGTGGTGTCCGCATTCCTGGCGAGCCATGGCATCTTCGCCCACCAGACGGTCACCGAGGTCATGTGGCACCGGGCGCGCGCGGCGCTGGCGCGCGTGGATGCGCTGGCGCTCGCCGACAAGCCGCTCACGATGATGTCGGCAGGGGAGAAGCGGCGGGTGCTGATCGCCCGTGCGCTCGTTACCGAGCCGAAGGCGCTCCTGCTCGACGAGCCGACGACTGGCCTCGACCTGGTGGCGCGGCATCAGTTCATGCAGTCGGTGCGCCGCCTCGCGCGCGAGGGGACGACGATCGTGCTCGTGACGCATCAGGTGGGGGAGATCATTCCCGAGATGCGGCGTGTGGTGCTGCTGAAGCACGGGCATGTGGTGCACAATGGCGGGCCGGAGACTGCGCTGACGCCCGAGCAGCTGTCAGAGACCTTCGGCGCGCCGCTGGCCGTCCAGCGAGACGACGACTATTACCACGTGCGGGTGCGCTGATACCCTCCACCTGATGCCTCGTCTGCCCTCTTCTGCGCTACCGGTGAATGTCGTCCGCGTTGGACCCTCCGGGCACGTACGGCTCCGTGATCTGGCGGCCGCAGAGGAACCGCTCGAGATTCGCGTGCAGGGAACGTCGTTCATGGTCACGATGCGGACGCCCGGAGCGGATCCGGATCTCGGAGCCGGGTTGCTCCTCGCCGAGCGCGTGATTCAGGGGCGCGCCGACCTTCGATCGATCCGCCATTGCACCAACACCGTCGATGTCGGTAACGTCCTCGACGTCATGCTGACAGGTGAGGCCGCCACACGCGCCGAGGGCCTTCTCGCGGCTCGCCGCCTCGTGACCGCTACCAGCGCGTGCGGCGTCTGTGGTCGTCGCTCCATCGACGACCTCATGCAGGGCGTCCCACGTCTCGGGAGCCACATGCGAGTGCCCGGCGCGCTCATCACAGGACTGCCTGGCCACCTGAGAGCTGCCCAGCAGGGCTTCGAGAAGACGGGCGGCTTGCATGCCGCGGGGCTGTTTGATTCGGCTGGAGGGATGATTGCGGTTGCCGAGGATGTCGGCCGACACAACGCCGTCGACAAAGTGATCGGATCACAACTCATGGCTGCCGCCCTGCCGCTCGATGGGCACATCCTGTTTGTGAGTGGGCGCACCTCGTTTGAGATTGTGCAGAAAGCGGCGATCGCGGGCGTGCCGATCGTCGCGGCGGTGTCGGCCCCGTCCAGCCTGGCTATCGATCTTGCCGCCGACGCGGGCATTACACTCATCGGGTTCGTGCGCGGCGACAGCTTCAACGTGTACACGGGCTTCGAGCGCGTGGAGCTCTGATGTTCAGCCACCGCGTCTCGTTCATCCCGACCGGGCTCACCGAGCAGAAGCCGCGCCACTACGCTGAGATGCTGCGGGTGGCGTGGGAGAACCGCGATGAGCTCGCATTCGCCTGGCGCATTCTACGCGATGGCGTGTGTGATGGTTGTGCGCTCGGCACGTCCGGGCTGCGTGACTGGACCATGTCAGGGACTCATTTGTGCATGATCCGCCTCGAGCTGATGCGGCTCAACACAGCCCCGGCGCTGGATCCTTCCTGCCTGACCGATGTGAGCGTGCTGCAGGCGATGAGCTCTGCGGACCTGCGCGCGCTGGGGCGCCTGCCGTATCCGATGGTGCGGCAGAAAGGCGATCGCGGTTTTCGCCGGATCGACTGGGAGGAGGCGCTGACGATCGCCGCCGAGGCGCTCGCCGACGCCGCTCCAGAGCGCATCGCCTTCTACCTGACCTCCCGTGGGATCACGAACGAGGTCTACTACACGGCCCAGAAAGCGGCGCGCTTTCTGGGCACCAGTCATGTCGACAACTCGGCGCGGCTGTGCCATGCCGCGTCCACGGTGGCAATGACAGCCATGGTGGGCCAGGGCGCCTCGTCCTGCAGTTATGTCGATTGGCTGCGGGCCGACCTCATCGTGTTCTTCGGCGCCAATACACCGAACAATCAACCGGTCACCACCAAGTACCTCCACTACGCGAAGAAGAACGGTGTCCAGATTGCAGTCGTCAACACGTGCCGCGAGCCGGGTCTGGCTCGGTACTGGGTGCCGTCCATACCGTCGAGCGCGCTGTTCGGCACGAAGCTGACGGACCGTTGGTTCGATGTGCACACCGGCGGCGACCTGGCGTTCCTCATCGGCGTCCTGAAGTCGCTCGTCGAGAGGCATGGGATTGACGAAGACTTCATCCGGACTCACACGGACGGGTGGCCCGCCCTTCGAGCTGAGGTCAGCCACGTCGCGTGGCGGGTGTTGGAAGCCGAGAGCGGCGCAGCGGAGGAGCAGATGCGTACGTTCGCGCAGCTGCTCGTCGAGAAGCCGAACGCGATCTTCGTCTGGTCGATGGGCCTCACCCAGCACGCGCATGGAGTCGATACCGTCAAGGCGCTGATGAACGTGGCGCTTGCGCGCGGTCTCGTCGGACGTGAGCACCGCGGCGTCATGCCGATTCGCGGACACTCGGGTGTCCAGGGCGGAGCGGAGGTTGGCTGCGCTCCGGCAGTCGACGCGGCGGCGCTCGAGCGTTGGGAACGGCTCTGGGGTGTGACCATCCCGCGACGCCGAGGCTACACCGCCACCGAGATGGTTGACGCGTCCGCGGCCGGAATGTTGGACGTGTTCTGGATGGTGGGCGGAAACTTCCTCGACACGCTGCCGCGCGTCGACCACGCACGCGGCGCGCTCGAGCGGCCGCGGCTGCGTGTCCACCAGGACATCGTCCTGTCTTCTTCGATGCTGGTCGAACCGTCGCACACGGTCCTGGTGCTGCCCGCGACGACGCGTTACGAGTCGCCCGGCGGCGGGACCGAGACGACAACCGAGCGGCGAATCATCTACTCGCCGGAAATCCCGGGCCGCCGAATCGGCAGCGCGAAGCCTGAGTGGTGGGCCATCACGGAGGCGGTGGCCCGTGCCCGCCCGGGCCTCGCGGAGCGAATTCGTCCGGCCGATGCACAGGCCATACGAAACGAGATCGCCGAGGCAGTGCCGTTGTATGCCGGGATTGAACGCCTCCGCGCGAAGGGCGATCAGGTGCAGTGGGGTGGACGCGTGCTTTACGCGGACGGCCGGTTCGCGACGCCGGATGGGAAGGCGCATTTTGCGGTCGTGTCGCCGCGTCAGGTAACGCAAGCGAGTGGCGAGGTGTTCTTCCTCTCCACGCGCCGGGGGAAGCAGTTCAACTCCATGGTTCAGAGGGCCCTCGACCCGCTGACTGGCGCGGCACGCGATGCCGTGCTGATGAGCCAGGAGGATGCAGACCGGCTCGGCTTCCCGGACGGCACGCGCATTCGGCTCCGGTCTGCGCACGGCATGTTCGAAGGCCATGTGCACTTCGCCGCGATGCGACCGGGAAACCTCGCGGTCTACTGGCCCGAAGGGAATGTGTTGCTGGGATCGGCGGTTGACCCGGAGTCGAGAGAGCCAGACTACAACGCCGTCGCGGCGCTCGAACGGCTGGAACCATGAAGGCTCCACGCAGCGTTGCGGCGCTCGTGTTCGCCCTGGTGCTCCCAGCCGCGATCGACGGCCGGCGCGCTGGTGCCGCACAAGACGAGTGGGCGACCGCCCGGCGCGGGATGGTCGACTCTCAATTGCGGGCGCGCGACATCCGCGACCGTGCCGTGCTCGCGGCGATGGAGAAGGTGCCGAGGCATCTGTTCGTGCCGCCCGAGACCCGCCGCCGCGCGTACGAGGACACGCCGCTTCCCATCGGCCTCGAGCAGACGATCTCGCAGCCGTACATCGTGGCCTACATGACCGAAGCGCTCCAGCTGTCTCGAGACCATGCGGTTCTCGAGATCGGCACCGGTTCGGGATATCAGGCGGCGGTGCTGGCGGAGCTGGTGCGCGACGTCTACACGATCGAGATCGTTCCTGATCTGGCGGATCGCGCGCGGCGGACACTTCACGAGGCGGGATATCGTAACGTGCACGTCCGCGCCGGCAACGGCTATCTGGGATGGCCGGAGCGCGCGCCATTTCCACGGATTATCGTGACCGCCGCTCCACCCAAAGTTCCGCAGGCGCTTGTCGACCAACTTGCCGTTGGGGGCAATATGGTGCTGCCCGTTGGCAAGGACTTCCAGGAGATGACGATCGTGACGAAGACGAATCGCGGCGTTGCGCAGCGGAAGACGATTCCGGTGCGTTTCGTTCCGATGGTGGATAGATACATAGATAAGAAGGCAAGGCAAAAGGAAGAAGACAGAAGGTAGAAGGCAGAAGGTAGAAGGCAGAAGGTAGAAGGCAATCATGAAACGAATTGTGTGCGTGGCTCTGATATGCGCGGCAGTCGCCACCGGCGTGGCGGCGAGGCAGAAAACCACGCCTATGCATCCGGGAGCAGGCGGTAGTCCGCATGTTCGGACCGAATGGACTGTGGCAGGTGCGAACATCTCGATCGAGTACGGGCGCCCGTACGTGAAAGGGCGCACCATCGGAAAAGAGCTCGTGCCGAACGGCTTCGTATGGCGCCTCGGCGCGGATGAAGCCACCACGCTGAAGTCGAGCAAGGCGCTGACGTTCGGCACGCTGACGGTGCCGGCTGGCGAGCACACCCTGTGGGTGATGCCGTCGGCGACGGGCTGGCAGCTGATCGTCAACAAGGAGACCGGCATCGGCGGCACCGAGTACGACCAGAGCCGGGATCTCGGACGCGTCCCGATGAAGCTGGAGACGCTCGCGCCGCCCGCGGAGCAGCTCACGATCGCCATCGATCCACAGCCCGGCGGCGGTGTGCTTCGCGTAGAGTTCGGAACCGCGAAGGCCACGGTCCCCTTCATCGTCCGGTAGGGGCCGACCTTCAGGTCGGCCCGATCGATCCCAGGAGATTCGGCATGTAGCCGAGGGCCGAAGCGGAACGCCGAGAATCAGCTTATGGGATACATCGAGTCGAGCCTGTTGCCCGGAGAAACGCTCGTGGCCCGCGCACGCCTGCACCGGATCATTTTCGTCAGACCGGCGCTGGTCTTCCTGCTCGGCGGCGTCGTGACGTACTTCGAGCCAATCGCCGGCGCGATTGTCGGCGTGGTCGGCATCCTGATGGTCATACCGCCGTTCATCAAGCGCGCGAGCTCGGAATTCGGCGTCACCACCAGGCGCGTGGTGATCAAGGTCGGCGTGGTGCAGCGCAAGACGCTGGAGCTGCTGCTGCAGCAGATCGAGGCAATCTCGGTGGACCAGAGCATCATGGGCCGCCTGTTCGATTACGGCACCATCACGGTGATGGGCACAGGGGGAGTGCGCGAAACGTTCAACGACATCGCGCGCCCGCTGGAGTTCCGCCGCTCTGTCCAGAGCCAGAGCGTGGATAAGGACGAAGAAGATAGGAGCCGTAGGGGCGGACCTTCAGGTCCGCCCGTTCGCTCGTCATCGCCGGAACAATGACGTCGGTGCCGAGTCCGGGGCTCGCCGCCGGCGTCCTCCACCTGTCCTTCCCGCTGAGGGTGCACGTTGCACCGTGCACGCTCAGCCGATACGATTCCGTACGTGACTCGTCAGACTCAAGTCGTCAGTGGGATTGTGTTCGTGCTCGTCGCGGGTATGGCGGGCCTGTTGTTGCTGAACCGGGCGGAGCGGAAGGGCCCCGACCCGGCACCGGCGCGCGAGGCCGTCGCACCGAGTGCCGCAACGCCTCGCCCGGTGGCTCCCCCGCAACCCGAGACCGCACCAGAGGCCCCGCGTCGCCGCACTGAGGTGGTTCCGCCACCGGCACCGGAGCCTGTCGCACCAGCCGCCGAGGCCGTGCCCGACACCGGTACGCTGAACATCTCGAGCGACGTTTCGGGCGCGCAAGTGTTCATCGACCGCGAGTATGTCGGCACGACGCCGCTGGCCGCGCAGAACGTGAAACCGGGCACCCACAGGCTGAACCTGTCCGTGGAAGGCTACGACGGGATTATCGAGACCATCGACGTTGAGCCTGGGACCCGCGACATCACGATCCGGTTCCGCGAGGTGCGCCTGGATGCCTCCGTCGCGGTGGTCCACAAGCACGGCATCGGCTCCTGCAAAGGTCTCCTAGTCGCGACGCCAAAAGGCCTCCGCTACGAGACATCGCATAAAGACGACGCCTTCAGCGCGGGGCTGCTCGACCTGGAGGCGTTCCAGGTCGACTATCTTGAGAAAAATCTGAAAGTGAAGGCGCGCAAAGGGAAGCAGTACAACTTCACCGATCCCGAGGGCAACGCCGACCGGCTGTTCGTCTTTCACCGCGACGTCGAGAAAGCGAGAGACCGGCTGAAAAAAGGTGACGTACCGGCGGGCGATTGATGCGCGTCAGATTCTGCGTCGTCGTGCTCGTGGGCATGTCGATCGCGGGCTGCGGCCCGAGCGAGCCGCTGCAGGTAAGCGGCCTTCAGCTCGGCCGGTCGTTGAACACCGACAACATCGCGCGGTAGGTTCCTGCGGGCCGTGTGAGGGCGCATCTCGCTCCACGGACAGGGACGTGACAACGCAGCCTTCCACTCGGCGGATCAAAGATGCGGCGGCCGCTGCTTCGACGTGGAATTCTCGCGGGACTATGGATGGCCGGAGCCGCTATTGGTTATGGTGCGCTCTCGTCGTACGTGGCAGGGTTGCCACGTGGTCGCATCGCGGAATTCACAGGACTGGTGGCGGTCGGTCTGTTCCCGGCGACGGCGATTGTCGCAACGGCCGGCGCGGGACTTGGACTGATTCTGCTCCCGCTCAAAGCCACACGCGGTAGCGGCATCGCGCTCGCCGGGTACGGCGGCGCATACCTGATGGGCTTACTCTGCGGGACGGCAGCATTCTACGCGCTTCGCTAAACGCCGTTGTGGTTCCCGTCGTATATCTCTGCGATAGCGCGTCGATCTGACGGAGGCATCATGCACACGAGAACGATCCCGACGTGGGCAGTGGCGGCGTTCCTGGGCGTGATTTTTTCGGCGACGCCCCGCGGGCAACAGGGGCAGCCGGTTCAGCTCCCGGATGGGCTCGGAAAAGAGCTGGTCCAAACGACGTGCGTTAAGTGTCACGGGCTGAACCTGATCGCGAACTCGCGCGGGTACACGCGGGAGGCGTGGGAAGGGCTCTTCCGGACGATGGTGGCCCTGCCGGCAGGCGACGCGTCAACGATTTCGGGGTACCTCGCGAAGCACTATCCAGTGAAACCGGGTGCGGACGCTGTGCTCGTTCCTGGACTTGTCAGCATTTCCATCAAGGAGTGGATCGTCCCATCGCTCGGCTCACGGCCTCACGATCCGCTGGCGACGCCCGACGGCTCAATCTGGTGGTCCGGGCAGTACGCCAGCGTGCTGGGGCGGCTCGATCCGAAAACCGGGGCCCTGAGGGAGTTTCCTCTGAAGACGCCCGCGTCCGGGCCCCACGGCTTGGTGGCGGACAAGGCCGGTCACATCTGGTTCACCGGGATTTCGAAGAACTACATCGGCAAGCTCGATCCGGCCACGGGTGCCGTCAACGAATACCCGATGCCGGACGCGAAGGCGCGCGGGCCCCACACGCCGATCTTCGACCAGAGCGGGACGCTCTGGTTCACGCTGCAGTCAGGGATGGTTGGGCGGCTTGCGCCGGCGACCGGCGAGGTCCGCGTGGCTGCCACGCCGACGGCGAATACGTACCCTTACGGCATCGCCGTGAACTCCAAGGGCGTCCCCTGGTACGTCGATTTCCGCGGCAACCGTCTGGGCAGTATCGATCCGGCCACGATGGCGATTCGGGAGCACCCCCTGCCGGACCCGGCTGCACGGCCCCGGCGCATCGCGATCACGTCCGACGACATCATCTGGTATACCGACTACGCGCGCGGGTATCTCGGACGTTTCGATCCCGCCACCGGTCAGGTGCGCGAGTGGCGTTCCCCGGGGGGCGCGCAGTCGCAGCCGTACGGGATTGCCGCGGTGGGCAACATTGTGTGGTACAGCGAGTCCGGCGTCAGGCCGAACACGCTCGTGCGATTCGATCCCGCGTCGGAGACGTTTCAGACGTGGGCGATCCCGTCGGGTGGCGGCGTCGTGCGCAACATGATGGCCACTCGCGAGGGCAATCTCGTCCTGGCCTGCAGCGGCGTGAACCGCGTCGCGCTCGTCGAGGTCGGGCGGTAGCGAGTGACCGATAGCGTTCTTGAACCCTTCACGTCGACCTCCCTCAGAAGCGCGACGATCGGATCCAGGTGTCCGCGCGCGACCAGCTCGTCGCGAAATCGGCGTCGACTTCGGGCGACCTGACGCCCTTGCCCTCGAGGGCCTGCTGCACGCCGAGCAACGACCAGCCGTTGCGCGGGTGATCCTTCAGTTCGGTGCGATAGGCCTTCTCTGCATCGTCGAAGCGCCCGCTTTCCAGAAGGGCGGCGCCGAGCCAATGAAACGCCGAGAACGGCAGCGGCTCGGGCTCGTCATAGACAAGCGCATCCTGGACATCGGCGGCACGCTGGAACGAAGCGATGGCGCCGCTGAGATCCCCCGCGGCTCGCTGAATCTCACCCTCCAGGATACCGGCCGCGATCGTGAGCAAGTCCTTCGCCGTATGGACGCGGAATCGGGCGGTCGACGTTTCAGCGGCCTTCTTGACGCGCTCCAGATAGAGCGTGGCGAAGTCGACGTTGCCCTGTTTGAGATGCGCGTAGCCTTGCGCGAAGTCCCACAGCCCGCCCTGTATGTCAGGCTTCGGCCGGTTCGTCACCTCGAGCACTTCATCGAAGCGGCCGAAGCGAATCAGCGTCAGCGCCTCATAAAACGACTCGCTGGTGAGCTTTGTGTAGTCCTTCCCAGCGCGCATCGCGATCGCGCCCTGGCCGTCGTACGACGCCGCATACAGCAGCATGTGCAGATTGTGCTCGGGATAGATCGCGAAGCCCTGGCCCACAGCTGCCTTCTGATCCGAATGCCAGGCCGCGAGGTTGGCGCGGACCGAGTCGCCCCAGCGGCCCACTTCGTTCCAGGTATGCGACGGCATGTGGTTGATGTGGCTGGCGCCAGGAATCGACCGCCCGAGGAACTCGGCGCATGCTTCGGCACGGCCCGGAACGGTGGTGGACTCGGTGGCGTGCACGTAGAGGTGACAGGCGCCGGGATGGTGAACGTCCCGCGCCAGGATGCTCTCGAGAACCTGATGCAGCCGACGGACGTTTGGATCGTTCACGTCGCGCGTGCCGCGGCGCGGCTCGAGCAGAAAGAGCGCATCGGCATATAACGTGGCGATCTCGAGATCGTCGGGATATAGCGCCGATACCTTCAGCATGGCGTCCGCGTAGGCGCGATCCTGTTCAACCCGCTTCGCCGCGTCGAACGTCTCGATGTAGCGCACCGCCATGGCGTCGATCAGCGCGCGCTCCTTGGAGGTAGCGCGGCTCTTCAACGACACCGCTTTCCGCGCCGCGGCATACGCGTGCGGCGCTTCCTCGGCGTTCATCGGTCCATTCAGGTACGACCCCCACGCCCACGCTTCGCCCCAGTAGCAGATCGCGCACTCGGGATCGCGCTTCCACGCTTCGCGGAACGACCGTACGGCCTCCGACTTGGCGAAGGAGTACATCATCTGAAAGCCCTGGTCGAAGAACGACTGTGCCTCGTTGTTGGTCGAGGACATCGGCTTGGTAAACGTGCCGAGGCCACTTTTGAAGATCTGAATCGGCTCGGTGTAACGGTCGTACAGCGAGCGTGGCGGCGGCGTTTGGGCCGCGGCCGACAGAGCGAAATAGACACAGCCGACCGCAAGGACGGCAGCGGGCATATGAAAACGAGTCGTCATGGCAGGCCTCGAAAGATGATCGGCTGGGTTGTGGCCATCATATGTCGGCGGAGCTGGACGCAGTCCTGTTGGTCGTTCGCGTGGCCCTCGTCGAGGTCGGCCGCTAACGACGTCCCATTACTCCGCGGCTTGAGGGCCGGCTTAGCGTGTGCGTGAGCCGGCCGCGCGACGGCGTATCTCGACTCCGCGGACGCGGCCTCGGCACGCCCACCCAGAACTGAGCCGCTAGAGCACCAAGCGAAGGCCGGCGCCTTGGCGACCGAGTTCCGCGTCGCTTCGCGAGACACGCCGCCGCACGTCCTGCCTGTCATTGGCCGCATTAGTCGGCTTGTAGCCAACCAGGGCCCGTCGTCCTGGCCCCAGCGGAGGACTTACGATACCTGGACCCTCAAGGGTCGTGTGGGTTCGACCCCCACCCCCGCCGGCTGCGACTTCTACACCAAGTCGCGAGAGATCTTCGAGCAGGATGGAAATGAGAGGGCTACTGCTTTAGCAACTGCATACCACGCTCGTGAGGAAATATTGGCGGGACAGCCAGACGCGAAGTCGCTTACAGCGCGAGCCGTTGAGCTGTCTGAGGCAAGTGACGCCCTAGAGGTGAGGGCTGTCGCTGCCCGTGTCGCGGCTTCGCGCTTCGCTGACCTGGCCGGCAGGTGCTCGCGGGCATCAACGCGGGCGAGTCCAGCGAAGCAACTGCTCTACTCGACGCCAACAACGGGCAAGCCGTGCGCTTTGGCTCCCAGACCGAGGGCCTCATCGTGCGTTGCCAGCGAGAGCTCCATCCCGGTCATCTCCTTCCAGAGAAGGGCGGTGGCAAGATGGATAGCATCGAGCGTTCCGAGTTCAGTGGGCATCGGTTGAGAAGCGCGATCGAGAATGGTCCCGTCCAGGTCCACCACTTCGATAGACTCGAGCAGTGTCAGGATCGCGGCCCGGCGGATCGCTACTTCGGCATCGGGCAGCTTCGCACGCAGACGCAGGCGATCCAGTGTCCGAAGGCTCTCCGTCTTGACGAGCGAGCTCGACACACCTCGCCGAATCTTCGGCCACTCCGCCAGCGCGTTGGATTGACCGAGCGCCAGGCGCAGGAGCACCGACGCATCGACGTACGCGATCACCGATGTCCTTGGCGTTCTTCGAGCAGCAGATCGACGATCTCCAGGTTCAGCGTGAGCGGCTTCGGCAAGCGCACGCGATTCGGAGGAGGAGCTCCGGGAGCTGGTTTCCGAATCCGCAACGCGACCCGATCGTGCACCGGCACGATCTGCGCGACGGGCGTCTCGCGGTCTAGAACGGAGATCGTTTCCCCGCCGCGCACGGCGCGGAGGTACTCGCTGAGCCGGGATTTCAGCTCTGCAATCCGGACCTCTTTCATGTCCCTAGTATGACCAGAACTGGTCATGATACCAAGCGTTTAGACCGGCCTTCTGTTCTCGATCAGGACGTCCCACCACCCGAAGTGCGTGGCCAGAAGGTGGTCGAGCTCGCGTGTCTCTGCGGTGGTCTCCAGCTGTTCCGCATGTGGCAGGCAGTACGCGGCGTACGGTGACGCGCCGAGCATGTGCAGGACGCCGTCGGAGAAGCCTTTCCCCGCATAGGCAATGCACCCGACCATAGGGAGGGCCCTCAGGTCCTCCAGGGCGTACGGAATCTTCTCGTCGACCGTGCCCTGACTATCCTGGAACTTGCACTCGATTGGGCGGACTAAAGTCGGCCCCCACGTACGTCGCAGCGCTAAAGCGCTGCGCCACCGGTAGGCTAAAGCGCTGCGCCACCGTTAAAACGACGACCGTCTGCCGGCGAAGACGAGGTGGAGGACGAAGCTGAGAGCGAACGTCACGAACCAGGCATAAGTGTAGAGCGCGTCGAAGAAGCCGGGGTCGGGCACCACGCCGCCGGGGGTGGTGGCGGCGCGGAGGAACCCGGGGACGACGGGGAGGATGCCGAGCACCAGCGCGGCGACCGCTCTCCAGTTCACTCCGTGCGAATACGTGTACCGACCCTGAAGCTTGAACAGGTCGGCCACCGAAAGCTCCTGTTTCCGCAGCACCCAGTAGTCCGCGATCAGGACACCGCCGATCGCGCCCATCAGGCTCGAGTAGCCCAGCAGCCACGTGAAGATATAGGCCGCCGCGTCCGCATAGAGCTTCCACGGCATCATCGCGATGCCGAGCGCCGCCGTGATCAGGCCGCCGGCGAGATAGCTGATGCGCTTCGGGGCCAGGCTGGAGAAATCATTCGCCGGTGACACCACGTTGGCCGCCATGTTCGTCGTGAGCTGCGCGATCAGCACGATCACGGCGCCGAAGATGATCACGGCCGGGGTGCCGATGCGCGCGATGAGCTGCACGGGATCCCAGATCGCTTCCCCGAACACCACGATCGTGGCGCTGGTGACGGCCACGCCGATGAACGCAAACGCCGTCATCGTGGTGGGCAGCCCGAGAGCTTGCCCGAGCGCCTGCGACCGCTGGCTTCTCGCGTAACGGGTGAAGTCCGGGATGTTGAGGCTGAGCGTCGCCCAGTAACCGACGTTCGCGGTGAGCGCCGCGGGAAAGAGCTGCCAGAACGGCGTGGTCCCTGTCCGCAGACGGCTCGACTCCGTCAGGATGTGGCCGAGGCCGCCGCCGCGGTTGATCGCCCACCAGAGCAGGAGCGCGCCGCCGCCAAGCAGCAGCGGGGCCGACCAGCTCTCCAGGTGCTTGATGCCCTCGAGGCCGTTGAAGATCACCCACACCTGTACGAGCCAGAACACCGCGAACGCGATCCAGATGTTGCCAGGCAGCGTCGCCCACGCCGGCACCGCCGCCGCGAGCAGCACGTTCAGCGCAAGGCCGCCGATCCACGTTTGGATGCCGAACCAGCCGCACGCCACGAGCGCCCGCAGCATCGCCGGCACATTCGCGCCCCTCACGCCGAAGCTCGCGCGGCACAGCACCGGGAACGACACCCCGTATTTCGTGCCGGCGTGCGCGTTGAGGATCATCGGAATCAGGACGATCACGTTGCCGAGCAGGATCGTCAGCATCGCCTGCCACCAGGTCATGCCCTGCTGCATCAGACCCGACGCAAGCGTGTAGGTGGTAATCACGACGCTCATGCCGATCCAGAGCGCGGCAATGTGGTACGTGGACCAGGTCCGTCGCGACGGCGGAGTTGGCGCGAGGTCGGGGTTCCAGAGCGGGCTGCCCGAGAGATCCTCGGAGATCTCGACAAAGTCTCGCGTCGTCGCGCCGCCGGCCATCGTCATGGCTCCCTCGTGCCGGCTGCCTTCGCGCTACGCGCTTCGGCGAGCCGAGGCGTCACCTCGGCGTCGGCGTAGCCCTCGGCCTCGTAGCCGCCGTGATACGCCTTGGCGTCGGGCCGGCGGATCTTCGAATGCGTAATCACCCGGTCGCGTCGAATGCCGCGGAAATCCTCGAGCGTCTGCCAGCCGTGCCGCTCCATCGCCTCGCTCATGCCCGCCAGCAGCCGCTTGATCACGTTGGGGCCGATCGCGTGATCCAGCATCGCGGCCGTGCACACTTGGACCGTGCCGCACCCGAGCATGAAGTAGTTGAGCGCGTGGGAGAACTCGGCGATCCCGCCGATGCCGGAAAACGCCTTGTCGGGAAACGCCTGCGTGAGCTGCGACATCTTCGCCAGCGATTGCGGAAGAATGGCGGGCCCGCCAAGGCCGCCGCTCGAGACGTATCCATCCACATTCATTTCGAAGTCGAGGGTGTCCGGATCGATCAGCGGCAGCGAAGGGAAGGTATTGGACGAGGTGATGCCGTCGGCGCCGCCGAGAAAAGCGCCGCGGGCCTCGAGAACGATGTCCGTGGTAGACGGCGTGAGCTTCGCCCAGATCGGCACGCGCGCCACTTCCTTCACCGCCTGCGCCACGACAGAGATGAGCGCCTCGTCCTTGCCAATGTTCGAGCCCATGTCCATCCGGTCCATGTGCGGGCACGAGAGGTTCAGCTCGAGCGCGTCTGCGCCTTCGTCCTGACACGCGCGCGCCAGCGTCTGCCAGTTGCGCAGCTCCTCGTCGCTTCCGGAGCCGGCCATGATCGACGCCACGAGAATCCGCCGAGGATGCGCGTTCTTGATGCGGGCGATGCGCGGTACCCACCAGTCGAGCGGCTTGTCGGAGATCAGCTCCCAGTTCCAGGAGGAGTGGAGCGCCGTGCCCGGGCGCTTCTGCATCGAGAGATGAGGCGCGTCAGGCGTCGCGCGCAGGAACTTCGTTTTCGGTCCCGCGACATTCACCACGGGATGGAGCCCGATGGTTTTCGACACCACGCCGCCCCAGCCCGCGTCGAACGCGCGCATGATGTTGCTGTCGGACTCGGTGGGAGGGGCCGACGCCAGCAGGAACGGGTTCTCGAAGTGGAGTCCGGTGAAGGTCACCGCCAGTTCAGGGGGCATGGCGTCTCCTCGGGAAATGGCAGGGAATGGCCAAACGATCGCTCTCACTATAATGGCCGCGGGTCCGCCAAGATGACCACACCCGAGATCCTTCCCAATTTCATCGGCGGCCGCTGGGTCCCCTCATCCGGGACCGAGCGTCTCGACGTGTACAACCCCGCCCGCGGGACGGTCATCGCCAGGACGCCGCTGTCCACGGCGGCCGACGTGGACGCGGCGGTCCGCGCCGCCGCGCAGGCGTTTCCGGCCTGGCGCGAGACGCCGCCGGTCGTGCGGGCGCGGTCGATGTTCTCGCTGAAGCAGCAGCTCGAGGAGCACTTCGAGGAACTCGCCACGATCGTCACCACCGAGCACGGCAAGACGCTCGATGAGTCGCGCGGCAGCGTGCGGCGAGCCATCGAGTGCGTGGAGGTGGCCTGCGGCGCGCCGTCGATGCTCATGGGATACGGACTCGAGAACGTGTCGCACGGCGTCGATTGCACCGCGATGCGGCAGCCTCTGGGCGTGTGCGCCGCGATCGCGCCGTTCAACTTTCCGGCGATGGTGCCGCTCTGGTTCCTGCCGTTCGCGGTCGCGTGCGGCAACACGTTCGTGCTGAAGCCGTCGGAGCAGGTACCGCTCTCGCAGCGGCGCATGTTCCAGCTGCTCGAAGGCTGCGGCCTTCCAGCCGGCGTGGTGAACCTGGTGAACGGCGGCAAGGAGGTCGTGGAGGCGATCTGCGATCATCCCGGCATTCGGGCGGTGTCGTTCGTCGGCTCCACGTCCGTAGCCCGTGCGGTATATCAGCGGGCCACCCACGCCGGCAAGCGCGTCCAGGCGCTCGGCGGCGCCAAGAACTTCATCGTCGTCATGCCCGACGCCGATCTGGATTCTGCGATGCCGGTGATCTCGGAGTCGTTTTACGGCTGTGCGGGCGAGCGCTGCCTGGCCGGCAGCATTCTGGTCCCCGTTGGATCGGCCCACGACGAGGTGCGCGACCGAATGGTGGCGGCCGCCGAGGCGCTGAAGGTGGGCGATGGCCTCGAGCTGGGCGTCACGATGGGGCCGGTGATCAGCGCGCGGCACCGCGAGCGAGTCCTCGGCCATGTGGAACGTGGCGTGGCCGAGGGTGCAAGGCTGGTAGCGGATGGCCGGAAGCGGGCGCTGCCGAGCGACGGCTTCTTCGTGGGGCCGACGGTCTTCGACCAGGTGCTGCCGACGATGAGCATCGGTCGCGAAGAGATCTTTGGCCCGGTGGCGACGCTGAGTCCCGCGAAGAGCCTCGACGAGGCATTTGCGTTCATGGAGGGCCACCCGAATGCCAACGCGACGTCGATCTTCACGTCCAGCGGGAAGGCGGCGCGCGAGTTCGCCCATCGTGCCACGGCGTCGATGGTCGGCGTCAACATCGGCGTGGCCGCGCCAATGGCATACTTCCCGTTCGGCGGCGCGCGCGACAGCTTCTTCGGCGACCTGAAGGTCCACGGCCGCGACGCGTTCGACTTCTACACGGATAAAAAAGTCACCATCTCGAGGTGGTTCTAGCAGTCGCGGTACGTAGGCCGGGTCCTGCTCTTTGGACCCGGCGAGACCGGCGGGTCTGCAAAGCAAGACCCGCCCTACGAAGATTCCAGGAGCGCTGATGCCACGCAAAGTCCTAGGCGGGCTCATTCAGGCCGCTGCGCCGATTACGGATCCCGCGGCGCCGATCGAGAAGGTGCGCAAGGCGGCCATCGATGCGCACATTCCGTTCATCGAAGAAGCGGGAAAGCGCGGCGTGCAGATTCTCGGGCTGCAGGAGGTGTTCAACGGCCCGTACTTCTGCCCCTCGCAGGAGCCGCATTGGTACGACCTTGCCGAGGCGGTGCCGGGCCCCACGACGGAGCTGATGGCCACCTACGCGAAGAAGTACCAGATGGCGATGGTGGTGCCCGTGTACGAGCGCGAGCAGGCGGGCGTGTACTACAACACCGCCGCCGTCTACGATTCGGACGGCAGCTATCTCGGTAAGTATCGCAAGAACCACATCCCGCACACGTCCGGCTTTTGGGAGAAGTACTTTTTCAAGCCCGGCAACCTCGGGTATCCGGTGTTCAAAACCCGGTTTGCCACGATCGGCGTGTACATCTGCTACGACCGTCACTTCCCCGAGGGGGCGAGGCTGCTCGGATTGAACGGCGCCGAGATCGTGTTCAACCCTTCGGCGACTGTGGCCGGTCTCTCCCAATATCTCTGGAAGCTGGAGCAGCCGGCTCACGCCGTGGCGAATGGCTATTTCATGGCGTGCAGCAACCGCGTCGGAACGGAGCCGCCATGGAACATCGGGCGCTTCTACGGGTCGTCCTACTTCGTCGATCCGCGCGGGACATTTCTGGCCACCGGCTCCGAGAATAAGGACGAGCTCGTCACCGCCGAAATGGACCTCGACGTCATCGAGGAAGTCCGGCGCGTCTGGCAGTTCTACCGGGACCGTCGTCCCGAATCCTACGGCGCCATTGTGGAGCAGCTGCCGTGAGCGTTCTCATCAAGAACGGCACCATCGTCACCGCCTCGGATCTGTACAAGGGCGACGTCCTCATAGAAGGGGAGAAGATCACCACCATCGGCACGGCGCTTACGATGCCTGCCGACCGCGTCATCGACGCCGAGGGCAAGTATCTGTTTCCCGGCGGCATCGACGTCCACACGCACCTCGACATGCCGTTTGGCGGCACGACGTCCGCAGACGATTTCGAGTCGGGAACCGTGGCCGCCGCCCATGGCGGCACGACGACGATCGTGGACTTCGCGATCCAGTACCGCGGCCAGACGCTTCATCACGCGTGGGAGACCTGGATGAAGAAGGCCGAGGGCAAGGCGGCGATCGACTACGGCTTCCACATGATCGTGACCGAGCTCAACGATCAGGTTGAGCAGGAGATGGACGCGCTCGTGTGTCAGGGCGTGACGTCGTTCAAGCTGTTCATGGCCTATCCCGGCGTGTTCATGCTGGACGACGCGAGCATCTTCAAGGCGCTGCTGCGAACGGGAAAGAACGGCGGGACCATCTGCATGCATGCCGAGAACGGGGGCGTCATCGATGTGCTCGTGAAGCAGGCGCTCGCGGAAGGGAAGACTGCGCCGAAGTATCACGCGCTGACGCGACCCGCCCGCGCGGAGGCAGAAGCGACCCACCGCGCCATCGCGCTCGCTGAAATGGCCGACGTGCCGATCTACATCGTCCATCTTTCCGCGGCCGAAGCGCTGGAAATGGTGACCGAAGCGCGCGACCGAGGGCTGCCGGCATACGCGGAAACGTGCCCGCAGTATCTGTTTCTTTCGTACGACAACTACGAGGAGCCAGGATTCGACGGTGCGAAGTACGTCATGAGTCCGCCGCTGCGGCACAAGGACACGCAAGATCGGTTGTGGCGCGGGCTGGCGTTCAACGACCTCCAGGCGATTTCGACCGATCACTGCCCGTTCTGCATGAAGGAGCAGAAGACGCTGGGTCACGACGACTTCTCGAAGATCCCGAACGGGGCGCCCGGCATCGAGACGCGCATGAGCCTCGTCTATGACGGCGGTGTCCGCACGGGCCGCATCTCGCTGAACCGGTTCGTGGAGCTCACGTCCACCTCGCCCGCCAGGATCTTCGGTCTGTTCCCGCGCAAGGGGACGATCGCGCCAGGCTCCGACGCCGATATCGTCATCTTCGATCCCGATCGAAAAGTGCGGCTGTCCGTGAAGGCGCTGCACATGAAGGTGGACTACAACCCCTACGAAGGCCGCGAGGTGGTGGGCGCCACCGAGACCGTGATCTCGCGCGGCCGCGTCATCGTGGACGGCGGCACCTTCACGGGCAGGGCCGGCGCCGGATCGTTTCTTCGTCGGAGCGCGCGATGATCACGCCGGGTCTACAAAGCAAGACCCGGCCTACGGACGTAGGGCGGGTCCTGTGCTGCGGACCCGCCAGATTGCGGATCGTTCGATGACTGGCGAAGAGATCGTCGCCCTGTCGAAGAAACACACGCTGTTCGAGTGGTCCGCGCAGGGCTCGGTCGACCCGATCCCGGTGGCGCGCGCCAAGGGCGTGTACTTCTGGACGCCCGAAGGGAAGCGGTTCATCGACTTTAACAGCCAGCTGATGTGCGTGAACATCGGCCACAGCGACGAACGCGTGGTTCAGGCCATTCAGGAGCAGGTGGCCATCCTGCCCTATTCGAATCCCTTCACGACCACCGAGCCTCGCGCTCGGCTCGGTGCCAAGCTGGCGGAGCTCACGCCTGGCGACATCGACGTGTTCTTCTTCACGAATGGTGGCGCGGAGGCCAACGAGAATGCATTCAAGATTGCGAGGGCCTACACCGGCCGCCAGAAGATTCTGGCGCGCTACCGCTCGTACCACGGCGCGACGGCTGCCGCGATTACCGCGACGGGCGACCCCCGGCGATGGTCGCAGTCCCCGATGCCTGGGTTCGTGCACGTGTTGGACCCCTATCACGGCATCGAACGCGGATGGGATTCGGCGGAGACATCGCTTCGTTATCTCGAGGAAGTCATCCAGCTGGAAGGCCCTCAGACGATCGCCGCCTTCATCCTGGAGACGGTCACGGGAACTAACGGTATTCTCGTGCCGCCTGACGGCTATCTTCAGGGCGTGCGGGCGCTATGTGACAAGTACGGAATTCTACTGATCGCCGACGAGGTCATGAGCGGGTTTGGCCGTACCGGCGAGTGGTTCGCAGTGGGCCACTGGAACGTCGTGCCGGACATCATGACGATGGCGAAGGGGCTGACGAGCGCGTATGTGCCGCTCGGCGCCGTCGGCGTGAGGCGGCCGATCGCAGCGTATTTTGCGGACAAGCCGTTTCCGAGCGGGCTCACCTACAACAGCCATCCGCTCGCCTGTGCGGCGGCCCTGGCGACCATCCGCGTGATGGAGGACGACCGCCTGGTCGAGCGGGCGCACCGCATGGGAGGGACCCTCGCGTCGCTGCTGGCGGATCTGGCCGCACGCCATCCTTCGGTAGGCGCCGTGCGCTCCATCGGCTTGTTCGGGATCGTGGAGCTCGTGCGGCACAGAGCGACGAAGGAGCCGATGGCGCCGTTCAATGGTACGTCACCAGAGATGGCCGCCCTTATGAGGTTCTTCCGGCAGGAAGGCCTGTATACGTTCGTCCGCTGGCACTACTTCTTCACGAATCCCCCGCTCTCGATCACCGACGCCGAGCTGCGCGAAGGGTTCGCGATCATCGACCGCGCCCTCGACATCACTGACCGAGCGGTCGAGTAACAGTTGTGGAGCAGCCCTTCCGCCTTCGCTAAAGCTACGGCGGACCGCCGAAGCCTTGGCGGAGGCTGGTCAGGGCTGCTGGCGATCCCGCAGCGCTAAAGCGCTGCGCCACCATTTCGGAGAGGGGAGCAGCTATGCATCTGAATCGCATGGTGGCGCTCGTGACGGGGGCGAGCCGTGGCGCCGGCCGTGGCATCGCGCTCGAGCTCGGCGCGGCTGGCGCGACTGTGTATGTGACTGGCCGCAACGTTGATGGCGTG
>Ga0209726_10003415_pt1 | contig 21665 bp, 17 predicted proteins | sample Subgrocontami54m_FD_187453 | JGI IMG/M metagenome (GOLD analysis project Ga0209726, IMG submission 187453) | Subsurface groundwater microbial communities from S. Glens Falls, New York, USA - GMW46 contaminated, 5.4 m (SPAdes) (version 3) | ecosystem: Environmental > Aquatic > Deep subsurface >... | reverse complement strand
TCCGTCATCAGCAGCTCCGCGATCTCGCGCGCCGCGAAGTCGTTGAGGATCGCTTCCGCATCGTCGACGCCGAGCCCACAGCGGCCAGCCACCTCGACCACGGTCACTCGGCCGCCGCCGGAGGTAGCGTAGGTCAGCACTTCCTGCGACTTGTCCCGAGCCACACGCCGGGGCAACCGGGGAAGCTGCCAGCCAAAGCTCCCCCGGGCGATGTTCAACCCCCAGACGAATCCGCCGCCAAAGAGAACGACCAGGCCCACAAGGGTGCTTCGGGCTGTCTTTTGATCCTCTCCGGTAATCAACGAGGAAATGGCGATGGCGACAAACATGGCCGAAACCAGCGCCATGACGATTCCGAACACGCCGAAGGCGATCCGGATGACCCGACCGGCCGGGTGCTCCTCGGCTTCCTCCCGGCGCTGCGCTTTACCGCGCATGAACCGCCCCCTCCCGCGAAGCGTTGGTCAGCTCCAGCGTACGCCAGACCAACGCCCGAACGCTACCGATCGATCCGATAATTCGCCTTGGCCCGCCGTTCGACGGCGGGGCCCGTCCTAGCCCGAGCCCGTTGCATGTATGGCGAGACCCTGGCGCGATAATAACAGGCGCTCCAGGGAACCATAATCCGCGCTCTGGTGGCTTGCGCCTACTGTGGTTCCTTACCGTGGTTCGCCCACGGAATTCGCTTAAGGAAGTGGTGTTTGCGGCTTGAAGACCTCGCCCTTGCCGTGCCGCACGCTGAGATCCGGACGAACACCGATCGCGAGGTGCGACGTGCCGTCGCCGACTCCCGGCGGGCGCAGCCCGAGGACCTGTTCGTCGCCATGGCCGGAGGCCAGAACGATGGGGCCGCCTTCGTCGCCGATGCGATCGCGCGAGGCGCGACCGGCATCGCCACCGATCTGGCCGGAGCAGAGCGGATCGGGGCCCTACCCTCAGGGATCGGGCACCTCGTCGTGCCCAACGCGCGCGAGGCCGTCGGCGAGCTTGCCGCCGTCCTTGCCGGCCGACCCTCGGACCAGTTCCGCCTCATCGGCGTGACGGGCACGGACGGTAAGACGACGACGACCCAGCTCATCGCCGCCGTGTTGGCCGCCGCGGGTCGCAAGGTCGGCTGGATGACCACCGTTGATATCCGTATTGGCGACGAGGTCATAGCGAACCCCTATGGGCTGACGACGCCCGAAGCGGCCGACATCCAGGAGACGCTCGCCCGCTTCGTCGCAGCGGGGGTCGAGGACGCCGTGATCGAGGTGAGCTCCCACGCCCTCGCCATGGATCGGGTTCGGGGCTGCACGTTCGACGCCGCGGTCTACACGAACCTGGCGCCGGAGCATCTGGACTTTCACGGCTCGATGGAGAGCTACGCGGCGGCAAAGGCCCGGCTCTTCGAGATGCTCGACAGTCCCACCCCGAAGCCCGGCAACCGCATCGGCGTCGTGAACGTGGATGATGCCCATAGCTGGATCATGGCCGCGTCCTCCCCGGCCGCGATCGTGAGCTACGCGATCGACAACGTCGCAGACGTGCGCGCCGCCCGAATCGAATCGGGGCTTGGGCGCACGCGCTTCCGGTTGATGACCCCGATCCAGGAGCTGGAGATCGAGACGCGGTTCACCGGCCGCCATAACGTGTCCAACTGGCTCGCCGCGGCCGCTCTCGCACTGGCCTGGGACATCGACCTCGAGGCAGTGCGCGAGGCCGCGGAGACGACCGACCCGCCGCCCGGCCGCCTGCAATTGGTACGCCGCGGTCAGCCATTCGAGGTGATCGTCGACTTCGCCCATACGCCCCAGGCGCTCGCTACGACCCTCGCGACGCTGCGCGGCTTCGGCGAGGGCCGGCTGTTCCTCGTGTTCGGCATGGCGGGCGGGCGCGACGCCGCGAACCGCCCCCGGATGGGTGAGATCGCGGCAACGCAGACCGACTTCTTCGTCATCTCCACCGACGATCCCGGTCATGAGGACCCCGCCGAGATCGCCGCGGCGGTGGCGACGGGCGCCCGGGAGGCAGGCGCAGTCGAGGGACAGCAATTCATTGTGGAGCTCGATCGGCGCACCGCCATCCGCAATCTGCTCCAGCGCGCCGGCCCCGGCGACATCGTCTTGCTTGCCGGTAAGGGCCACGAGCAGCGCATGCGCCGCTCCGACCACGACGAGCCCTGGAGCGACGTGGCGGCCGCCGAAGAGCTCCTCGCGGAGCTGGAATATCGCTAAGGGTTAGGCGGCTCCCACTTCGATCGTGAGTAGTTGGGGGTGCTCGGCCTCTTCGGGGATTGGCTCGCCATGCTTCGTCAGGCTCTCCAAGTAGCCAGTGATCGCCTCACGCGCCATGGCAATCGCGTTCTCGAGCGTGTCGCCCTCGGTGACACAGCCGGGCAGCGCCGGAACGGTTACTGAGTAACCGCCGTCGTTGGGATCTGGCTGGAGAATGATTGTGTAACGGCGCATGGCGCCCTCCTGTTTAGAGCAATGCGCGGAGCTCGTCGACCGATAAGCCGGCCTGATCTAAGATGCTCTCGAGCGTCTTGAGCCGAAGCGTCCTGCCGGCGTGCGTTGGCACCGTGACCAGGCCCGGCCGTTCAGGATGACGAAGATAGACATGCGAGCCACGCTGGTGATCTTCGTACCATGGCGCTCGCCGCAAGGCGCGAAGAAGCTCAGCCGCCGTGATGCGCGGGAGGCGGTCTGCCATCGCTCCAAGCCGTTGGTTTCTAGTTTGTTGTGGCTTCCTCTTTGATCCCGAGGAGCCGAGCCAGCTTCGGCACGTCGTAGCCGTAGATCAGCTCGTCGCCGATGAGCGTGTATGGCGTGCGGAGGTTGCGGCCGGGGATCGTGAGCAGATTCCAGAGCTCGTCGTCCGTCGGCGGGTTCGTATCCACGTTCCGCACCTCGTGGGCAACGCCCTCCTTCTTCAGGTGGGCCAGGAGCTGCTCGCTGCTCGGCTCGCCAGGTCGCGCGTAGACGACGACCCGCGAGCTCGGGTCCTCGGCCAGATACTCGCCAAGCCGGATCGGGTCGAAGCCGAGGACGCCGGACTTGCCAACCTCCGAGAACGGCACGCGGATCCGCCCCTCGCGGTCGCGAACCAGCTTGGCGAGCTCGTCGGGCGTGATCGGCTCCTGGACGACATCGCGCATGGTGAAGGGCACGTCGTGGTGTGAAAGCCACGCTTCCACGCGATCGCAGCTCAGTCAGGCGGGCCGGCGTGCGATAACGTAGACGTCCGGATAGGCCATGGGTCCACCTCCTCGTGTTGTCGCCCTGATTGTTGCCGGGGAACGCGGCGCACGCCTCCCTCTTCAAGCTGGCCATCGCAGCGCTTGCCGCTCCAGCGCCTCCTGGACCTGGTGAACTTCTCGATCAAGCTGGTCCACCAGCTCGGCGAGACCCTCTGTGGTCCCGCCTCCGCCCAGCCTCTCCAGCCGCCCGCAGATGGCCGCGAGCCGGGCAGCCCCCAGATACGCGGCGCTGCCCCGCAAGGTGTGCGCCGGGTGGACCAATCCGGTCGCCTCGCCCCGGGTCGCCGCGGATTGGATGGCTTGAAGGAGCGCCGGCGTTTCCTGCTGGAAGGTTGCCACCAAATCACGCAGGAACGCCGGGTCGCCGCCTTCCACCGGGTCGCCGATCTTCGCGAGCACGCGTGGATCGACCGAAGAGTCGACACTCGTATCGCGCGTATTCGGCAGGCCGGATGCTGGCTCCGGGGCCGCCGCGCTATTAGGGAGCCAGCGCGCGAGCACCGCCCCGAGCTCCTCCACCCGGACCGGCTTCGAGATGTAGTCATCCATGCCCGCGGCAAGACAGCGCTCGCGGTCGCCGGCCATTGCGCCGGCGGTCATGGCGATGATCGGCGTGTGGCGCCCCGTGCCCTCGCGTTCCCGGATCGCCGTCGTAGCCGCGTATCCATCCAGCTCGGGCATCTGGCAATCCATCAGAACCAACGGGTAAGGGATGCGCGCGAGCGCCTCAAGCGCTTCAAGCCCGCTCGCGACCACATCGGCCTGGTAGCCGAGCTTTGCGAGCATGTGGACGGCGACCTTCTGGTTCACCACGTTGTCCTCCGCGACCAAGAGCCGTGGTCCCCTGACGGCGGTCCGCTCGCGTGGCGTGACCACTGCGTGGACCGTGTCTACGGCTAGCGGGGGGGAGGGCGACGACATCACGCTCATGAGACAGTCATAGAACTGGGACTGCCGTACCGGCTTCGTCAGGAACGCGTCGATACCAGCGCCTTGCGTCTGGGCGTCCGACCGAAGCTGACCGAGCGACGTAAGCAAGACCAGCCGCGTCTGGCCGATTCCTGGGTCGGCTTTGATCTCGCGCGCGAGCATGAGCCCATCCATTCCCGGCATCTGCATGTCGACGATTGCTAATATGTACGGGTCCCGGTGAGCCGCGTCCCGCAGCCGGCGGAGCGCTGTCGGCCCATCCGCAACGCTGTCACCCTGCATCCCCCAGGCCGCGAGCTGATGCTCCAGAATGATCCGGTTGGTCGCGTTGTCGTCCACGATCAGCACGCGCAGGCCCGCGAGGCTGACGTGCGGTTCGCGCTCAAGTGGCTGCTCGGCTCCGCGCGCCAGCCGCACGGTGAACCAAAAGGCGCTCCCCCGACCCGGCTCGCTCTCCACACCGATTACACCGCCCATCAGCTCCACGAGCTGCCGGCAGATCGCGAGTCCGAGCCCGGTGCCGCCGTACTTGCGGGTCGTGGACCTGTCCACCTGAGAAAACGCCTGGAACAGCCGCGAGCGGGCATCCTCCGAGATTCCGATGCCGGTGTCCGCCACCTCGAATCGGACCGTTGTGGTTTCGGGGGCATCCTCGGCGGTGGTCACGCGGACGGCGACTTCACCGTGCTCGGTGAACTTGATGGCATTGCCGAGCAGGTTGGTGAGGACCTGGCGCAGGCGCCCGGGGTCGCCGAGCATCGAAGTCGGCACGCCGTGGTGGATCACATAGGTGAGCTCCAGCCCTTTACTGTGCGCTGAGTCCGCCAGCAGCTCCACCACATCCTCGATCACTTGCCGCAGATCGAACGGGATAATCTCGATCTCGAGCCGGCCCGCTTCAACTTTGGAAAAGTCGAGGATGTCGTTGATGATCGCGAGCAGCGCTTCGCCGGAGCCGCGCGCCGCCTCGGCGAACTCCCGCTGCTGCGGCGTCAATGGGGTATCGAGGAGCAAGCCGGTCATGCCGATAACGCCATTCATCGGCGTCCGGATCTCGTGGCTCATCGTGGCCAAAAAGGCTGACTTTGCCTTCGACGCTTCGAGCGCCGCGTCCCGCCCGGACTCCAGCTCACCGACGAGCGTGCGCAGTTTGATGACCATCTGGGCCAGCGCAAGCCCCAACACGTCCCGGTCGGAAACCACCGTGACGTCGCGGCTCAAGTCCCCGCTCGCAACCGCCCGAGCCAGCGCGGCCTGCGCCTGCTGGTGCGCGATCAACGTGCGGAAGGCGTCGGCCATCTGGCCGAGCTCGTCCCGCGACCGCACGGTGATCTGCTGGTCGATGTCGCCCTGAGCGAGGGCCATCGCCGCGGTCGTCACCTGGCGGGCGGTGCGGCGAATGCCCGCGGCGAGCCAGAAGCCAAGGCAGGTGGCCAGGAGCGCCGAACCGAGCATCGCCACGCCGATCAGCCCTGGTCCCTCGTGGGCGACGCTCTGCAAAGTGGCGCTGACGGCCTGCGCGCCGTTCGTCTCGTAATCCACCAGCGCACGCATCTCGGCGTCCACACGCGCGAACAATTCCGCGCCGCGCCCATGGATGTACGTGGCGGCCGCCACGTCGTTGTCGTTACGCGATAGGGGCAGCAATATACTTTCGTGCTCGCTCAGGTATTGGGTCCACCGATCGCTGAACCGCTCGAACTGTGACCGTTCTTCCGGGGTGTGGGCAAGCTGATCGTACGCCTTGCTCGCTTCTGCGACAGCGGCGCGATGGTGATTCATTTGCCGCTCGAACTCGGCCCGGCCGGCCGTGTCCGAGGCCGTCACATGGGCGAAGCGCGCGACGCGAAACTCGTTGATCTCCGTATCGATCTCCCCGATAAGGCGCAGGCCGGGCACCCACCGGGTGGCCAGCTCCACGCCGACCTCGTCGACCGTCCGGAGCTGCGCCAGGCTGAACATCCCGAGGACGGCGACCAGGGCCGCGACAGCGAGGAACCCGGCGACGAGCTTCGCAGCAATCGATCTCATGCGTCCACAGCTCTCTCTGTTGATTACTCGCGCCAACCCAGTATCGCTGGCTTGCCCAACCCTATGACGGCTTCCGGGGCGATGGCTAGCCCGGGGGACGCCGGCTGCCCAGAACCTCGGCTACCTTGCGTGCCAGCGCCGCCGGGGGAAACGGCTTCGCCAGATAGTCAACATCTCCTTTGAGCACTCCGTGACGGACGATCGTATCGTCCGTATAGCCGGACATGTAGAGCACCCGCGCGGTCGGGTGCAGCCGGCAGACTTGCTCCGCGATTTCTCGCCCGTTCTGACCAGGCAGCACGAGGTCGGTGACCAGGATATCGATTCCACCGGCGTGGGTGGCGCAATGGCGAAGCGCCTGCTCGCCCCCATCCGCCTCCAGCACCGTGTAGCCCAGCGATTCGAGCGTCGTCCGGGCCAGCGTCCGAACGGCTGACTCATCCTCGACTAAAAGCACGGTGGCAGACCCGGTTGGAAGCGCAGCCGATGCCTCGGGCGCCACCGGGATGTCGCCGGTGTTCTCTTCAGCAGTCGGGAGATAGATCTTGAACGTCGTCCCATGGCCGACCTCGCTGTAGACCCATAGGCTGCCGCCGGCCTGCTGAACCACGCCGAACACGGTGGCGAGCCCCAACCCGGTGCCCTTGCCCAGCTCCTTCGTCGTGAAAAACGGCTCGAAGATATGCGCTTGCGTTTCTCGGTCCATGCCGGTTCCGGTGTCGCTGACCGCGAGCATGACGTGCGGGCCAGGGCGCACGTCCGGGTGGACGTCGGCATAGGCTTGGTCGAGGATAACAGGTGCCGTTTCGATGGTGAGGCGACCTCCGGCGGGCATGGCGTCGCGAGCATTCACCGCGAGGTTCAGGATCACCTGGGAAATCTGCGTCGGGTCCGCTCGCACCCGGTCAAGCCGAGGGGCGAGCACCGTATCGAGCCGGACATCCTCCCCGATGACGCGCCGGAGCAGGTTACCCATGTCCCGGACGACGTCATTCAGGTCCACGAGCTCAGCGCGGACTACCTGCTGGCGACTGAAGATAAGGAGCTGGTTGGTGAGCTGGGCAGCTCGCTCGCCGGCCTTCGCGATCTCATCCAGATACGTGTGCTCTGGCTCCGCCCCGGCGAGCCGGTCCTGGAGCAGCGTGCTGAAGCCAATGATCGCGGTGAGCAGATTGTTGAAGTCGTGGGCGATCCCGCCGGCCAGCCGGCCGACCGCTTCCATCTTCTCGCTCTGGCGCAAGCGCTCTTCCGTCCGTCGAATGTGCTCCTGGTGGACTTCAAGGGCTGCGGCCATCTCGTCAAACGCTTGCTGGAGTTGGCCCAGCTCGCCCGGTGCGCGCCGCGCGCCCGGTCGCGCCTGGAGGTCGCCCGCCGCCAGCCGGTGGGCCGTGCGACCCAGGATCTGCACGGGCTTCACGATGGCCCAGTCGATAAAGATCCACGCGGCGACCAGGCCGCATAGGACCGTGACCATCATCAGGACCAGGTTCCGTATGAAGATCGTGTCGACCTCACCGAAAACCGTCTCGGGCAGATAGCCGACTGCCACGAAGCCATCGAGTCCTGCGGGCTGGTGCGCCAGCGGGGAGAAGCCGTACATCCGACGCACCCCATCCAGTCCCACCGATTCAACCGTGCCATGGCGCTGGGCGAGGACGGAGCGCACCAACGGTTCGTCGGCGACCGCTCGCCCGACCCATCGTTCCTGGTCTGGGAAGCGCCCCATGATCCTGCCGCTGCCGTCGAGGACGTCGATGACGGTACCTGGTGCCAGCCCCTCCTTGACGACGAAGCGCTCGATCCAGTCGAGGTCCACAGCGACGAAGAGCACAGCGAGCACGGTCCCGTTCCGATCGATCACTGGCGCCGCGTAGTTCACCGTGGGCCGGTTGGTGATGAGTCCAACTTGCGATCCTCCGGACACGAAACGGCCCTCGGCGAGGGCGCGCTTAAAGTAGGCGCGGTCGCTCAGATCGAGCGGCGCATCGAATGGCAGCGCGGAGCATTGCAACATGCCGACAGGATCGAGCGCACCAATGTTGAGGAAGCTCGCCTCAGCTCGGACGGCGTCCGCCGCGAGCGCGCTGCACGCCGCGAAATTCAGCGTATCGACCCATTCGCCGTCGCCAATCTGCTCGAGGGCGAGTTCGGCCGACCGAACCAGGTGGGATTGCTCGCTGGCGGCAAAGTCCGCAACGCGGGCTAATTCGTGCAACGAATTGTCGGCCAAGCGCGTGCGCACTTCGACGGCGGAGAGCGCCATGAAGACGAGCGCCGGAAGGAGGGCCACCGCCACGATGCCCAGCAGGCGAACGCGCAGGCTGGCAACAATGCTACGGTTCAAAACGTCCTCAGGCGAGGTCAATGGTGGCGTCCCCGGGTCGCCGTGCGAGCCCTCGCCCGGGAGGAGGCCTGTGTCAATCATGCACGCGCCAAACGGCACTCGTCAACCGCCCAAACCGGCGCATTCCTCTCCCCGTGTGGGCGAGCTGTGTGGGGCGAGCTGTGTGGGCGAGCTGTGTGCGCGAGCTGTGTGAATAGACATGCGGCCTGCGGCCGACCGCATCAGAGCAAAAAAGCAAGCGCGGACGCGCGGACGGCAGCGGCCAGCGACTCGGCCGTCCGCCACGTATAATTCCCTGACTTTTGGCGGGTGAGACGGCCGCGCGCGTGCGTCGCGGCCGTTTTCTGCGCCCGGGCGATGCCGCCCCTGCCCCGGAGGGCCGGGCGCGCGGCCTTCGACTCGCGGGAGCGGTAATGGGCTCACAACCCCTGCGAATCGGCCTGCTCGGCCTCGGCGTCGTCGGCTCGGCCGTCGCCCATGCTCTCATCGAGAAGGGCGACGTCTACGCGCGCCGCGTCGGCCGGCGCCTCGAGCTGCGCCGAGCGCTCGCTCACGACCGCACTAAGGCGCGAACCATCCCCGCCGAGCTGCTGACGTTCGACGCCGCCGACATCCTCGAGGACCCAGAGATCGACCTCATCGTCGAGGTCATCGGCGGCGAAAGGCCCGCCCACGACTACATCGTCCGCGCCCTGCGGGCGGGCAAACACGTCGTCACCGCGAACAAAGAGGTCATGGCGAAGCACGGGCCCGCGATCCTCGCCGTCGCGGTGGAGGGCGGCGCCGAGATCTCGTTCGAGGCGAGCGTGGGCGGCGGCATCCCGGTCATCGGCCCGTTCAAGCTCGACCTGATCGCGAACGAGATCCAGGAAGTGCGGGCGATCATCAACGGCACGACGAACTACATCCTGACGAAGATGGCCAACGAGGGGAGCACCTTTGCCGCGGCCCTCTCGGAGGCGCAGGAGCTCGGGTACGCGGAAGCCGATCCCCGCAACGACGTCGAGGGGATCGACGCCGCGTACAAGCTCGCGATCCTCGCCAGCCTCGCGTTCCACACGGCGATCCATCCGGATCACGTCTACCGCGAGGGGATCCGCGGCCTGACCCCCGCGGACTTCCGCTACGCGCGCGAGCTGGGGTACGCCATCAAGCTGCTCGCGATCGCCCGGTCGGAGAACGGCGCCGTCGAGGCGCGCGTCCACCCGGCGCTCCTCGCCGAGTCCGACATGCTCGCCAAGGTCGACGGGGTCTTCAACGCCGTCTCGGTCGTGGGCGACCTCGTCGGTCGCATGCTCTTTTACGGCCGCGGCGCAGGAGCCGGCCCGACGGCGAGCGCCGTTATGGCGGACATCATTGACCTGGCCCAGCGATCGGCCGCCGGCCACGTCCATCCGAGCCCCCCGACTTTTGCCGGCGAGATCCGAGTCCGCACCATGGCTGAGGTTGCCACGCGCTACTACGTGCGGCTCCTCGCCGAGGACCAGCCCGGCGTGTTCGCGCAGATCACCGCCGCGCTGGGCGACGCGCACATCAGCCTTGCCTCCGTCATCCAGAAGCAGAACGTCCTCGTCGGGGATCCGCCGGTGGAGTGCGCGGAGATCGTGCTCATGACCCACCGCGCTCAGGAGGCCGCGATGCAGCACGCCATGCGGGCAATCGAAGCGCTGCCCGCCGTGCGCGAGGTGGGCAGCCTGATCCGCGTCGAGAGCGAGGGCTAGGGCACGTGGCAGGGAACGCGGGCCGCTCGGGTATGGCAGAGGCCGGAGGCTTGCAGCTTCAGGCCTCGCAGATTCACGCTGGCGTCCTTGCGCGATACGGCGAGTACCTTCCCATTACCGATGACACCCCGATGCTCACCCTCGGCGAGGGCGACACGCCGCTCGTCCGCTCGTCGATGCTCGAGCGGGAGCTGGGCGCGGCTGCGATGTACTTCAAGCTCGAGGGGTGCAATCCGACGGGCTCCTTCAAGGACCGCGGCATGGTCCTCACCATCGCCAAGTCCGCCGAGGCGGGAAGCAAGGCCGTGATCTGCGCCTCCACCGGCAACACCTCCGCGGCGGCGGCGGCCTACGCGGCGCGGGCCGGCCTCATGGCCGTGGTCATCGTCCCGGACGGCTACGTTGCGCTCGGCAAGCTCGCGCAGGCGATGATCTACGGCGCCCGCGTCGTCATGGTGCGGGGCAACTTCGACCAGGCGCTGGACGTGGTCCGCACCCTGAGCCTGGAGCACCCGGTAACCGTCGTGAACTCCATCAACCCGTTCCGGCTCCAGGGCCAGAAGACCGCGGCGTTCGAGATCTGCGACGTCCTGGGCGACGCCCCCGACTACCTTGCAATCCCCGTCGGCAACGCGGGCAACATCTCCGCCTACTGGATGGGCTTCAACGAATATTTCGCCGGCGGCCGGTCGACGCGGCGCCCGCACATGCTGGGCTTCGAGGCGGCCGGCGCAGCACCCATCGTTCGCAACGAGATCGTGCCGAACCCGGAGACGGTCGCGACGGCGATCCGCATCGGGAATCCCGCGAGCTGGCACCTGGCCGTCAAGGCGCGCGACGAGTCCGAGGGGACAATCGACTCCGTGACCGACGACGAGATCCTGGACACCTACCAGCTCCTCGCCCAGCGGGAGGGGCTCTTCGCGGAGCCCGCCTCCGCGGCCTCGGTCGCGGGCGTGCGCAAGCTCGTCCGCACCGGCGCCCTGGACCTCACGGGGCGCACACTCGTCTGCGTCCTCACGGGCAACGGCCTCAAAGACCCCGACCGCGCGGTCGCCCTCTCCGGCGACGCCGCGCGCGTGGACCCCGACGTGACGGCGGTCGAGCGCGCCCTTGGCTGGGTCTAGCCTTCACGCCCCACTTCCTTATCCTGGAAGTCGGGTGGATTCGGGAAGTGGCGTGAGCCATGCTCAATGGACCATCGGTCGCCAGACCCTCCACCCCCCGGGGGGGAAGGGGCCCATTCGCACAGGTGCCGGCGCCTTCGGCCTGTTCCTCCCCCCCAACGGGGGGGAGGTTAGGAGGGGGGGGAACGCCCGCTACCTCCAACGTCGCGCTCGCTGCGTTCCCCCCCACCCTAACCCTCCCCCCAAGGGGGGAGGGACCAGCAGCCGAACTGACCCCTCCCCCAGGGGAGGAGGTAACAGGCGCCCAGAGTCCCCTGAGCTCCCAACGCCTGCGTCTACGAGGGCCGGGCGATGAGCGAAAACAACTTCGCGCCCTTTTCCGTCTCCGTGCCCGCGACGAGTGCGAACCTCGGGCCGGGGTTCGATACGCTGGGGCTGGCCGTGGACATCGTGAACAAGGTGCGCGTGGAGCCGGCGCCGCACTGGGAGCTGCGGCTGACGGGCGAGGGGGTGCAACACCTCCCGACGGGCGACCGCAACCTCGTGGTCCGCTCCATCAATACGGCCGCCCACCGCTGGGGGTTGCACCTGCCGCCGGCGCGGCTGACCTGCGACAACGTGATCCCGCTCTCGCGGGGGCTCGGCAGCAGCAGCGCGGCGATCATCGCCGGGCTCCTGATCGCCGATCGACTCGGCGGCGGCGAGCATGGGCCCGACGAGCTGCTCCACCTCGCGTCCGAGATCGAGGGGCACCCGGACAACGTCACGCCTGCGCTGCTGGGCGGCGTCCAGGCCTGCGCGCTCTCGGGCGGAACCGTCGTCCATGCTCGGGTGCCGGTGCGCCGGCAGCCGGGGCTCGCGATCTTCGTGCCGGACGCGCCGATGCCGACGCGCGAGGCGCGGCGCGTGATCCCGAGGCGGGTCGAGCTCCACGACGCCGTATACAATATCAGCCGCGCCTGTCTCCTCGTCGCCGCGCTCGCGTCAGGCGATTTCGCGGTACTGCGAACGGCGACGCAGGACATGCTGCACCAGCCGGCGCGCATGCGGCTCTTTCCCGCGATTCCCGTCTTGTTCCATGCCGCGCTCGAGGCCGGGGCGCTCGGGGCCTACCTCAGCGGCGCGGGCTCAACCATCATTGCGCTGACCGCGGAGGATCCGTGGCCCATCGCGAGCGCGATGGCTGCCGCGGCGGAGCGAGATGGGGTACCTGGCCGGCCGATGGTTTCCACCATCCGCGAGCTCGGCGCGGTCATCGAAGAGGCGTAGTGTCAGGTCCCCTTCCCACCCGTTGGTGGGGAGGCCGAGTGGGGGTACACAGGCTCCATGGGGCTCGTCGTTCAGAAATTTGGTGGGAGCTCGCTCGCCAGCGCGGACCGCATCCGCGCCGTGGCGGAGCGCATCCAACGCACCAAACAAGCTGGTCAGGACGTCGTCGTCGTCGTCAGCGCGATGGGCGACACGACCGACGAGCTGATCCAGCTCGCGCACTCCGTCAACCACGACCCGGACCGCCGTGAGATGGACCTGCTCCTCTCGACGGGCGAGACCGTCTCCGCCACCCTGGTCGCCATGGCGTTGCATGCGCTGGATTGTCCCGTCGTTTCGCTCACGGGGCCGCAGGTCGGCATGAAGACGGACCGCTCCCATTCACGCGCCCGAATCTTGAACATCAAGACCGATCGGCTGACGGCCGAGATCGAACGCGGCCGCTGCGTCATCGTGACCGGGTTCCAGGGCGAGAATGAGGAAGGCGACGTCACGACGCTTGGGCGCGGCGGCTCGGATACGTCAGCGGTTGCGCTCGCCTGCGCGCTCAATGCGCCACGCTGTGAGATCTATACTGACGTCGACGGCGTGTACACGGCGGATCCCCGCATCGTGCCCGATGCGCGCCGGCTCCGCGACATTTCCTACGAAGAGATGCTCGAGCTGGCGCAGCGCGGCGCGCGCGTCATGCACCCCCGGGCGGTTGAGCTGGGCGAGGTCTACGGAATGCCCATCGAGGTCCGCTCCAGCTTCAACGATCGGCCCGGCACCCTGATCCACGGGGGACCCAGCATGGAGATCCGCAAGCGCGTGCGCGCCGTGGCCCACGACACGGACGTCGCCAAAATCACGCTCGTCGGCGTGCCCGATCGGCCCGGCCTCGCCCGCGCCGTCCTCGCGCCGCTCGCCGAGGCGGCGATCAACGTGGACGTCATCGTCCAGACCGTGACCCGCGCCGGCAACGCCGAGATCTCGTTCACCGTCTCCCGCGCCGACTTCCAGCGGGCTCTTTCGTTAACGGAGGCGGTCGGACGCGAGATCGGCGCCACGGTCGAGGCGGCGACCAACCTCGCGAAGGTCTCGATTGTGGGGACTGGGTTACAGAGCGCACCGGGCGAGGCGTTCCGGATGTTCGACACCCTTGCCCAGCAGAAGATCAACATTGATACGATCACGACGTCCGAGATCTGCATCACCTGCGTGGTGGACGAGGCGAAAGTGACCGACGCCGTGCAAGCGCTCCACCGCGCGTTCGAGTTGGACTCCGAAGACTAAGACAACCAGGCGCAAGCGATCCGGGCGACACAAGCACCGTTCCGACAGCGTGAGGAGGGGGGAGATGGAGACCCGAGGCGCGCCGCGCCGCCGCCGGGGACTGCTCCTCCGGTTGGCGAACGTCCTTATCGTCCTGCTGGTGATCAGCGTGCTGGTGCTGGGCGTTTATGAGGCATATGCGAGCTGGGCCGACCCGAAGGCGAGCGTGGTGAACCACGCGGTGACCTGGGTTGCCCAGACCACGGGCAAGGGCGCCGCCGCGGCAGTAACGCCAACCCTCACGGCCGAGTAAGCGGGTCAGGCGAGGCGGGTTGCCTCTCCGACGCTCCATGACCCATCCAGAGGTGTCCGCGCGTGCGAATTGGCGGCGCGGCCCCACGCGATGATGCCCAAGGAGAGCTCGTCAGGAGTCGATCACCGGGCAGGTGATCGTGTTCTCGACGCCCTGCACCTCGTGGACGAAGCGCATGACGACCGAGCCGATGGCGTTCAGGTCGTCCGCCTCAACCAGGGCGATGATGTCGTACGGGCCGATGATGACGTCCGCGGTGCGGATGTTCGGGTTCGCCGCGAGAGCCGCCTGAACGCTCGGCGTCTCGCCGACCCGGGTCTTCACGAGGACATAGGCCTTGGCCATCGCGCGCCTCCCAGGAGGTGGAGCCAACATGCCATGATATACTTTGTTCCCCGTGCCGACGTAGCTCAGTGGTAGAGCAGCTGTTTCGTAAACAGCAGGTCGTCAGTTCGAATCTGACCGTCGGCTCCCTCTACTGGTACCGATATCGTACCGGGCCAGGTTGGCCCTCCTCGAAACATGCGGCCTGTCCATACTGGGAGCCGCCAGCCACGAGCCGAGTTCGCGAATTGGCAGGAGCGGGAACGTGTTTCACGACTGCCCTACGTGCCGGCTAGGAACGATCGCTTGATGCGCGTGCATCAAGCGGGGCGCGGCCCGCAGCGCCCACGCTGGGATCATGCAGAACATAAGTTCTATACTGTTCAGTGTCGGTGTGGTCTGGCCATCAACGATCGGTCACGATATGATGGCCCGAACGTTATGCGCACTGGGAGCCATGCCTATCCCCCCCGAGAATCCGAAGATCTACCACATAACACACTTGAGGAACATCCCGTTGATCGCTGAGTCCGGAGTCCTGTGGTCGGACGCGAAGCGCCTCGAGAAGAGCTTGGACTGCGAGGTTGTCGGGCTCTCGGACATCAAGGCCAGAAGGCTCACCAGGCATGGGGTGGCTTGCCATCCGTCGACCATGGTCGGCGACTACGTACCGTTCTACTTCTGCCCCCGCTCCATAATGCTTTACATCTTCTGGATGAACAACCATCCGAATCTTACGTACCACGGGGGGCAGGAGCCAGTCGTGCATCTGCAGGCCGACTTACGGGCGACGGTGGCCTGGGCTGAGGCGCATGACCGCCCTTGGGCCTTCACCGATCGTAATGCGGCCACGAACTACACGAAGTTCTACAGCAGTCTCGGCGCTCTCGATCAGATCAACTGGCGATCAGTCGAAGCTAGGGATTGGAGCGACACCGAGACAAGGGATGCCAAGCAGGCTGAATTCCTGATCCACGAGTCCTTTCCGTGGGAGCTCGTTGAGAAGATCGGGGTGTACGACACTGCGTGGGCGGATGCCGTCAGCAATGCTCTTGTTCGTATCGCTCATCGTCCGACGGTAAGTATTGAACGCGGATGGTATTACCCGTGAAGGGGGGGCGACGTTCATGATCGAGTTGTCGCGCGGCAACATCGTTCGAGCCGACGCCGAGGCCCTCGTGAATACCGTCAACTGCGTCGGCGTTATGGGGCGCGGAATCGCCCTCCAGTTCCGGAAGGTTTTCCCCGAGAATTACAAGGCCTACAAGGTCGTCTGCGACCGTAAAGGTCTCCAACCGGGGATGATGTTCGTGCATGACCGCGGCGATTTCACGCGACCAAGGTTCATCATTAACTTCCCTACTAAGCGCCACTGGAAAGGAAAAAGTAGTATCGAGGACATTGAAGCGGGTCTCGCTGCGCTCGTGGCAGAAGTTCGCGATCGCGATATCCGTTCAATCGCGGTTCCTCCACTCGGTTGTGGATTGGGTGGCTTGGACTGGGGTGACGTACGGCCTAGGATCGAGCGCGCTTTCAGCGCTCTGCCGGACGTGGAGGTCAAACTCTTCGAACCAGAGGGCGCTCCAGCGGCCGAAACAGTAGCACGCGAGCGGCAGGAACCAAAGATGACCGCGGGACGTGCGGTGCTTCTAGGCTTGGTGCGCAGATACCTCAGCGCCGCAATGGACCCTTCGGTGTCCCTGCTTGAGGTTCACAAACTGATGTACTTCATGCAGGCCGCCGGGCAACCACTTCGCCTGCGTTACCAGAAAGCTCCGTACGGTCCCTACGCGGAGAACTTGCGTCATGTGCTCAGCGCGATTGATGGTTACTTCATCACAGGATACCAAGACACGGATGACAGGCCCGGCAAGCAGTTGCAGTTAGGAAGAGCGGCCGCTGATCATGCTGAGGTCTTCTTGAACAACGACCCCGATACGAGGGAACGGTTCGAACGCGTCGCGCAACTCATCGAGGGCTTCGAAACCCCTTTCGGCATGGAGTTGCTCGCGACAGTTCACTGGGTTGCTACGAGGGAAGGAGCCGGGACGCTGGAGGAAGTTGTTCCCCAAGTGTACGTGTGGGGTTCTCGTAAGCGGATGTTCGCTGCCGACCAAATCCGAGTGGCTTGGGATGCTCTCGCCTCTCATGGCTGGTTGTCCGGTGTATCGCCAGCCTAACACGACCGCCCGGGCCAGATCGAAGGTCGACTCGACCCAACGCTGCGCTCCTGTTTTTGGCACTGCACTCCGCCCGGCAGTTATTGGGGACCGACCTGCCATCGCTGCTCGACATCCGGGCCGAAGGTCGCGTCCCGGTCTGGGCCGCCTGCAAGCGGCCGTTCTGCGCTGCGCCAGGCTAGCGGAGGCCGGGCGAACATCGCGGCGCAAAAGTCTCTCCTTCGCGTTGTTGCTCGCTGGGCTCGTCGCTACGGCGTGCGCTCCCGCCGGTCCGGCCTCGTCTCCCCCGAGGGATACGGGAGCGCCCCCGCACATCTCGCGCACGCTGGTGATGTTTACGGGGGTTGAGTCGCCGAGCTATGCCGAAAAAGGCCTCCAGCTCGTCCCCAACCCACGCGCCAACGGCAAGGAGCTGCTCAACGCCAAGCTCGCCTTCCTCGATGCGAATGGGCAGGCCTTCCCGGTTCTCGCGGAATCCCTCCCGCGGCTCAACACGGACACGTGGCGGGTCTTCCCCGACGGGAGGATGGAGACGACCTTTCGGCTGAAGCCCAACCTCGCCTGGCACGATGGGCACCCGCTGACCGCGGAAGACTTCGCCTTCGCCGGGCGCGTGTATGCAACGCCGATCTTCGGCGTGCGAAGTGGTGGTTTTCAGTACGTCGAGGAGGTTACCGCGCTGGACGCGACCTCGGTCGTGATCACCTGGAAGCAGCCCTACCCCGATGCCGTGGACGATGTGACCGTCGTGCCGCCCCTGCCCCGCCACCTGCTGGAGCAAGCCTATCAAGAGGCAACCCCCGACGCGTTCCTGAGTCTGCCCTTCTGGACCTACGGCTATGTGGGGGCGGGGCCGTGGAAGCTGGACAAGCGGGAGCCCGGGACCTTCTTCGAGGCGACCGCCTTCGATGGGTTCGCCTTCGGGCGCCCGAGCATCGACCGCATCCGGGTGATCTACATCCCTGATGCCAACATCTCGGTCACCGCGATGCTCACCGGTGACGTGCATTACGCCTTCACGCAGATGCTGTATGGCGAAGAAGGCGTAACCCTCGAGCGCGCCTGGGAGGCGAACAACGCCGGCACGGTGCTCTGGGTCGTGAGCGTAGGGCGGGCGATGGAAGCCCAGATGCGACCCCAGTACGCGGTTCCGACTCAGCTCGCGACCGACGCGCGCGTCCGCAAAGCCCTGGCGTACCTCATCGATCGCGAAGCACTGCTCGAGATCATTACCTCCGGCAAGGGCTTCCTCCGCGACGTGTACACCGCTCCCGACGCCGACTACTATGACGCCGTCCTTCAGGCCGTCCGCGTGCGCTATCGGCCTGACCCCCGGCGGGCCCAGGGGCTCCTCGAGGAGGCCGGCTTCAGCAAGCGAGCCGATGGCGCCTGGCTGACGCCGAGCGGCGAGCGCTTCACCCTGGAGCTGGGCTACCTCACCAGCGCCAGCAATGAGCGGGAGGAGACGGTGATGGCCGAGGGCCTCCAGCGCTTTGGGATCGCGGCGTCCGCGGTGCTGTTCGGCGTCCAGCGGACGAGCAACGAGGAGCGCTACACCACGCCCGGGCTGTTCGGGGGCAACAAGCCGGACACCCGGAACCATAGTCGGGAGATGGCGGGGCCGGAGAATCGCTGGCTCGGCGCCAATCGCTGGGGCTACTCCAGTCCAGAAGTGGATCGCCTGCTGGACCTCTACGACCGGACGCTGGAGCGGCCGCAGCGCGTCGAGCAAATCATTCGACTGGAGCGGATTGCGCTGGAGGAGGATATGCCCACGATTCCGCTCTATTTCACGGCAAGCGCCGTAGCTCACGCGTCGAATCTGAAGGGGGTCATGGCCCAGACCGCGAGGAACCAGCCCGTCATGAACCCAAGATGGTGGGAGCTTCACTGGGAGTCTTAGAGCGTGTCCAGAAATCGTGACATGAAGTACCCATTAGACGATAGCACCTGGTAGGCCGGGGGTACCCCGGCGGCTGGGGGTTTTAGGATGCGCGATTCGGAATGGCGACCTACCTATCCGATTTGACCGATGCGCAATGGCAGGTGCCCCCGGCTGATCCGGTCCGGCCGGAGCGCGCGCACGTTCCAGGGTTTCCACAGCGCGGAATCGCCGCTGCCGGAGAACAACTTCTCAGGCAGCAATCGCGGGCGCTACCGCAACCCTGAGCTCAATGGGCTGATCGACAAGTTCATGGTAACGACCCCACGCCAGGAGCAACTCCAGACCCTGGGCCAGATCGTCGACCACGAGACGGATCCGCTCGTCACGATGCGGGTCTTCTTCGACCCGGAGGCCACCATGATCGGCAACCGCCTCGTTAACGTCCCCGCCGGCGTGCCCTGGAACGCCCACGAATGGGACCTGCGTTAGGGGTTAGGATTTGGGGGTTGGGGGTAACCCTACTCACGCACCCCATGACGTACCCTTCACTCGCAGCAGGACAACAAACCAGAAACCACAACCTAAAGAGGAGGAACCGATGGCAGAGGAACGAGACTGGGCGCCAAAGGGGGATTCTCCCTACCGCGCGTGGCAGAAGGCAGAGGGCATCCCCATCAATCAGGGGTCGTCGGTGGGCGACCTGCACACGCTCGAGGTGAGGGCGTGGGCGCGGACGGGGCAGAAGGGGGCCTTCGTGAATCTGGCAGATCAGGAGGAGGACGATGCCTACGTCCTCGAGATCGCGCCCCGAGGCCAGACCGAGGTGCTGCACCACATCTTTGAAATTCTGATCTACGTCGTGGACGGCCGCGGGGCGACCAGCTTCTGGCAGCCCGGCTCCTCCACGAAACAGACGGTGGAGTGGAGTCCAGGCAGCGTCTTCTCGCCGCCGCTGAATTGCCACTACCAGCACTTCAATCTGGATGGCACCCAGCCGGCACGGCTCTTCGCCGTGACGAACGCGCCGATGGTCATGAACATGTATCGCAGCACGGACTACGTGTTCAACGACCCCTACGTCTTCGCGGACCGGTACAACGGCCAGGACGACTACTTCAGCGATCCGGGCCACCGCGTTGGCTCCCAGAACACGTGGGCCACGAACTTCATCCCGGACATCCGCGCCTTCAAGCTGGACCCCCGCCCAAGCCGCGGGGCGGGCGGCTTCCTGACGACGTTTGCGCTCGCGAACAACGCGATGGCCGTCCATTGCAGCGACTTCCCGCCCGGCACCTACAAGAAGGGCCACCGCCACGGCGTGGGCGCGCACGTCATCATCCTGAACGGCTCCGGCTACTCGCTGCTCTGGTTCGAGGGCGAGAAGGAGCGCCGCCGGGTGGACTGGACGGACGGCACCGTGCTCTCGCCGAAGGAGCTGGAATACCACCAGCACTTCAATACCGGCCCGACGAATGCCCGCTATCTAGCGTTCCGGCTGGGCGACCTCGATCGCCGCCGTGAGGAGCGGATCGCGAAGAGCGCCTCGAAAGATGAGCGCACGGAGCTGAACGGCATCGAGTACGAGGACGAGGACCCGGCGATCTTCGACCTCTACGCCGCGGAATGCGCGAGGCACGGCGCCGAGGTCAAGCTCCCGAAGCCCGCCTATCGGTAGATGCAAGCCCGTTCCACCGAATCGTCGGCGGGGGAATTGGGCTGAGCGCCCAATGATGCGCGCCGAAATGTCGTTTACCCTGGTGTCTCGCAGAAGCACGGGGCACCGGAGGCGAAGCGAGCGCAATCAAGCATCCGCGGACCCGGACCGGACCCTGATCCTGGAAGACATGGTGTGGACGCGGTCGTGACGCTCACCCACATGCAGCCAGGCATCATGGTCTGTATCCGCTGCAGTAATGAAATGTGCATACTTTCATAACGTATGCGCTCTATAGTGGATACAGGTGGACTCAGGTCCAGCAGGAGGTTGCCTCCCGATGCGGCGAATTGCAATGATATTGACCACGCTTACACTCAGTGCGCTGCTGCTCACGTCGGTGGCAAGCGCGCAGTACTACGGATCGACGCCCATGAACGGCTCAGCCGCCGGGGTGAGCTTCACGCCGGGCTCCGAGTCGATGGATCCGACGAACTCGGTGACCATCACGACAGGCGTCCTCGACGGCGCGATCACAGGGACGCCGATCACCGGCGGCCTGCACATCGAAGAGGTGCGGATCAGGCCGATTGACGCTCCTTCCGGATCGCTTTCGGGTCAGTTCACGATCGCGGACGGCTACGGGAGCAGCATCGCGGGCGATCTCAACGGCTCGTTCTCCGTGGGGCCAATGGGCACGAACGCGAGCGGCTCGTTCAACGTCACCAGCGGGACCGGTCGCTTCGCAGGTGCGTCCGGGAGCGGCAGCTTCAGCGAATCCGTCTCTGATCCCAGCGCGGGTGGCTCCTCGGTGACGTTCACCAGCGCGGCCATCAACGTGAACGGCCCCGGCGCTGTCCCTGGCGGCTTCCCCGGTGTCGTTCCAGGTGCAAGCGCTTCGGCGGCGGGCTACGGCTACAACGGGCTCGCTTCCCCAGGCTACGTTCCGCCCACGACGTATTCTCAGCCCTACGTGATGCCGAACTACTACGATCCGAGCTACGGCACGATGACGCAGCAGCAGGCGCAGGCCCTCGCCGCCGCGGAAGCGGCCGCGCGGGCGGTCGTGACCCAACAGCAGCAGCTCGTTACGGTTCCCTCGGGCGATATGACCTGCATGACGGCTATCACCCAGAACCAGCAGTGCAACTCCGATGATCCGTCGCGCACGCCGCAGAGCTCGGCGACCAACAAGAGCCCGCGCCGCTAACCACACCGCTCTAACAAGACCACCAAACGGGGGACCTCGCAGGAGGCCCCCCCGTTTCTGTCCGTTCGGATGATGAGCACGGCCCCTAGCCCAACTTCCGCACCTCGGGGAAGATGGTGATCGGTTGTGATCGGTATCACTCGTTAAGCCATAACCAAAAGCCGGTCGATATTGTCGGCGTG
>Ga0209726_10003409_pt1 | contig 21707 bp, 9 predicted proteins | sample Subgrocontami54m_FD_187453 | JGI IMG/M metagenome (GOLD analysis project Ga0209726, IMG submission 187453) | Subsurface groundwater microbial communities from S. Glens Falls, New York, USA - GMW46 contaminated, 5.4 m (SPAdes) (version 3) | ecosystem: Environmental > Aquatic > Deep subsurface >... | reverse complement strand
GCGTGCGGCCGCGGGATCACGCCCTTATGGGCGTGATCCACCGCGCCCTTACGGGCGCGACTCCAGCCCACAGAATATGGCCTGACAAGACACTAGGCGCTACTCGAGCGCGTACTTCTCGAAGAGGACCTCGCGGACGTCGTCGGTGGCGAGGATCGCCGCGATGGCGCGCTTCACCTGGATCTTCAGCCGCTCGCGTCCGCGGAGCGTCCCCATGTCCGAGTCGTCCAGGCGGGCGACCTCCGCTCGGACGGCGTCGCGGAGCCTCGGCCTGAGTGCGTCCGCGCGCAGGGCGGCGTCCCGCGTCTCGAGCCCCTCCAGGTGGACGACGACGTCGACGTGGAAGGTCTTCGTGTAGTCGGGGGAGCCCAGCTCGACCACGCGTCGGAAAGCCCCGAGGGAGAGGTTGTACGAGGCGGACTCGCGGCGCGGCTCGACGTCGGCGACAGCCGCGCGGAGGAGCGGAATCGCAACCACGACCTGGAGCACCACGACGACCGCGGCCCTCCGAATCCAGACGCGCATCGATGCGCCCATACCGGGACCTCCATCGTCCTCCATCTAAGGAGGACGTTTGCCGTGGTCCCTCTCCTGCGACTGGGTCATCCATACCTAAGAACAGGTCGCAGCGCAATGGGGGCTTCGGCGGAACTTCCCGGGCCCCATGGCGTCCAACCCGGCCCATTCGCACAAAGGAGGCACCCCCGATGGACCGCTCGAGATTCCTCGGGCTCCTGCTCGGAGCCGCCCTTCTGTTCCCCGCCACGGCCAGCGCCCGCATCAAGCTGACCTCCCTGCCCCAGCGCGAGCGGGTCGAGGTCCAGCTCGACAACGGCCTGTTCACGCTCGTCGAGGAGGAGCGGATCGTCCCCCTCCTCGAATCGAACGCCGAGAACGGGAACAACATGATCGACTTCTCCTGGTCGAACACGGCGATCGACAAGGACTCGATCCAGTTCCGCCCGCTCGCCATCCGGGAGGGGGACAAGTTCCGCGACATCGTGAAGGTCACGACCGCCCCGGGCGTCGAGGTGGACGAGGTGGGCGTCATCAATGTCGCCTACCCGCCGAACGAGAACGCGCTCGTCTGGGAGGTCTACTCGCACCAGGCCTGCGCGGTGAAGGTGCGCGTCAGCTACCTCATCTCGAATCTCACGCGCAGCTTCGAGTACCAGGCCCTGGCGGACAAGGAAGAGACGCAGCTCACGCTCCGAAACTACATCCAGCTCCACAACTGGTGCGGCGAGGAGTTCGGCCCGAGCGGCGTGTGGGCGGGGTTCGGCCCGCGCTTCCACAAGCAGTTCGGCGAGCAGGAAGACGTGAAGATGCTCGTGCAGAAGTTCGACGGCGTGCCGATCGAGAAGACCTTCACGTTCGACTGGTTCGCGAACGGCCCCCTGAACCCCGACAAGCCGAACGCCTCCCGCGTGCTCATGCACTACAAGCTGCGGAACGACGAGCCGCACCACCTGGGGGCCTTCCCGCTCCAGCCCGGCAAGGTCCGCATCTTCATCCAGGACGGCCACGGCGGCGAGGCGTTCCTCGGGGAGGACTGGGCGCAGCTCACGCCGCTCGACGGCGACATGAAGCTCTTCCTCGGCGAGGCGCGGGACATCGTCTGCACGAGGATCATCGAGTCGAACGAGCGCCACAACCAGCGCGGAAACCTGTTCGACCAGGAAATCGTGGTGAAGTACGAGATCGAGAACTTCAAGGACAAGGCGGCCACGCTCACGGTCGTCGAGCAATTGAACCGCCTCGGCCAGCAGTTCTTCGGAAACACCCACGGGGACGTGCAGTGGGAGCAGGGGTCGAAGACGTCGGCCTCCATCCGCTTCAGCGACGAGCTGGGCGGAGCGACGCCAATGCTCATGATCGACCTGCCTGCGCGGCCCGCCGACAAGGACAAGGCCGTGGAGAAGACGACGGTGCTGTTCCACGTGACCCTTCGCAACCTCTGGCAGTAGGGAGACGACGATGACGCGCAGAATCACTGCCGCGGCCGTCCTCCTCGCCTGCCTGCTGGGCTTGTCGAGGGGGACCGAGGCGAAAAACGTCGATCTGTCGACCGTGCCGGGGCGCACGGGGGTGCAGCTCACCATCTACAACTCCGAGGACATCACGCTCGTCAAGGAGACGCGCAGCCTGACCTTCAAGAAGGGGTCGAACAAGCTGCAGTTCTCCTGGGCGAACACGCTGATCGACCCGACGAGCGTGAACTTCCGCCCCATCGAGCACGTCGACGACATCGAGCTGGCGGATACGGTGTTCCCCGGCCAGAAGCCGCAGCATCTGATCTGGAACGTGGAGTCGAAATTCGAGGGGGAGGCGAAGGTCGAGGTGACCTACTTCACGAGCGGCCTGACGTGGAGCATGGACTACGTCTCGATCGTGAACCCCGAGGAAACCTCGATGCGCTTCCGCGGGTACGTGCGCGTGTTCAACAACTCGGGCGAGGAGTACGAGCACGCGGAGATCCGACTGATCGTCGGGACGATCAACCTGGTGGAGAAGATCGCCGAGCTGGCGCAGCGGCAGGGGATTCCGCCCCCGCAGCCCGCGACGCCCGCGCATGCCCAGCTCAGGAAGCAGGCGGCCGGCAGGTCGTTCGACAGGGCCGAGGAGGCGAAGGACGCACGGGGCGAGAAGGCCCAGATCGTGAAGGAAGGCCTGAGCGAGTACTTCATGTTCAGCGTGGACGGCACGGAGACGGTGCCGAACGGCTGGTCGAAGCGGATGCAGGCGGTCGAGGCGGACGACGCGAAGTTCGACATCGTCTACCGGATGCGCGAGCACCAGTACGGGCCGCGTCCCGTGCGGTTCTTCCTCTGGAGGAACGACGAGGAGCACAAGCTCGGCGAGAGCCCGCTGCCGGACGGCCGCGTGAACGTCTTCCGCGAGAACGGCTCCGACGGCCTCTCGTTCCTCGGGCAGCAGTTGATCCGCTACGTGCCAATCAAGGCCGAGATCGAGGTGAACCTGGGGGCGGACGACCTGGTGGTCTACGAAACGCGCAGGGTGTCGACCGAGCGGCTGAACTTCCACTACGTCAACGACCCCGAGTACGTGGACGGCTGGGACGAGCGGACGGCGTGGGTCGACACGATCCGCAACTACCGCACGAAGCCGATCCAGTTCGAGCTCAGGCGGATCTGGCAGGGGGACGTGGAGTACAAGTCCGCGACGGCGACGACGCTTTTCGACTACCAGACGGCCGAGACGAAGTTCGCGATCGAGGCCCGGAGCAAGGTCGAGTACCCGGTGACCGCGATGCGGCACGACGGGAGCAACGCGAAGCAGTCCCGGATCCAGATTGTGCGGTAGGAGCCAACGATGCGCACACGAATCGTCGCAACCGTGATGCTCGCCGCGATCCTGCTCTTCGCGAGCGGGATCGAGGCGAAGAACGTCGACCTGTCGACCGTGCCGGGGCGCACGGGCGTGCAGCTCACGATCTACAACTCCGAGGACATCACGCTTGTCAAGGAGACGCGCAGCCTGACGTTCAAGATGGGAACGAACAAGCTGCAGTTCTCCTGGGCGAACACGCTGATCGATCCGACGAGCGTGAACTTCCGCCCGATCGAGCACGCCGACGACATCGAGCTGGCCGACACGGTGTTCCCCGGGCAGAAGCCGCAGCACCTGATCTGGAACGTGGAGTCGAAGTTCGAGGGGGAGGCGAAGGTCGAGGTGACCTACTTCACGAGCGGCCTGACGTGGAGCATGGACTACGTCTCGATCGTGAACCCCGAGGAAACCTCGATGCGCTTCCGCGGATACGTTCGCGTCTTCAACAACTCGGGCGAGGAGTACGAGGACGCCGAGATCCGCCTGATCGTCGGGACGATCAACCTCGTCGAGAAGATCGCCGAGCTGGCGCAGCGGCGGGGGATGCCGACTCCGAAGCCGGGGGCGCCGGAGTACCGCGAAATGGAGAAGATGGCGATGGACGAGGCGTTCGACTCGGCCGCGGCGGGAGAGGGTGGCGGGGCGAGGGCGCCCCGAATCGTGAAGGAAGGCCTGAGCGAGTACTTCATGTTCAGCGTGGAGGGGACCGAGACGGTGCCGAACGGCTGGTCGAAGCGGATGCAGGCGGTCCAGGCGGACGACGCGAAGTTCGACATCGTCTACCGGATGAGGGAGCACCAGTACGGCCCGCGCCCCGTGCGGTTCTTCCTGTGGAAGAACGACGAGGAGCACAAGCTCGGGGAGAGCCCGCTGCCGGACGGCCGCGTGAACGTATTCCGCGAGAACGGCTCGGACGGCCTCTCATTCCTCGGCCAGCAGTTGATCCGCTACGTGCCGATCAAAGCCGAGATCGAGGTGAACCTCGGACCGGACGACCTGGTGGTCTATGAGACGCGGCGCGTGTCGACCGAGCGGCTCAACTTCCACTACGTCCCGAACCCGGAGCGGGTGGACGGCTGGGACGAGCGGACGGGGTGGGTCGACACGATCCGCAATTACCGCACGAAGCCGATCCAATTCGAGCTGAGGCGGATCTGGGAGGGAGACGTCGAGTACAAGTCCGGGACGCCGACGACGCTCTTCGACTACCAGACGGCGGAGACGAAGTTCGCGATCGAGGCGCGAAGCAAGGTCGAGTACCCGGTGACCGTGATGCGGCACGACGGGAGCAACGCGAAGCAGTCGCGAATCCGGATCGTGCGGTAGGAGCCGATGATGCGCACCCTTCCCATCCTCGCCTGCGTCCTTGCCCTGTCGCTTGGGATTGAGGCGAAGAACGTGGACCTGTCGACCGTGCCGGGGCGCACGGGCGTGCAGCTCACGATCTACAACTCCGAGGACATCACGCTCGTCAAGGAGACGCGCAGCCTGACGTTCAAGAAGGGGACGAACAAGCTGCAGTTCTCCTGGGCGAACACGTTGATCGACCCGACGAGCGTGAACTTCCGCCCGATCGAGCACGCCGAGGACATCGAGCTGTCGGATACGGTCTTCCCCGGTCAGAAGCCGCAGCACCTGATCTGGAACGTGGAGTCGAAGTTCGAGGGCGAGGCCAAGGTCGAGGTGAGCTACTTCACGAGCGGCCTGACGTGGAGCATGGACTACGTCTCGATCGTGAACGCCGACGAGACCTCGATGCGCTTCCGCGGATACGTGCGGGTCTTCAACAACTCGGGCGAGGAGTACGAGAACGCCGAAATCCGCCTGATCGTCGGGACGATCAACCTCGTCGAGAAGATCGCCGAGCTGGCGCGCCGCCGAGGGATGGAGCCTCCGCGAGAGAACACGGAGGACTACCGGATGGCTCTGAAGACGGTGACCGGAAAGTCGATGGAGGAGGCGGAGAAGAAGAAGGAGAGCCGCGACAAGGGCGCCGGCATCGTGAAGGAGGGCCTGAGCGAGTACTTCATGTTCTCGGTGGAGGGGACCGAGACGGTGCCGAACGGCTGGTCAAAGCGGATGCAGGCGGTCGAGGCGGACGACGCGAAATTCGAGATCGTCTACCGGATGCGCGAACACCAGTACGGACCGCGCCCCGTGCGGTTCTTCCTCTGGCGAAACGACGCGGAGCACAAGCTCGGCGAGAGCCCGCTGCCGGACGGCCGCGTGAACGTCTTCCGCGAGAACGGCTCCGACGGCCTTTCCTTCCTGGGGCAGCAGTTGATTCGCTACGTGCCGATCAAGGCGGAGATCGAGGTGAACCTCGGGCCCGACGACCTGGTCGTCTACGAGACCCGACGGATCTCGACGGAGCGGCTGAACTTCCACTACGTTCCGAATCCCGAGCGCGTGGACGGCTGGGACGAGAAGACCGTGTGGGTCGACACGATTCGCAACTACCGCACGAAGCCGATCACGTTCGAGCTGAGGCGGATCTGGGCGGGGGACGTGGAGTACCGCTCGGCGACGCCGACGACGCCCTTCGATTTCCAGACGCCGGAGTCGCGCATTGAGGTCGGGGCGCGGGGCAAGGTCGAGCACGGGGTCACGATCACGTCGCACCAGGGCTCGAACGCAAAGCAGTCGCGAGTCCAGATCGTGCGGTAGGAGCCGAAGATGCGCACACGAGTCGTCTCAGCCGTGCTGCTCGCCGCACTCCTGGGCCTTCCTGACGGGGCCGCGGGGAAGAACGTGGACCTCTCCACCGTCCCGGGGCGCACGGGCGTGCAGCTCACGATCTACAACTCCGAGGACCTGACGCTCGTCAAGGAGACGCGCAGCCTGACGTTCAAGAAGGGGACGAACAAGCTGCAGTTCTCCTGGGCGAATACGCTGATCGACCCGACGAGCGTGAACTTCCGCCCGATCGAGCACGCCGAGGAGATCGAGCTGGCGGACACGGTTTTCCCCGGCCAGAAGCCGCAGCACCTGATCTGGAACGTGGAGTCGAAGTTCGAGGGCGAGGCGAAGGTCGAGGTGAGCTACTTCACGAGCGGCCTGACGTGGAGCATGGACTACGTCTCGATCGTGAACGCCGACGAAACCTCGATGCGCTTCCGCGGGTACGTGCGGGTCTTCAACAACTCCGGGGAGGAGTACGAGGACGCCGAGATCCGCCTGATCGTCGGGACGATCAACCTCGTCGAGAAGATCGCGGAGCTGGCGCGCCACCGCGGGATGGAGCCGCCGGCGCCGGCCACGGCCCTCTATCGCGACTCGCTCAACGAGGCCGCCGAGGAGTCGTTCAAGGACGCCGAGGATGCAAGCCGCAGCGTCCGCCGACAGGGCGCCGGCATCGTGAAGGAGGGACTCAGCGAGTACTTCATGTTCAGCGTGGATGGGACCGAGACTGTGCCGAACGGCTGGTCGAAGCGAATGCAGGCCGTCGCGGCGGACGACGCGAGATTCGAGATCGTCTACCGGATGCGGGAGCACCAGTACGGCCCGCGCCCTGTGCGGTTCTTCCTCTGGAAGAACGACGCGGAGCACAAGCTCGGCGAGAGCCCGCTGCCGGACGGCCGCGTGAACGTCTTCCGCGAGAACGACTCGGATGGCCTGAGCTTCCTGGGGCAGCAGGTCATCCGCTACGTCCCGATCAAGGCGGAGATCGAGGTGAACCTCGGGCCCGACGACCTGGTCGTCTACGAGACGCGGCGAGTCTCGACGGAGCGATTCAACTTCCACTACGTTCCGAATCCCGAGCGCGTGGACGGCTGGGACGAGAAGACCGTGTGGGTCGACACGATCCGCAACTACCGCACGAAGCCGATCGCGTTCGAGCTGAGGCGGATCTGGGCGGGGGACGTGGAGTATCGCTCGGCGACGCCGACGACGCTCTTCGACTTCCAGACGCCGGAGTCGCGCTTCGAGGTCGGGGCGCGGGGCAAGGTCGAGCACGCGGTCACGATCACCTCACACCAGGGCACGAACGCGAAGCAGTCGCGAGTCCAGATTGCCAAGTAGCGCTTGACTTCCGTTCCCACGCCGCCGAAAGTGTCGGACCTTTCACGAAACCACGGCTCCAGCCAGAGGATGACGGTCCGATGGGAACGACAGGCGCGAAGTCCGGCGATGGCAAGGGCGGCGGGGGACAGCAGAAGATCGGGGTCCGCTACGACGACTTCATGGCGCGGTACGCCAACCAGGTCCTTCTGAGGACGACGCCCGAGGAGGTGTTCCTCGAGTTCTCCAGCGGCGCGATCCCGGACCCCGCGACGGGGCAGCCGCTCATGCCGATCCACACGCGGATCGCGATGTCCCACGCCGCGGCGAAGCGGCTCGCCGAGGTCCTCGCGCAGACCGTCCTGCGCCCGCAGGCCGGCACGGTCGAGGCCGAGGCGCGCACGGGCGATACGGCCTCGGGCTTCCCGCCCCTGAAGAAGTAAGGTAGCCTGGAGCGGCCATGACGCCGCCAGACGAACCCGCACCCACGGTCACCGCCTCGGCCGCCCCGGCCCCCGCGGCGCCGATCGACGTCAGGGCCCTCGAGCCGCTCCTCATGGCCCAGGCGGCCCGCGGGGAGGCGACCTGGCCCTGGCTGGTCCGCTTCCTCCAGGCCCTCACGCGCGCCGTGCGCGCCTCGGTCCGCTTCTTCCCGCCGCACCGCGTCGAGGGAATCCTGACAATCCATGCGCGCGAGCTTCCCTCCCCCGTCACGGCGATCCTCGACCGCCAGGACGAGGACTTCGCCGCGACCATCCGTCGCGCGAAGATGACGCTCCACCGCAAGGCGACGATCAACGACGAGGAGGTCGTCCAGATCGGCACGCCCCTGAGCGGATCGGGCGACCCGCGCGGCGTCCTGATCGCCTGGATCGCGCCTCCCCCGGACCAGGCCCTGGAGCCGTTCCTCGTCGCACTGCAGCTCGTCGCCGGCTTCGGCCAGGCGGCCGCGCCGCGCGAGGAGGCCGGCGGCGACCCGCGCCTCGCTGCATCGCTCTCCGCCATCGCGACGCGCATCGCGGGGTCGCGCGACCGGGCGGACATGGCGCAGGCCTTCGCGGAGGAGGCCGTGAAGCTCGCCGGCTGCGACGCCGCCGCGCTGGCGCTCGGTCGACGCGGCAAGTGGAGGACGGCCGCGGTCTCGGGAGGGGCCCGGTTCGACACCTCCGGCGCCCTGGCCGGCGCCGTGTCGGCGGCGCTGCGCGAGATCGATGAGGCCCCCGCGGCCTCGCAGGCGACGGACGCAGGGTCCCCGGGCCTGCGGGAGCTCGCGCGACTGTGGGACTGCCGCGCCGTGAGACCCTGGCTGCTCCCCGCAGAGAGCCCCGTTGCGGCCCTCCTCCTCGGGTTCCGTCGGGCCGAGGTGTGCGATGCGGACCTCGACAAGCGCCTCCAGGCCGCGACGCCCGGGTGGGCCTCCCTCGCCGCGGTCTCCCTCCGCCTCGGCGCGGGCGGGGCGGCGCGCGAGCTCCTCGGCCGCCTGTTCCGCCCCGTCTCCTCGGGACGCCGGGCCGTCTCCTGGCTGCTCTTCGCCACGCTCCTGACCGTGGCGCTCCTCTGGCCCGTCCCCTACTCGGTCCGCGCGTCGGCCCGCATCGAGGCAGGTGATCGGCGGACCGTGTCCGCCTCGGCCGATGGGACGCTCCGGGAGAACCACGTGGAAGTCGGCGAGGAGGTCGAGGCGGGCCAGGCCCTCGGAGAGATGGACGACGCCGAGGTCCTGATCCGCCTCTCGGAGGCCCGCGCGGCGCGGGAGCGCGCCCTCTCCCAGCACGCGGCCGCGATGGCGCGCGACGACGCCGACCCCGCGCGGGGCCAGATGGCCCGCCTCGACGTCGAGGCCGCCGAGATCGAGATCCGCCTCCTCGAGCATCGACGGCAGCGGCTGGCGCTGACCGCGCCCGTCGCGGGCATGGTCCTCCGCGACGCCTCGCGCGTGGCGGGGGCCCGCATCCCGCTGGGGACGCCCCTCTACGAGATTGCCCCGACCGGGTCGATCCGCCTCGAGCTGGACGTCCCGGACGATCGCATCGCCTTCATCCGCGAGGGCCAGGAGGTCCGGATCGTCCTCGAGTCGTTCCCCGGGAGGACCTGGCGTGCGCGGATCTCCAAGGTCCATCCCCAGTCCGAGGTGCGCGACGGGGCGAACCTCTTCGTGGTCGAGGCGATCTCGGAGGAGGCCTCGACGGAGTGGCGCCCGGGCATGAGGGGGAGGGCGTCCATCGAGGAGTCGCACCGCGCCCTCGGCTGGGTCGTGTTCCACCCGGTGGTCGAGTTCGTCGAATGGATCCTGTTCTGGTAGGCGACCCCACGCCGACAGCGCCCGAGCCCCAGCCGGAGTCCCCGCTGGCGGCGGCGATCCGCGGGCTGTTCCAGGCGCGTCCGAGGCTGCGGCGCCTGAACGTCTCCTTCCAGAGGATGGAGGGCCGCCCGGTCTACGTCCTCGAAGACCCCGGCTCGTCAGCCTTCTATCGGGCCGGGGAGAGCGAGTACCGCTTTCTGGAGTGCCTGGACGGGACGCGGACGGTGGGCGAGACGCTCTCGCGGCTGGCCGCGACGTCACCGGAGACCGCGATCGACCCCGGAAACGCCATCCGCCTCATCGAGATGCTCAAGGCCGAGCGGCTCCTGGACGAACCGGGGCAGTTGCCGGACGGGCTCGGCGGACCCGCCCGGCCCACCTGGATCGACAAGATCGGAAGCGTGCTCTTCTGGCGCATCTCGCTGGGGAACCCCGACCGCTTCTTCCGCTGGCTGTGCGTCTGGATGGGGTGGGTCGTGCATCCGCTGGCGTGGATCGCGGGCCTCGGCGTGATCGCCGTGGGCGCCATGACGCTGCTCCGCCACGCGGACCGCATGCGCGACGCGACGCTCACCGTCCTGGCGCCGCACAATTGGATCTGGTTTGGGGTCGTCTTCGTGGCCCTTCGGGCGATCCACGAGACGTGGCACGCGCTGACCTGCCGGCGGTGGGGAGGCCACGTGCGGGACATCGGGATCGTGCTCATCCTCTTCCTTCCCGTCGGGTACGTGGACGTGACGGCGAGCTGGGGGCTCCCCTCGCGATGGCACCGCCTCCTCGTCTCCAGCGCCGGGGTGTTCATCGAGCTCTGCCTGGCGGCCGTCGCGGCCGTGGTTTGGGCGAATACGGACGCGGGCCTCGCGAACACGATCGCGTGGCAGACTGTGCTCACGGCCGGCGTCTCCTCGCTGCTGGTCAACGCCAACCCGCTCATGCGGTTCGACGGCTACTACATGGCGAGCGACCTGCTGGACCTGCCCAACCTCTACGCGCGCGGCCAACTCTTCGTCCGGGCGTTCGTGCGACGCGTCGTGCTGGGCGTCCGGAGCCACGGGTGGCCCCCGATGCGCGAGCGCGGCTGGTGGATGGCCGCGATCTACGGCCCTTCGGCCCTGGTCTGGCGCATCTTCGTCCTGGCGAACCTCCTCGCCGCGGCGGGTGCCCTCTTCCGCGGCGCGGGGATCCTCCTCGTCTGCATGACACTCGTCGCGTGGTGGCGGGGGTCGAAGGGGCAAGGGACGAGGTGGTTCCGTGGCCTCCCCTTCGGGACGCAGGCCGGGGCCGTCGTCCGAGTCCTCCTCTTCGCAGGCGCTGCCGGCGCGGTCCTGTTCGTGCCCTGGAGGTCGGCGGCCGTCGAGCCCGCCATCGTCGACTGGGCGGACCGGTACGACGTCTACGCCGGCTGCCCGGGGATCGTCGAGGAGGTCGGCGTCCGTCCCGGGGCGCGCGTGGATGCTGGCGTGGAGGTTGCGCGGATCGGGAACCCGGACTTGAAGGCCGAGGCGGACCGCCTGCGCGTGCGCGTGGCGAAGGAGGACCTCCGCGCGAGGTTCGCACTGCGTGAGGGGGACATGCCGTCCTGGTCGGCGGCGCACGCGGCGTGCGAGGCGCTCCAGGAGGAGTGGGAGCACGTCGAGGCCAGGGCCGGGAGGAGCATCGTGCGGGCCCCGGCGGCAGGCGTGGTGTACGGCCATCGCCTGGACCGACGCGTCGGCCAGTACGTGCGGGAGGGGGAGCTCCTGTTCACGCTCGGGAACGCCAGCGAGCGGGAGGCGATCGCCCTCATCCCGCAAGAGCGGCTCGCGCTCTATGGGTTGAGCGTGGGGGACCTGGTCGACGTCTGGGTCCCCGGCCGCGACGAGAGCTGGAGTGGGACCATCGTGGCGCTGGGGCCGGCGGCGCGGGAGCGGATCGATCGGCCCGCGCTGACGGCGCTGGGAGGAGGCCACCTCGCCGTGAGGTCCCGCCCGCACGGGGGGCAGGACGAAGACGGGGGGTACGAGCTCCAGGACCCGCAGTTCGAGGTCCGCATCCGGCTCATGGGGGATGAGGCCTCCTCGCTGCGGGCCGGCGAGCGCGCCTACGTTCGAGCGAAGGGCGGCGCGCCCATGCCGCTCTGGCGACTGGCCTACGGTCGCCTGGAGGGGTTCTGGAGCAGGCTCCTGGGGCGGCGACGGCAGGCGCGGTAGCCCCCATAGGCGAACTGACTCACATCGGTGACTGGTGTATCGAACGGAATCCGACAGAAGAACGCCTATTCGTCGGATCTTCTTGAAGATACATGGATTGCATTTCCGATGACTTGAGGATCCCGGTTGATCCAACTGTCTTCATTCGCCTACAATACTGCGCCTACCAAGAGGCTCTCCAAGGTGGGAGACGACAGGGGGGGGGTCGTCAGGCGCACGCGGTGCGGCAATGAGGATGATCCATGCAGCCCCCCAAGAAACCGACGAGATCCCTCGAATTCGACCGACTCGAGCCCCGAATCCTGTATGACGCGGGGCCGCTGGCCCCGGCGAGCGAGCCCGCGGAGTTCCCGGGCGGAGACGCCGTCCACGACGCGCCGCTCGATGGCGTCGACGCCGATTCACTGGCGGAGGCGGTCCAGTCCGTCCTCGTGCCGCCCCCCGACGACTCGACCAGCCCCCTCCTGCATGCCACATGGGACGACCTCTCCCCCGTCGACTCCCTCGCGCCTGGCGTCCGCAACGAGGTCCTGTTCGTCGACGGCTCGCTCCCGGACGCGGCGGGCCTCGCGGAGGCCATGGCGGCCTCTGCGCCGGACGGCGTGGAGATCGAGGTCCGCATCCTCTCCGCAGACCGCGACGGGTTTGAGCAGGTCTCCGAGGCGCTGACGGAGCTCGCCGCGGACGGGAACTCCATCGACGCGATCCACATCGTCTCCCACGCGAAGTCGGGCGCGATGCGCCTCGGGAGCGGCGTCTACTCGGCCGAGACCCTGGGCGACGGCTCTGTGCAGGCGTCCACGGCGGCCTCCTGGGCGTCGCACCTCTCCCAGGACGCCGACATCCTCCTGTACGGCTGCAACCTGGCGCAGGGGGCCGACGGCGTCTCGCTCGTCGGACGTCTCGCCGCGGTCACAGGCGCCGACGTGGCGGCCTCAACGAACAACACGAGCAACGCAGAGGTGGGAGGCGACTGGGTCCTGGAGCACGCCTCGGGCGCCATCCAGGCGACCACGTTGCGCGACGACGGCTATGAGGGGCTCCTCGTCGGCGGCTTCGGCGAGGTCGACCACAACGGGGACCTCGCCGCCGACCCCCTCCGCATGATCACTTGGAACGTCATCGGCCTCGACTCCAACAAGCCCGAGACGTCGGGCCCGGACACCTTCATGGTCGGCATCCGGGTCGAGGCGGACGCGCTGGGCCTTGACGACTACATCGTCCGGATCGTGGACCTCGACGGGGTGGACATCTTCGGGAGCGGTTTCACGATCGGCGACGGGAGCGTCGTCTCGTCGGACTTCGACGACGGCGTGGACAACATCCAGTTCGTCAACAAGCTGGAGTACACGGGCGTCGACGTCGCGGCGAACACCTACAAGGACTTCTATTTCAACGTCAAGGTGGTCAGGAGCCTCGACTCCCACACGCAGATCCAGCCGTTCCGCTTCGAGGTCTTCAAGGACGCGGACGCCGACAACGAGTTCGACGTCGGCGAGGGGCGGCTCCTCGACAAGTTCTCGTGGCTCCCGGACGCCGCGGCGGCCAACACGCCGCTCTACCTCTACGTCGAGAAGTACATCTCCCAGGCGAGAAACGACGTCGTCAACCAGACCTACCCGTTCGAGCCCACGGCGACGGACGACTTCGCGGCGATCCGCGTCGACGGGTACACCGCGGGCGGCCTCAATCCGACGGGGCCCCTCACGCTCTTCGTCGGGTCCACCATCCGCATCCGCACGGAAGGCGAGACGGCGACGCAGGGGTATCCGCAGCTCACGCTCTCGACCGTGTTCGACAACCGGATCTTCCAGATCGACCAGACGAAGCAAGCCTACGACCAGCCGATCACTACGACGACCTTCCAGCAGGACCTGGGCACGGGCGACGAGACGGGCGACGACAACTTCGAGATCCTGAACGGCACGGTCAACACCTCCGTCTATGCGAACCCCGCGGGGTGGAACCCGGCGACGCACGGCCTGATGATCACCTCCGCGCCGCCGAAGGCGGGCGGCGGGCCGATCGTCACAGACTACACGCTGACGATGGTCGGGATGGGGACGGGGAGTCTCCAGACGCTGATCCTCGACTACTCGGGGTCGTCGTTCCACTACAACGCCGACCTCGACGGCGGGACGCCGGGGATCGAGTTCGTCACGTTCCAGGCGGTCAGCGGTTCGGTCCTGGGGACGGTGCGGGAGGACACGAACGGCGACGGAGTGGGCGACACGCCGATCGCGGGGGTGACGGTCACGCTGAGCGGGACGTACGACCACGACCTGCTCGACGGGACGCCGCAAATCCCGTTCGCGGGGGCGGTGGCGGTTACCGACGCGCTCGGACGGTACATCTTCAGGGACCTGCAGCCCGGGAACTACACGGTGACCGAAGGCGCCGTGGCGGGCTTTGGGGACGTCGCCGACACGGACGGCGGCGGGAACGGGCTGAACGTGGTTCAGGTGATCATCGACAAGACGCCGCTGGTCGACACGGCCGCGAACCTGGGCGTCGCGGGGATGTCGGGGTTGGTGGCGGGCGATCTGCTTGGCTACGAGCGCGCGGACTTCGTGGAGGGGCGCGCGGACCTCAGGCTCACGAAGACGGTCGATGTCGCGGGGCCTCAGCTCGGCGGGAACGTGGTTTTCACGCTGACCGCCACGAACACGGGGCCGGCAAGCGCCTCCAGCATCCAGGTGAAGGACTACCTCCCGGCAGGCCTGGTCTACGTGTCGGACAACGGCGGCGTGGCGACCACGGAGGCGGGCGGCACCGTCACGTGGAACGTCCCGGGGACGCTCGCGAGCGGCGGGTCTGCGAGCCTCCAAATCACCGCGCAGGTCACCTCGGACGACCCCGTCAGGAATTTCGCGGAGATCACGGCGTCCGGCTCGGGCGACCCGGACTCGACGCCGAACAACGACCTCGGCGCGCTGACGGTGAACGAGGACGACGAGGCGGCCGTGACGGTAGACGCCTCGGAGGCCGACCTGTCGCTGGTGAAGACGGTCTCGGACACGACGCCGAACGTCGGCTCCAACATTACGTACACGCTGCTCCTCACGAACAGCGGCCCGGATGCGGCGACCAATGTCGCGGTGCGGGACGTGCTTGGGACGAACCTGACGTTCGTATCCTCGAGCTCGCCGACGGGTCACGGCACCTACAACGACGGTACGGGCATCTGGAGCGCGGGCACGGTGGCGAGTGGCGCGACCGCCCGGCTGGAGATCGTGGTCACGGTGCGGGCCGACAGGCCGCAGCCGGCGTTCACGAACTTCACCGAGGTCTCGGCGACCGACCAGTTCGACCCGGACTCGACGGAGAACAACGACGGCGGCGCGCGGACCGCGAACGAGGACGACGAGGCGCTTGTCACGATTACCCCGCTCGTGGCCGACCTGTCGCTCGCCAAGGTGGTCGACAACCTCTTCCCCGACCTGGGCAACAACGTCACGTTCACGCTGCTCCTTACGAACGGAGGCACGGAGACGGCGTTCGACGTCCGGGTGAACGACCTGCTGCCCGCGGGACTGACGTTCGTCTCCTCGGCCGGCGCGGGCGCCTACAACAGCGGGACGGGCGATTGGGACATCGCCAGCCTCGCCGCGGGCGCGACCGTGACGCGCACGATCACGGCGACGGTCTCTGTGGCGGCACCGCTCACGAACGTCGCGTACGTCTCGCGCTCGCTCGTCTCGGCGGGCGGCGCAAATCTGGCCGACCCCGACTCGGTGGCCGGCAACAACACGGGGACCGATGACTGGAGCGACGGGGTCAGGGACGACGACGAGGCCAGCCTGACGATCGTCCCCGGTGCGACCGACCTGGAGCTGCTGAAGAGCGTCAGCAACTCCACTCCGGCGATCGGCACCAACGTCACGTTTACGCTGACGGTCATCAACGCGGGGGCGAGAAGCGCCTTCAACCTCCGCATCCGCGATCCCCTGCCCGCCGGATTGACGTACGTGTCCGATACCGGCGCCGGGGCGTACGTGAGCGGTACCGGCATCTGGACCGTGGGTACGCTCGCCGCGGGCGCGAGCGCTTCGCTGAACATCGTCGCTACGGCCACGGCCGCGACCTCGGTCAATTTCGCCGAGGTTGTCGAGGCGGACGCGCTCGTCACGGACACGGGCAACAACAACGTCTCCACGCTGCTCGACGTGGACTCCGCGCCCTGCGGGGCCACGCCCGACGCGGACAACATCCCCGATCAGGATGACGAGGCAGCGGTGACGGTGAGGACGACCGGGTTCGCCGATCTGCAACTGGCCAAGACGGTCTCCAATCCGGCCCCTGGCATCGGGGCCTCGACGACATTCACGCTGAGCCTCACCAACACGGGCATCTCCACGGCCACCAACATCACAGTCCGTGACTACATCACCCGGTGGGACAACAACGGCAACGACGACTTCCGCCAGCTCACAGGCTTCACGCCGGCCGCGGGGACCTTCTTCTACCAGGCGGGCACGACGAACGCGTATGTTCCTCGTCTCGTCGGTGACGGGTACGCGGTGTCCGGCGCCTCGGGAGGCGACGGGGACTGGGTCATCCCCACCCTGGCCCAGGGGCAGACGGTCACGCTCACGCTCACGGTACTGACGGGAACGACCGGCGGCACCCCCTTCAACAGCGACGTGACCAACTTCGCACAGGTCATCGCGGTCGACCAGGGCGACCCGGATTCCGTCAAGAACAGCAACACGGTCACGGATACGACTACACCGGCTTGGACGCTCGCGACGCAGGACGACGAGGCGAACAGCACGGTCTTCAGTCCCGCTTCCTCCCGTACCGACGTCGCGGTGACGCAGACGGTTTCAATCAATGGCGGCGCCAAGACCCCGGGTTCGACCCTGGTGCTCGGGGACACCGTGGTCTACACGATCACGGCGATCAATCAGGGAAGCGATGTCGTCGGGAATACCTTCATCCTGGACAAGTTCCCCGCGGACTTGAACCTCTCGAGCGCGGTCATCACCAACGGCGCCGAGGGGGGCACGATCCTGTACTCCACCAACGGCGGGACGTCCTTCGCAGCGCCCTTCCAGGCCAATCCGACGCACCTGCAGTGGAATGCCGACACCTCGTCTTCGGGATCGAAGTTCCTAGGCGGCACGACACCGACGTTGACATTGACGGCGACGGTCAACGCCACAGGGGTGACATCCCAGCTGATCCAGAATATCTCCTGGTGGACCCAGATTGCCGGCAAGACGGACGCGGACTCCAGCGTGCCAGACGTGTCTGTCTTGTCCGTCGCGAACGGCTCGGCGGCGGAAAGGGACTATGAAACCGACGACCTGACCGACACCATCGTAGATGACGACGAGGCACTCACCACCATCGGCTCCGCCCAGTCCGTCGACGTCAGCCTTGCGAAGCTGATCTCCGTCGATGGCGGACAGACCTTCACTTCCACGGCCACCATCGCCGACGGCCAGGTGGTCACCTTCCGCTTCGCCCTCACCAATGCCTCCGCGCTCTACAACGCCACCGGCGTCACTGTGCGGGACCTGCTGCCGACCGGATTCACCTACAACTTCGACTACGGGGACGGCACCTACAACTCGGGAACGAGCATCTGGACCGCCCCCGCCAAGATCCTCCCCGGCGCCAGCGCCTTCCACTACATGGTGGCCACGGTGGACTGGGACGCGGTTGGCCCGTCCACCATCACGAACTACGCGCAAATTGCGGCCGCGGACAAGCCCGACCCCGACTCGACGCCCGACAACAACGCCGGCCCGACGCCCACCGAGGACGACGAGGCGGCGCTGACCGTGAACGAGCGCGTCACGCAGGCCGATTTGAGCCTCTTCAAGACGGTGAACAACCCCAACCCGAACGTGGGCAGCAATGTCACGTTCAATCTCCTGCTGAGCAACTCCGGCACGGACCAGGCCATCAACGTGCGCGTCCTGGACCTTCTCCCGGCGGGGCTGACCTACGTCAGCGACACCGGCGCGGGGGCCTACAATTCGGGCACCGGGATCTGGACCGTTGGAACGCTGAACAGCGGCGCGATCACGTCTCTCCAGATCACCGCCACGGTGGCGACCGCGGCCATCAAGACCAACTTCGCCGAGGTGATCGAGGCGGACCAGGCCGGAGGGACCGCCGGGGACCTGGTGTCGACCATGCCCGACCCGGACTCGACGCCGAACAACGACGGCGGGGCGCGGACGGCCAACGAGGACGACGAGGCGCTGGTCAGCGTGACGCCCGGCTCGGCCGACCTGAGCCTGATGAAGAGCGTCAGCAACCAGAATCCGAACGTGCTGGACGTGCTGACCTTCACCATCAGCGTCGTCAACAGCGGCCCGAACACAGCCTTCAACGTCGTGGCCAACGACCAACTCCCGGCGGCGGGATCGCTCAACAACATCACGTTCGTCTCTTCGACGGTCAACGGCCTGGCGCAAGGCGCCTTCAACACGGGCACGGGCGCCTGGACGATCGGCACGCTGCCCGTCGGCATCGCCACCCTGACCTTCACGGGGCAGGTGCAGGGCGCCATCGCGTTCGACAACCGGGCGCAGGTCGTCGAGATGGACCGGCTGGTCACCGACACGCAGAACGGCGCATCGACGCTGAGCGACCCCGACTCCTCGCCGACGAGCGGCTACGCGACCGACGACCTCGCCGACGGGCTCCCGGACGACGACGAGGACATCGTGCCGATCACACCGCAGGCGGTGGACCTGGGCCTGAGCAAGACGGTGAGCAACGCGGCACCCTCGGTCGGCGCCACGCTCACGTTCACGCTGACAGTGGTCAACGGCGGACCGAACAACGCCACGGGCGTCGTGGTGACCGACCCAATCCCCGCGGAGCTGGACACGGTGGCGTTCGTGAGCTCCACCGTGAATGGCGTGGCCCAGGGGAGCTTCGTCACCGGCACCGGTGTCTGGACGATCGGCGCGATCCCCACCGGCAACGTGGCGGTGCTCACGTTCACGGCGCGGGTGAACAGCCCCAACGCGTTCGGGAACTTCGCCCAGGTGACCGCAGCGGACCAGATCGACACGGACTCGACACCCAACAACGACGTCGGGCAGACGGCGAACGAGGACGACGAGGCGCTGGCGCCCATCGACGCGCGCCAGGCGGACCTGTCGCTCACCAAGACCGTCGACAACGCCGCGCCCGAGGTGGGCGAGGTCGTCGTGTTCACGCTTACGGTGACCAACAGCGGTCCCGACGACGCTGGCGGCATCTCGGTGACCGACCCCCTGCCCGCGGGATTGACCTGGGTGGCGGACGATTCCGGCGGGGCGTTCGTGCCGGGGACGGGCGTCTGGACCGTGGGAACGCTCGCGAGCGGCGGCTCCGCGACGCTCAGGATTTCCACGACGGTTACCACCGCGGCCGCCGTGGCGAACTACGCGCAGATCACCGCCTCCGACCTGTTCGACCCGGACTCGACTCCGAACGACGCGAGCAGCGGCGACGACGACGACGACTCGGTCACGGTGGACGCGCGCCAGGCGGACCTGTCGCTGACCAAGGGCGTCGTGGTCGTGGACAACCTGGCCACGGACGGCTTCTTCGAGGCGACCTGGACTGTTACGCTGGCGAACTCGGCTCTTTCGGACCAGGCGACGGGCGTTCAGGTCAGGGACCTGCTGCCGCCGGCCCTGGACTTCGTCTCCGCCTCCGCGACGCAAGGGACCTATGACGCGGGCACGGGCCTGTGGAGCGTCGGCACGGTGAACGGGGGCCAGAGCGAGGTCCTGACGCTCGTGACCCGGTTCTCGACGGGCGTCGCGATCAACAACTTTGCGCAGGTGTCCTCCTCCAGCCTGCCCGACCCGGACTCGACCCCGGACAACGACGTCGGCCAGACGACGAACGAGGACGACGAGGCGGCGGCGAGCGTCAACGAGAGCGTGATCGACCTGAGCCTGGAGAAGCGCGCAGAGGTGTGGAACGGCAGCGCGTTCGTGAACGCGGACCGGGCGAGTTCGGCGCCCTTCATCGTCAACGGGACGCCGTTCCGCTACATCCTGACGCTGAGCAACGCGCGCCTGATGGACACGGCCACGGGCGTCAGCGTGCTCGAGGCGGTGCCGGCGGGATTTACGCTGACCGCCGTGCAGGGGGATGTCAGCGGGGTCGGCGGACCCGTTTGGACGCTGGACGGAGGGCCGGAGACCTACGACCAGGCGACCGGGGTGTGGACGGTCGGCTCCCTGACGACGGGGAACGACGAGCAACTCGTCCTCACGGGCACGATTGCGAACGTGGCCCAGCTCACGAACCTGGCCGAGGTCATCTCGGCGAATGAGCCCGACCGCGACTCGAGCCCGGCCTCGGGCTTTGCGACGGACGATCTTGGCGACGGGAAGCTCGACGACGACGAGGTGAGCGTGAGGCCGCTCGTCGCGTCGATCTTCGGACGGGTGCTCGACGACCACGAGGGGTTCGAGGGCGGACAGTTCGACCCTGGCGACCTGGGGATCGCGGGAGTGACGCTCGAGCTCCGCCGCGACGCGGACGCGGACGGCTCCTTCGAGACGCTGGTCACCACGACCACGACGGACGCGTTGGGGAACTACTCGTTCTTCCTTGTCGCGGACGGATCCAGGTACGCGGTGTTCGAGGTGGACCCGGTCGGCGTGCTGAGTGTGCGCGACCTGCACTACTTGACGCCGTCTGGGGCTCCGGTCGGAGACACGACGGCGCCGGGGTTCAACCAGAACCCGATCGATCACGACACGTCGGACCCGGACATCGACCCGGTGGCCGCGGGGGCCGAGTATTTCGACAAGAACTTCCTGGACCTGACGCCGTTCTCGGTGTCCGGCAGCGTCTTCACGGACAACGGAGTGACTTCGGGCGACTTCGACGGCAGCGACACGGGGCTGAACGCGGTCACGCTGACGCTGATTGGGCCGGGCCCGAACCTCGTCTTCGGCGGCGGCGACGACGTCACCTTTGGCACCACGACCACGGCCGCGGACGGCTCCTATTCGTTCACGGACCTGCTCGCCGGGACGTACCGGGTGCTCCAGACGAACCTCGCCGGGTACAACAACGTACGGGACACCGATGCGACGACGGGCCAGAACGTCATTCAGGTCGACTTGCTGTCGGACCGCAACGGGAATCCGAACGACGACAACGTGTCCGGGGCGAACTTCCTGGACACCTTCCCGCCGGCCGTGGACCTCGACGTGGCCAATGCGGGGTCGTTCAACTTCAGCACGAACTTCACCGGGACCGGTCCCGTCAACGTGACGAACTCGGACGCGGTCGTCACGGATGCGGACGACACGAACATGGCCACGTTCGCAATCGTGGCGGCGGGGCTGGCGGACGGGGCAAACGAGACGGTGATCTTCGGCGCGGAGACGTACGCGCTCAATGCCAACAAGACCGCCAACGCAATCTATGGCGGAACGACCTTCCAGATCGCCTACACGGCCGGGACGCTGACCTTCGCAATCAGCAACTTCGGCGGGGGGGAGATGCCGAGGGCGGACCTGAACCTGCTGATGCGCGACATGGAGTTCGAGAATACGGCCGGGTCTCCGACGCTGGGCAATCGCACCTTCACGTTCACGGCCAACGACGGGAACGACAACTCGAACAGCCCCGTGGGCACGGTCGTCATCGCCGCCCTCAATGCCGACCTGGTGACGGTCAAGTCGTTGCAAAGTGCGGACGCGACGCCGAACGAGGGCGACAGCGTCACGTTCCGCATCACCGTCACGAACAACGGTGCGGCGCAGGCGACGACAGTCACGCTCACGGACAGCCTGCCCGCCGGGATCACGTTCACGGGCAGCTCGGCGAGCCAGGGCTCCTACGTCTCCGGCACGGGCGTCTGGACGATCGGCACGCTGAACAGC
>Ga0209726_10003408_pt1 | contig 21710 bp, 20 predicted proteins | sample Subgrocontami54m_FD_187453 | JGI IMG/M metagenome (GOLD analysis project Ga0209726, IMG submission 187453) | Subsurface groundwater microbial communities from S. Glens Falls, New York, USA - GMW46 contaminated, 5.4 m (SPAdes) (version 3) | ecosystem: Environmental > Aquatic > Deep subsurface >... | reverse complement strand
CGGTTATGTTGATGGCGGCAAAATCCATAGGGGATTTTGTCGACGAGCATCCCACTATCAAGATACTTGCGCTTTCGTTTCTGATCTTAGTGGGTGTCACACTTATGGTTGAAGGTTTCGATGTGCATGTTCCGAAGGGTTATATCTATTTTGCGATGGCATTTTCCGTAGCCGTGGAGATGCTCAATATTAGAATGCGCAGAATACGGGCGGAGCCGATCAGACTGCACAAGCAGATACGCAAGGCAGACGGAGGCTAATTAGGGAAGCAAACCAGGGTGTAATAAAGTGAAAAAGGTGTTAGGCCTTGACTATTGCAATAAACGGCTTTGAGAATTACGGGGACAGTATATTTAATTGTTATGATGACAGCTTTATAATGAATAATGTAAAATATCGTTCTTAATGTTTTTTGTTGCGTTAACAACCTTTATCTCAATTGGCGATGAGGGGTTATTGCAAATTTAAAGAATTATCAGGATATAGGTTGGGCATCTTGTCAGAAGCACGGTCAGAATAATAGTAAAAAAACTGGCATGTTCGGTGTTGTCAAGTGTTTGATGTTGTAACACACAGTTTTCAAACCCACTGAAACGAAAGGAGTGAATATGCGTACAAACAGAAACAATTTGTCGATATGGCTGCTAACCGGGGTACTGACTCTCAGTGCACCGCTGCTTTGCATGGCTGAGGAAAACATGGTGACGGCCGACCATGTAGTGAAGGCCATCGAGGATACTTTTGGCGTGACGCCGGGAGAACGGCGCAATCACACAAAAGGCATGTGTGCCTTGGGTGAGTTTGTCGGGACACACGAGGCAGCGGTATATTCACGTTCGGCGCTGTTTTCGGGACGGCCCGTGCCCGTCGTCGCGCGTTTCTCCTTGGCCGGCGGCAATCCCAAAGCACCTGATACAGCAAAAAGTGCGCGGGGCATGGCCTTGGAATTCAAACTTCCCGATGGCGGCCTGCAGCACATGACGATGCTGAACACACCAGTGTTCGGCGCGGCACAGCCACAGACATTTCTCGATATGATGGTCGCTATAAAGCCAGACCCAGCAACCGGCAAACCCGACCCGGAGAGAATCAAGGCATTCAAGGCAAGTCATCCCGACAACCTAACGCAGGCGACATTTCTATCTAACAACAACCCGCCAACGAGTTATGCCAACAGCGCCTATTTTGGGATTCACACGTTCAAGTTTATAAATCGCGATAACAAGACCACGTCTGTACGTTGGCGTTTCGTTCCACAGGATGGGGAAAAACGACTGTCCGATGACGAACTTAAATCCTCGCCGCCGAATTTCCTTGAGCAGACGTTGATTGAACGGGCGAAGCAGAGTCCGGTGCGTTGGGACATGCTGATTGCCCTTGGTGAACCAGGTGACACCGAGGACAACCCAACGATAGCATGGCCCGAAAAGCGCAAACTGGTTAACGTGGGAACCCTGACGATTTCTTCGGCGATGTCGCAGAAGGGTGGCGAGTGCGAAAAGATCAACTTCGACCCTCTGGTGATGGGAGACGGCATTGCACCGACGAATGACCCAATTCTTCTCTTCCGCTCACCAGCATACGCAATCTCGTTCACCAAGCGGCTGGGCGGGTTGTAATAAGCTGTGACCGAATGGACACGGACAGCGGTCACGGTATTTTATGAACTCATTTCCATGGCGCTGATTGGTATTGTAAACCTAAAAATAGTTCCTTTTCCCAATTCGCTTTCTATTGAAATATTGCCTCCGTGCCTCTCAATGATATATTTTGCCAGAGAAAGGCCCAGGCCTGTGCCTTTTGTTGTTTTTGTAACATTGCCTGCCCTGAAAAATTCCTCAAACATGTGCGGCATATCCTCTGCCGGTATGCCTATCCCCGTATCTTTTACCTCAGTAATAATGAAACCATCGTTTTGTGAAACTTTTACCAGGACATTTCCGCCCGACGGTGTATATTTGAAGGCATTGGAAATAAGGTTCAGGAATACATAGGTTATCTGCTCTTTATCTGCTTCTGCATCAGGAAGGTTATCCGGTATCTCAAGATTAAATTTTATATCCTTTTCCCCCATTTTTGGCACGGCAATCTCAACAGCGGTATCTATAACATCTTTTATGTCAAATATTGTAAGGTTAAGGTTTTTCTCTGCCCTGATTCTGGAAAGGTCAAGAAGGTCTTTTGTATAATAATGGAGAAACTCTGTTTTTTTATAAATTCTCTGCAAAATCTCTTTTGTCTTTTCATCAGCAGCTCCGGCAAATCCGCCAAGTATAACCTCCAAAAGGCTCTGGATAGAGGCGAGGGGGGATTTTAAATCGTGGCTGACCATCTTTACATATTCGTCTTTCAGTCTGTCTTTTTCCAACAGTTTCAGGGCGGCCTCTTTTAACTCATTTTCCTTAAGCCGGAGTCTTTCTGATACAGATGTGGTGAAGAAGGTGGCAATAAAGATGGTGGATGAAAATACAAATGATATGGCTGTCAGATATGCAGAGTTTTTATAAACATCTGTATTCAGAAATCCTCTTACAGGGTAATGAGGCATGGCATCCAGATACTCAAATATAAAAAGCCCAACTACCAGAAAACAAATAATGCCTGCCTGAATATAGCTTTCCTTTTTTGAAAGGAGCATGCTTGTAAATATGGTGTGAAATATAAAATAGAATATAAAAGGGTTTTCAGCGCCGCCTGTAAAATGGATAAGGATGGTCAGGCTGATTATATCCAGCATACTCTGGATAATTGCAAACCTTCTAATGTTAGCGGTTGAAGGGGTTTTATGTTTTAAATAAAGCTTAAACCCTGCATTATAAATAGCGATAAATAATGCGAGCAGGAAGATAGTCCTGGCAGGGAGGATAACCTTAAACAGGTTTATGGCAGTTAGAAATAAGAGAATGATAAAAACTATTGCGGCCCATCTTATATAGATGAACCACTCAAGTCTTTGTAAAAACTCCTCTTCCAGCAGGTTAGTTGTTTGCTTCACTTTTGTTTAAGAAGTTTCTCAATTTTTACGAGCAAGTCCTTGGGTTTTATGGGTTTTTCAATAAATTCTTCAACGGGCAGATAGTCTGCATCGGTTTCTTTATTGAATCTGAAGCCGGTCTCCCTTCCCACTGAGGTGAGCATTAGAATTGGTATCTTTGAAAGTTCCGGGTTGTTTTTTAATTTATAGCTTATCTGAAACCCCTGATCCTTTGTCTTCATCATCACATCAAGTATTACAAGGTCAGGTCTTTCCGCTTCAGCCTTTTTATAGCCTGCATCGCCTTCATTGGCGGTTATTATAGTATAACCTTTGCTCTCCAGCACTATCTTTACTGCCTCTACTATATCTGCATCGTCGTCAATGATTAAGATTTTTGCCATAAAGCCTCCTCATACAAACCTTACATCCATTATATGCGTGGAGCAGGATATGCATGGATCGTATGCCCTTACAAGGGATTCGACGCCCCTTGTTATTTCCTCTTTGGGTCTATTAAGGATTGTCGGGATGAAGTTTCTTAAATCATCTTCTATGATAGCAAGGTTTTGGGCTGTTGGGATAATGCAGTTTGCGTCTTCTACAATCCCGTCCTTGCTAATTGTGTATTCATGATAGAGGGAGCCTCTCGGCGCCTCAACAACGGCTGCGCCCCTGCCGTATTTTTTTGGTTTTTTTAATTCCTCTTTTTTGAGGCTGCCTGACAGGAGTTTATCAATTATCTTTATTGCATCCTCTGCACAATGAAATGTTTCAACAAGCTGCGCGATATTGTTCATAAACGGGTTGTGTGTATCCGGCGATAGACCAAGCTTCTTGGCTGCCTTCTTTGCCGCAGGGGAGAGTTTCGTGAAATTGTTACACACCCTTGCAAGCGCACCCACCATGAAGATGCCCTTTCTGCTTCTGGCATGTTTTGCAGTGGATTGCGGGACGATGTTTTCCTTTATGACCTTCCTGTAATCGCCGGGTTTTGCAGTGTATTTTTGGCTGGACGATATATTTCCGCTGTAGAATGCGTATCCGCTGTCTTCCTTAAGCGAGATATATTCCCTTTTTTTGGAATATTGAGGTATCTTAAAGGTTTTAAACATCTCAAGGGTTGCATTCAGGTCTTCAAATGATTCCTCAAGCCCTTTTTTTAACTCTTTCAGCTCGCCCTTTTTAGGGATATGCGCAACCCCGCCTGGGAAGAATGATATGGGGTGTATGTGCCTCCCTGCAATAACTTCGCATATTTTATTGGCAAGTTTTTTAAGCCTAAGGCCGCGCGCCACTATTTCAGGATGGCTTTTGGCAAGAGGGACTATGCTTCCCGCATTGAAGAAGTCCGGCAATATCAGGAAATAGAGGTGTAGTATATGGCTCTGGATGGTTTCGCCGTGGAACGCAAGTTTTCTTAAAAGCGCCGACTGGTTTGTTATGGCAATGCCCATGGCAGATTCAATCGCCTTTACTGAGGCGAGGGTATGGCTTACAGCGCATATCCCGCAAATCCTTGACATGATATGCTGCGCCTCGTCATACCTCCTTCCCCTGAGCATTGCCTCATAAAACCGCGGTGATTCTATAATATCAAAACGGAGTTCTTTTATTACGCCCTTTTTTATGTCTATTACAATATTGCCGTGTCCCTCAACCCGTGTAATATGGTTTATGTTTATATTTATGTTTTTATGCATATCGTTATCCTCACCTTCCGTCCCATTTTTATTTTCATAGATTTATACTATCAGATTTGATAACATTATTTACAATAAATATTTGTTAAAAGGAGAACTGTGATGAAAAAATATATTATTCCCATTTTTATGATAGTATTTTTCCCTGCCTTTATCAATGTCCGGGCGCAGCATCTGGAAGAAAAGACAGACGTTGGAAAGGCAAAATTTACAAAACATTTCAACGAGAGCCTTTTCAGGATTACAGAAAAAGGAGAATTCAGCATAGAGATACTGCTTGATGATAAGGAGTACAAAATAGGCAAGGATGTGATTGGCATTGTAGTTCACGATAAGAATGACGATGATGTTAAAATTGCTGACATAAAAATCAGCTATCAAGATATGAAGGAATCCCCTGTCGTAATAGAAAAGGGACACGGGGTTTATGTAGTCTCAAACCTTGATATTAAGAGAGAAGGGAAATGGGAGCTCAACATAAAAGTGAAACAGTACAGAAAAGTAGACAAGATAACATTTATATTTCCGGATGCCTTGAACAAACCTCTGCCTGCAGGCGAATATTATTCGGATACGGCCGGCAAAACTAAATAATCAATGAATCAGCATAAACTTCTTGATCATCCCTTTTCCTTATGCCTCTCCCACCCTCCATACAAATCAAAACTCCTCAAAAGACCCCATCCCCACCCTAACCCTCCCCTTGAAGTGGAGGGAACGAAAAAGTTTCCTCTCCCTCAGGGAGAGGATTAAGGTGAGGGTGGGTTATTTTCATGCCCCTGTGAGCGAAACTCATGCTGGTTTCATCTATCTTGAATTGCATATTATCCTATGCCGGCACAGATACTAATCTTTCACGTGACAGCTCAGCAGCATAAGATATAGCTGCTTTAATATCTTCAGGTTTCAGCGATGGGTAGCTTTTTAAAATTTCTTCCTCACAGACACCATCAGCTAAGTTATCCAGTATAACGGACACCATTATTCGCGTCCCTTTAATACAGGCTTTTCCATGACATATAAACGGATCAACGGTTATTCTTTCTCTCCAGTTCATATCATACCTCCATTCGATGCAATAGATAATATATCTGACCGATTAAGAAAATATAGTTTTTCATTTGATACCTCCTGTAAATAAGAGATTTGGAGTGTTAAGGGACTTGCGATTTAAGTTCGCCCTCTGAAGACACACAACGGAATCGAAGGGTCGCGTTTGCATTTCTCACAAACACCTTGCCATCATTGGTTTCTTCCGATATTTTTTCAACAAACATATTTTTTTTGGCACAGTATTCGTTTGCCTCTATGTATAGTTTGGCGAGCACTTTGGCCCCAGTATGCCACACATCGCCCATATCGGTTTTTGAAATCATATATTCGTTGCGGCCTGTCGGCACAATTCCTGTAGACGCGCAACCCGATAGGGTAAGAACAATAAGCAGCAAAACCACTATCCTTTTCATACATACCTCCTACTCAACCAGCCTTAACTTGCTTCGTCTTTAAAAAAGCAATGTAGTTTTTAAATTCCTGCTTATCTTTTTTTGACAAGGGCTTCATTATCTCAAGTACCTCCTCATCGTCTGGAGTGAGATACATTTGAAGTCAATTATACCAAATTGTAGTTCATTATTGCTTTATAAAACGATTACAACCTCAAGCACTTTATTATCAGCCGTTACAAATAAATCTGTCACCTTTTCAATTATACGCCGCATGAAAATCATCGAATCTTATTATGTTTTTAAACATGTATCACAGTATATATAGTTTTCTTTATCTTAAAAATAACTCATGCCCGCAATTGCAAGTAACGTTTAAGGCTTGGCGAAGCCGCCGAGGCGGTTTTTATGAAGCGCCAGTAGGGAGCGAAACCTCCAAGCCTTTGTTATATGAAGTTGCGCCCTATCCTCCAGTTTTGAACAGGATATTCCTGATCTCTTGCCAAGAGGTTTGTTCTATTCCCTTTGGGACGATAGTTAGCTTGTTCATATTTTTCCAGTCATCCCATTTGTTTGAAATGGCACCTCTGGCTACTCTCTTGAGTTTCTCCGGTTCGGGATGAACTATAGTAATTTTATGATCGGACGAAGAGTAAATCCATTCAATGATTCGTGTGTTGATTCCTTTGTCAGCAAAACCATATCCGCACACCACTAATCGCTGAGTATGACGCAAAGAGCGATAAAATTGATAATGAAGATCGGTATATATCCCGCTTGTGTATTGCAACATTTTGTTGAAAGTGCCTGCTAAGAACATAGGCCGGCCATCTACTGGCCATTGCATTTGGCCTTGCAGGGTTTTTGTATGCCAGAAGTCCCAATCCAAAGGAATACCAATTGATTCATTGCTCCAATCTCCTCCACGGGGTCGAAATCGGAACCAGTTCACGGAGCCATGCAATTTGAATAGCCGAACTTTGGAAGACCCAGTTTCAAACAAATCCGGGTCCCAATATCGAACGTTGTTCAGTGGTTCGCCAAAACCATCAGTAACTTGGATGCCATTCTGCGATAAACATCGCTCCAAAACTGTATCGTGGTTGAGCGTGAATATATCAATGCTTGACAATTGGCCATCCAGACACACATCTTTTAAGCTGTCCAGGTGGTCAGTGCGGCTTGGTTCTTTGGCAAACAAGTGCCAAACTATATCCCGAATGTAATGTGTTGCCTCGCCAGCAAGTTCATGGAGTTGCCACTCTTTCCTGATCTCGTTCTTCTTGCCGACAAGAAGCGGCCGGATCTCAGGCAAAATTTTGTCAATGAAGGGTTGCACCGCTGGGTTATCATACTCTTCCAATTTGCTATCTTTGATCTGACTACCTACGTAATAGAGGTCCTCATAGTTTGTGAAACGCCCAGCCTGATACAAATAGTAGAGATCAATCTCAACTTTTAGCCTGTTCAGAAATATCACCACCCGCGGAACGTATTCGTCTGGAATTCCCATATGGGCATACAAGGGGTCACCAAAGTAATAGTTCCCGTCCGTATGGCGCATAACGCCTTCGCCAGAAAGAACCCGTTCCGTGATATTCCTGGTTGACGGCATTTCTGCAGGAATTGAAACTCCAGAACCAAGCAAAAAAGCAATTCTCATCGGGGTTGAAGACGGCATCTCTTTCTCTCCCTTAAGGGCGCAATTTCATATAACTCGTTCATAGACAAATTGGTTTGTCTATACTCCAAAATTGGTAGGATAGACGAAGTATTTCGTCTATACCACCTCGACAGAAAGACAGAAAAAGGTGACAAATTTATTTCCCTTTTACTACTTCTTCTCCTTATGCCTCTCCCACCCTCCATACAGGTCAAAACTTCTTACAACCCCATCCACAGTTAGTCCATATCTTTTCAAGGTATCCTCATGCGCTGCAATATTCGGATTATCAACAAGCCCTCTGCATCCCCAGCATATGCAGCCGTATGTAACGCATACGGCGCTGCAGCCTGCCCTTGTAACAGGACCAACGCATGTCATCCCCTTTTCAAACACGCAGACATTTCCGGCCATCTTGCAGTCAACGCATACAGGGTAATTTGGGATCTCCGGTTTTTTGCCTAAAAGAAACGATTTGAGAACATTTAAAAATTCTGTCTTTGTTATAGGGCAGCCGTGGATGTAATAATCTACGCTTATGACGGCATCTATAGGTCTGGCAGGTATTGTCTCAAACTGTTTATAATATTTTGGCTTATTTCCGTAAACAGTTTTTATGACATCTTCCATAGGAAATCTGTTCTTAAGGCAGTTGAGTCCGCCTGTTGAAGAGCATGCGCCGAGTGCAACAACGATCTTTGCCTTTTCACGTATCTTTTTAACTTCTTTTATCTCATGTTCTCTGCTGACGCTTCCTTCTATGAACGCAATCTCATAGTCATCCCTTTTTTCATCAACGGCCTCCCTGAAGTTCACTATATCCACGAGACTTATAATATCGGCAAGCTCGTCCTCGCAGGAAAGGACCTGGAGCTGGCACCCCTCACAGCAGGTGAATGAGAAAAAGGCAATCTTTGGTTTTTGTCTGTTTTTCATGGAAATTCAGGTTAGATACAGCGTTTTTGGCCAGATGTCCCAAGAGGGTAAACGGTTTAGTTTATTTATGAAAGGAATATCACAAGACAGCAGAGAATACAAATAAAAAAAGAAGGATGTGTTATGTATAAAAAGGTGTTGTTTTTTTATGTGATTTTGTGATAAAAAATGTGATTATGGAAATGGCAATAGAAAAGAATAAAGAAGTCAGGTCTGCGGCAGAGAGGCATTTTCTTGCCCAGCCCATAGTATATCAATTAGGGATATGGGGGATAGGATATTTGCCGACATGGCTTTCTTACTGGTTTGCAAGGAGGCTATCGGACATAAGCTATCTCTTCTATAAAGGGGCAAGGCAGAATGTAAAGAAAAATCTTAAAAGGGTTTTTCCTGAGACAGGCGAAAATGAGATAACATCATTGGCGCTGAATACCTTTAGAAATTATTCTCATTATCTTGTCGACTACTGTAGATTCAGGTCTATTGATAAGGATTCCCTGCTGGGGGCGATAAAAAGGTTCGATGGCATGGAAAACCTTAATACAGCGCTCGGGAGAGGAAAAGGGGTTGTGCTTTTAACAGGGCATCTTGGAAACTGGGAACTCGGCGCAGTATTCGTCGGCAAACATAATATAAAGATCAATGTTGTAACATTCCGTGACGGCATAGAGACAATAGATGACATACGGGAGAGATACAGGAAACAGCATAATGTAAATACAGTTATCCTCGGCGATTCTCCGTTTGCCACCTTGGAACTGGCCAATGCCCTGCGAAGAAACGAGGTTGTGGCCATGCTTGTTGACAGAGGCAGCATCGGCTCCGGGAACAACGTCATGGTGAACTTTTTCGGCAAAACAGCGCATTTTCCGGGAGGTCCGTTTGCGCTTGCAAGGGTGACAGGGGCTTCCATCCTCCCTGCCTTTATAGTTAAAGACGGAAACGGCTATCGCGTGATTGTAGAGAAGCCTGTGATAATAGAAAATGGAGAAGAGAATACAGAACAATACGCACAGGGTATTATAACGTTGTTTGAAAACCGCATCAGGGAGTATCCTGACCAGTGGTATAATTTTGTGGAGGTATAAAAATTATATGAAAGGCCGGAAGGCGGTGGACAATGAGCTGTAAAAGGTTGAAGGGTGACCACATAGGGTCGCCCTTACATTACTACTTACTCTTTACTGTCTACTGTCTGCTTCTTTTTCCATCTATCTCTATCAGTAACAGTGAAGATAATCTGGCTGAATCTTTTGGCAAGCCACTTCAGGCCAAAGAAATGGCAGAGGCTCTAAACAGGCTAAAGGATATTCAGAAGGATATAGATGTCATAAGCGCCGCTGTATATCAGAGAAAGAAAATTCCGCTGCTTAAAAAGGAGGTTGAAACAAAAGGCACAATCACAATGAAAAGACCAAATCTCCTTTACTGGGATATAACAAAACCTGAAAGGCATATAACGATTATTGACGGAAAGAATATGTGGGTCTATCAGCCGGATTTAAAAGAGGCGCGAAGATATATCCTCTCAGAGCAATTCGCCGTAAAGCAGACAATGAATTTTTTTTCTTCTGCAATGAATATGTCAATAAAGGAGATGGAGAAGAATTTTGACATCGCAGCGTATAATCCGGGCGGCAATCTTATATTGGAGATGAAACCCAAATCCGGCATGGTTGCAAGATACCTTACTGCAATACATATCTGGTATAAAGAAGGAGAGGGTGTGCCGCATAAATTTGAGGTGATTGGCAAAAAGGGAGATACTGCTGTCACCGAGTTTACTGATGTGGCATTGAATCCATCTATAAAAGAAAACCTCTTTCACTTTGACGCCCCTGCCGATGTTAATGTCATAACCATAGGAAATGAAGGCTCGGGTTATTAGATTGAGTCCCTATATTGTCAGGGGAGCCGCACTCCTTCTGCTTATTGTTTTAATTTATCTCTATATTCCATATCATGGTCCTGATGATATCAAATCATTTGTTAATGGTTTTGGAAACGCCGCCCCCCTTGCATTTATTATTATTTGTATAATCAAGCCTGTCATATTCTTTCTTCCATCTATGGGGCTTACAATCGTTGCCGGCACGCTCTTTGGCCCGATGTACGGGACTGTATATGTTGTTGTCGGCGGAGCAGGGTCAACGGTTGTGGGATTTTACATGACGCGGTGGTTTGGCAGAAAATGGATTGAGCAATTTATAAAAGGGCGGGAGAGGATGCTTAAAATGGACGAGAAGATGGAAAAGACAGGCTTCAAAACAACACTCATGCTCAGGCTGTTCAGCCTGCCCTGGGATATGGTGAGTTATTCAGCAGGTCTTTCAAGGGTAAAGTTCAGAGATTTTTACATTGCAAGTCTTATTGCCATCGTGCCTATAAGCTTTATATACACATATTTCGGCAGTTCCATATTGAACCCGTTAAGTCTGGGATTTATTCTCTCTCTATCTGTAATAATTATTCTTGGAAGTCTCCCGTATATCTTTAAAAATTATGACCTTAAAAAATGACGAAATAGGCGTCATACCGCTTCCTATAGACAGGCTTCATATTGAACTTACAAATTTTTGTAATTTTGCCTGCGAGTTCTGCCCTGATTCTAAAATGAAAAGGCCAAAAGGCATGATGCCAATCGAGACGGTAAAGGCAATACTTAATGAAGCGGCGGATACAAGAGCGGTGAAAACAGTATTGTTTCATGTTATGGGAGAACCTGCCTTATATCCCAGTCTTGTTGATGTGGTGAGATATGCAGCCAATAAAAAAATTGAAACATGCCTGACAACAAATGGGATTCTTTTAAATGAAAAACTACTAAACGATATAATAGATGCCGGCATTGGGAGTATTATTATCTCTTTGCAGACGCCTGATGAAAAGACATTTTCTTTAAGGGGCGCCAAAGGGATAACCTTTGACAGTTATGCGGACAGAATTGTTTCCATAGCAAAAAGGTTTTTAAATGAAACAGGAAAGACAAGATTGACAATAAGTTTTCTTTCGTCGCCTCTCAGAAGATTGATAATACCAATCTTTCCTGAAGTCAGCATTGCAGACACCTCATCTGACCTTAAAAGACATCTGGAATCGTGGTCTAAAAAGATAATAAATGAGACCCCTTTTGAGCACAGATACAACGATGTGTTAAGGCAAATAAAGAAGATATGGACTTTTAAAGAGAACACTGTAAAGATTAGCGGCAGGCTATCCTTTCATACAAGGGTAATGGGCGACTGGTCAATACACTTTGACAGAAAAAATGTAAATGCAGTGTTTGGCTATTGTCCGGGAATACAGGATAATTTCGGCATTCTGTGGAATGGGGATTATACATTTTGCTGCGCTGATTTTGACGGCAGGACATCAATGTATAACTACAAAGACACACCCATTATAGATTACCTTAATACGAAGGTGGTTCAGGATGTTGTAAAAGGATTTAATCGTTTTAGGGTGATACATCCCCATTGCAAACAATGTCTTGGAGACAGGAATTTTCTTAATACTCTGGTGAAGCAGATAGGGTCAATTATTTATTTTAAGTGGATGAGGAGGAAATAATAATAATCATGGGTAAACCTCCAGCTCTGCTGGGGGACTCCCAGAGTTTGACATTTACGGGAATATGTATTTGTATATATAAATTGTCATTCCCGCAGAGCTTCTGAGCGGGAATCCATAGTTTTACAGCCTTATAAAATCTGGATCCCCGATAAAAGCATTCGGGGATGACATAGTACAATATGTTCGGTTTTGTTTTTTTGTTTGCGATTAGTCCCCTTTGAGGGGACAGCAAACACCAAGCCTCCAGCTTGGCTGGAGGTATCTGACTTCATCTAACGGAGGAGAAACATTATGAGTATCTTTAGGATAAATCTATTTTTGCTGTGCTTATCTCTTTTGACAATGAGTGGTTGTGCATTCGGAACAAGACATGTCACATTAAACCCCATTAAGACATCATTGTCATTAGATGCAACTGGACAGAATGTTTATATTGAAGTCATTGATAAGAGAAACCCTTCTCTAAAACCAGTAGTTGGACATGTTAAAAATGGTTATGGAATGAAAACTGCCGATGTCATTTCTGATAAAGAAGTTTCATCTTGGGTAAAGGATTCTATAGTTGAAGAATTAAAGCGTGCCGATGCTGTTATTTTGCCAGATGATAAGAATTTAGATAATAAAACAAGCAAAATCATAGTGGATGTGCTTGTTTGTTATGCACAAGCTTATTGGAATTATGGTGGCGAGGTCAGTGTTGTGGTTACAGTTAAAAAGGATAATAAAGATATTATAAAAGAGAAGAATTATACTGGTAAAGCCACACTCGGTACAAATTGGGGTGCAAGAGCAGCAAGTTATCAGGAAGTATTAGAGTTAGCCATGGAAGATATGTTGCAGAAATTAATGTCTGATTTAATAGCAGCAATAAAAAGCTAATTATCAAAGACCATGAAAAAACTGCTTCTTATCTCTCCTGTTGTTGCACAGAGCCTTATGGGCGGAGATTTTTATTTTCGCCTGCCCACGCTTGGGCTTTTGAAGGTTGCGGCGCTTACCCCGCCTGACTGGGAACTGAAGATTATAGATGAAAAGGTTGAGTCTCTTGATTTAAACGAAGAGGCGGACATTGTTGGTATTACTGCCATGACCCCTGCTGTTAACCGGGCCTATGAAATAGCTGATAATTTCAGGCGCCGCGGCATTAAGGTTGTCATGGGCGGCATGCATGTATCAAAGCTGCCTGATGAGGCGCTTCAACACTGCGACAGTGTTGTAATAGGCGAGGCAGAGGGTTTATGGCATTCCTTGCTTGAGGATTTTAGAAGAGGCGGATTAAATCCTATTTACAGGCATACCGCATTTCCACCCCTATCAAATCTGCCAACACCGGACTGGAAACTCTACAGAGATAAAAAATATCTGCCTGTCCACTTTATTGAGACAACAAGGGGCTGTCCGCATGACTGCGAATTCTGCTCTGTAACAAATTCCTTTGGCGGTAAATTCAGGAACAGGCCGATAGATGAGGTGGAAAGGGAGATACAAGGCCTTAAACCATTTGACGGCAGATTTATCCTGAAAAATGTTGTGTTTTTTGTTGATGACAACATCATCAGCAACAAGACATACGCAAAGGAGTTTTTGAGACGGATTATACCGTATAATCTTAAATGGCTGGGGCAGACATCTGTTAATATTGCCGGAGATGATGAGATGCTGGATCTATGCAGAAAGAGCGGCTGTATGGGTTTTGTAATAGGTTTTGAATCATTATCCAAAGATAATCTCTCAAAGATGGGAAAGGGTTTTAACAAGCCTGATAATTATTTTGATGTTATTAAAAAGATACATGATTATGGTATCGGTATTGACGGCTCGTTTGTCTTTGGTTTTGACTGTGATGATGAAGGTGTTTTTGAGAGGACGGTAGAATTTACCATTAAGGCAAAACTCGAGATAGGATATTTTTCCATCCTTACGCCATATCCAGGCACAGGTCTGTATGAGAAATTGAATTCAGAAGGGAGGATAATAGACCGCGACTGGTCAAGGTATAATACAAATAATGTGGTATTTAAACCAAAACGCATGAGTCCTGAAAAATTGCTTTATGGTTACTATGATGCACTGAAACAATTTCACTCATATTCGTCTATCTATAAACGGCTGTGGGGGACAACATCCAAATGGAACTTTTTCCTGCCAATGAACCTTGGTTTCAAACAGACAATAAAAAAGACAGTGAAACGCAGGTTTAATAACAAAGTTCAGGATGCAGATTAAAATCCTGCAGTCTCTATCAGTTTAGAAAATATTGGAGTCGCGCTCCCTGTCTGCCTTTAAAGGGATGATTTAATGGAATAAACCTATGAAATTAACTGATAATGAAAAACGAGACGTTGTGAAATATTTGGAAGCGGGCAAACCATTGCCGGATAAATATCGTTTTTTGCTGTTCAATGATGACCGTGAGGTTGAGCTTCTTTGGAACGGAAAGACAAATGAGGTAACGAATGTCGTTTTGCCTTTTCAAGTTATTGAGCAAATAGACGAGCCGAGAAGCGATGCGAAATTTGGCAATCAAAATTCTCTTTTTGATACAACAGGAAGACAAATAACCGGATGGACGAATAAACTGATTTGGGGAGACAATAAGCTCATTCTTTCTTCTCTCAAAAATGGACCGCTTCGCAAAGAAATAGAAGCGCAAGGCGGTTTGAAATTGATTTACATTGACCCGCCGTTTGATGTTGGGGCAGATTTTTCTATGGATATAAAAATTGGCGATGGTGAAAATGAAGAAAGTTTTACCAAAAAGCCGTCAGTTATAGAAGAAATCGCCTACCGTGATACTTGGGGCAAAGGTGCAGATAGTTTTATTGCGATGATTTATGAGCGTCTAAAATTGATGCACGATTTGCTCGCAGAAGACGGAAGTATTTATGTGCATTGTGACTGGAGAGTAAATAGCTATATGAGGTTGATTATGGATGAGATTTTTGGAAAAGATAATTTTTTGAACGAAATTTCATGGAGTTACTTTGCTTTCAAGAGATCAACAACAAAAAAGTTTCCTCAAAAACACGATACAATTTTTTCTTATTGCAAAGCTAAGGATAGCTTCATTTGGAACACGCAATATAAACCTCATAATCCTGAATATCTTAAACGATGGAAAAAAGATGAGAACGGGAGAATGTACAGAGATGATGTAAATCCGACAAAGGGAGGATCAAGAATAATTTATTTAGATGAAATTGGCGGCGATATTGTTGATTCAGTATGGGATGATATTCCCCCAGTGAATCCTGTTGCTCAAGAAAGAGTTGATTATCCGACTCAAAAGCCCGAGGCTTTAATAGAAAGAATATTCAAAGCATCGTCAAACGAAGGCGATTTAGTTGCAGATTTTTTCTGCGGTTCAGGGACAACACTTGCTGTTGCTGAAAAACTTGGCAGAAAATGGATAGGGGCTGATTTGGGTAAATTTGGGATACATACAACTCGAAAAAGAATGATTGGAGTACAAAGAGAACTGAAAAAGGAAAGTAAAAATTTTCGAGCTTTTGAGATTTTGAATGTCGGAAGATATGAAAGAGAAAATTTCCTAGCGACAAATAACGATTTGCGAGCAGAGGAAAAATCAAAACAAGCCGAAAGGAAAGAAAAGGAATTTGTAAAACTGATACTTTCCGCATACAAAGCGGAGCCGGTAGAATCTTTTGTGAATGTTGTCGGCAAGAAAAGAGACCGCCTTGTAGCGGTGGGACCTATCAATACTCCCGTTTCTTCAAAACTGGTGCAGGACATTGTGAAAGAATGCAAAGAAAAAGGAATAACTAAAATTGATGTGCTTGGCTTTGATTACGAAATGGGACTTGATTTTTCACAATACAAAGATCAAGGCGTTGATATTGCTTTCAGAATAATTCCGAGAGAGGTTTTTGATAGAAAAGCAGTAGAAAAAGGACAAGTGAAGTTTTATGATGTTGCCTTTATCGAGGCGAAGCCGATTATAAAAGGACGAGGAAATGATAAAGAAATATCAATGGAGCTTACTGATTTTTCCGTTTTTTATAATCAAGATGATTCTGGTGAAATAGCCGAGGCGTTGCGCCCCGGCGGATCTAAAGTTGTGGTAGAAGATGGTCAAGTTGTAAAAATTTCAAAAGATAAAAAAACGGAAGAAATCTCAAAGGAGATTTTGACTAAAAAATGGAGCGACTGGATTGACTATTGGGCGGTAGATTTTGATTTTGCGAGCAGAAAGGAAATCATTAAAATAATGGAGGATGGCAAGGAAAAAGAAGTTTGGACTGGTGATTATATCTTTGACAATGAATGGCAGAGTTTCCGGACAAAGAAGAACCGGAATCTTGAGCTTATTTCATCGCCGAAAGAAATGCCGAAGGGAACATATAAAGTTGCTGTTAAGGTGGTGGATATTTTTGGGAATGATACGACTAAGGTAATTGAGGTAAGGATATAAAGAGATGCATTTATTAACAAAAATTAGTGTAAAAAATTTTCGTGGTTTTCGAAATAAAACTACTTTCAATCTAGAAGATAGTTCTTATTTTGTAGGACCAAATAATTCTGGTAAAACAACTGTTTTAAATGCCATAAGATTTTTCTTCGATGATAACTTTTTTATTGATGAGAATTTTATAAATAAAACAGCATTTTTAAGTAAAGGGAAGAAAACCAACCAAGCTGAAATAACAATTGAATTTAATCTAGACAATCTCACGGTTAAGAATTTTAAAAAAAGTTTAATAAAAAAATACAACTCTTTGTTAAGCGTGTCTAAAATTATATCAATTTCAACTGAAACGAAGGCTGTTTCTATGCTTTATGAAATTAATAATATACCCCATGATAATTTACCCGAAGAGATCTCGAGATTGATTGATAGCGTTAAAATTACTTATCTTCATCCACAAGAAGGCAAGGAGTTATTACATAATGCACAGGAAAAACTAAAACAAAGACTTTTGGCAAATTGGGGTCGTAATTCCAATATATCTACAAGTATTAAAGATTTACAAAAAGCGTGGGATGATTTAAGGGGAAAAACAAACAAATATCTCTCGGGTGCTCTTACTGAAAATCTTCAAAATATGTGGCTAGGTAGCTCAGTAACAATAAATCTTCCGAGAAACATAAAGGAAATTATCGGGGTATCTGATATAAGTTTTCTTGGATACGAAGGTGCGCCAGAGATTGACTTGACTTTGCAGGGTACGGGGGCACAGGCAACAATTTTATATTTAACGCACTATCTTTTAGACAGTGACAGATCTCTTCATCGTGGAGAATATCATCCTCTGTGGCTAATTGAAGAACCGGAATCTTTTTTGCATGCTGATTTATTGGCAAGCTTAACAAAACAGTTAAATTCTGATAGGTGGCTTGAAAATATACAAATGGCCATTTCTACTCACTCTCCAGTGTTGTTGGCTGGAACCCGCTTAGCGGGAGAAAAAGTTAACTGGACTGTGCTTCAAAAGTATATTGTAAAATACAATAAGTTGCCTCAAGATTATTCTGTAGAAGAAATAGAAGAGCTTGGGCAAATGATGGGAGATCCAAATTTTTATGCATATTTTACAATCTTTCAGAATAAAAAATTAATTTTTCTAGAAGATGAGAGTCAAAAAACTAAAGAAGCATTTATTTCATCAGGCATCTCTATTACGGAAGGCCTTAGTGGTGTAGGACAAGTTAAAAAATATTTAGATGTGCTTAGGGCAACTCCCGAGATTTTACAGTCCGAAGCATATTTTTTAGTAGATGCTGATAAGGGCAAAAAGTCGGATATTAAGATTCATATTGAGGCAATGAAGGAGGTGCTTAGTGATGGGGGATTTAAAAAGTTTAAATATGACAATTGTAATATTTTCATTATTCTTCTTCCTGCGGGAATGGCAGTTGAAAATCTTTTTGAAGAGTATGAAGATCATTTAAATGACTGTGTTAATAAAATTTGGGATCAAGATTTTAAAATTAAATCTGGAATCCCATCTAATATGTCGAGAGTAGTTAGTAAAGCAAGGAACAACACGATTTCTACTAAAATAGGAGCAATTGAGTTAATTAAAAATGAGCAAGATGTAAAAGATTTATTTTGGCAAAAGGTGAAAGACAATGGATATAAAATAAAAACCAGCAACATCAAAACACTTAAAACTTTTCTTGCTATTTAATTTTATGGCATTACACAAAGATTTTCCAAAAGACCCATACGCAATACTTGAACCGAACATTCGGTGGTTTCCTGCTGACGAAGATTTGCGAGAAAAAGGAGCTATTCAAAAACTTTTACCGCCTCTTGTCGCTGACTTGCGTGAGAAAGTAAAAGAATGGCGAGATAAAAATTATGACGGGGCAAGCGATACTTCTAAATCACTTTTGAATTGGTGGTTCAAAGAGGAACATATTTTGTATGACCAACACGGAGTGTCTTCACATTTCAAATACTATTTTGCACAGAGAGAGGCATTAGAAACAGTCATTTGGCTTTATGAAGTAGCAAAAGTAAAAGATAAATACGATCTCATTCGCTACAATTCTACTGGCGTATTAAGCCCGCAGATGTTTACTGAGGAGTGGCTTCGCTTTGTAATAAAAATGGCAACAGGCGTAGGTAAAACTAAAGTAATGAGTCTGGTTGTCGCATGGGCGTATTTTCATAAAAAATATGAGCAAGATTCTAATTTGGCAAAGAATTTTCTTTTAATAACACCGAATGTCATTGTTTTTGAAAGGATAAAACATGATTTTGAGGGATTGAAGATATTTTTTAGCGACCCCGTTCTGCCAGAGAATGGATACCAAGGGCAAAACTGGCAGGATGATTTTCAGATGACTTTGCATTTACAGGATGATTTACGCAATGTTTCTGACACTGGAAATATATTTTTAACTAATATCCACAGAGTTTTTGAGGGTGATGTAAAAGATTCAAGCATAGACGACGAGGATACTTCTGCATATTTCTTGGGTGATAAGCCAGTTACAAAAACAAGCGACTCTACTGTTGATCTTGGAATGATTGTGAGAGATATTGACGAACTTATTGTAATCAACGACGAAGCCCATCATTTACACGACGATAAATCAGCTTGGGTTAAATCTATTACGGACATAGATAATCGCCTAAAACAGAAAGGAACGAAACTATCGTTACAAATTGATTTGACGGCTACGCCAAAAAAGAATGACGGCTCTATTTTTGTGCAAACAATTTCCGACTATCCATTAGTTGAGGCAATATACCAAAGAGTTGTAAAAAATCCAGTTGTGCCAGACGCGGCGAGCCGAGGAAAGTTAAAAGAAAATCAAAGCACATTATTTAGCGAAAAATACAGAGATTATATAAATCTTGGTATTGAGGAATGGCAAAAAACATACGATGCATTAAAACCTATGGGCAAAAAATCCATTCTTTTTATCATGACAGACGATACAAAGAACTGTGATGAGGTGGCAGTGTATATTGAAACAAGTTTTAAAGAACTGAAAGGTGCGGTTTTGACCATTCACACAAATAAAAGTGGTGAAATTTCTGAAAGTGTATCTGGTAAAAGCAGAGAAGAATTGGATTTGCTTAGAAAACAAGCAAATGAAATTGATAGTTGGGAAAGTCCTTTCAAGGTGATTATTTCTGTAATGATGCTCAAAGAGGGTTGGGATGTAAAAAATGTAACGACAATCGTTGGGCTACGACCATACGCCGCCGATTCAAAAATTCTTCCTGAACAGACCCTTGGACGAGGACTCCGTAGAATGTTTTTTGGCAGAGATGATGTTGAGGAATATGTGAGTGTCGTTGGAACTCCCGCTTTTATGGACTTTGTTGAGTCAATCAAAGGTGAGGGCGTTATTCTTGAAAAGAAAGCAATGGGAACAGGAGCTAAGCCAATAGCTCCGATGGTTATTGAAGTTGATAAGGATAATCCAAACAAAGATATTGATAAACTTGATATTGAGATTCCGGTAATGTCCCCTAGAATTCAAAGGGAGTACAAAAATCTTGCCGAGTTAGATGTTTCTAAATTTGGAAACAAAAAAGTAAAGATTAAAGTATTTTCTGAAGAAGAAAAACGAGAAATTGTTTTCAAAGATGTTGTTGGCGAAAAAACTCACCACACGACAATACTTTCGGGCGACGTAGAGCCAGATTATCAAAGTGTTGTCGGATTTTTTGCGCAAGCAATAATGCGAGAGTTAAGATTGTTTGGTTGCTACGATATATTATTCGGCAAAGTAAGAGAGTTTTTGCAGAATAATATGTTTGATAGCCCTGTGAATTTGTCAGATCTCAATACCTTGAGAAATTTGTCAGAAGTTGAGTATATCCGGCTCATTAAAGATTCTTTCAAAAAAGCTATCAATGATCTAACTGTGGAAGATAAGGGAGACACAGAAATAAAGAACTATATAAAAATCAGTGAGGCAAGACCCTTTGTCGTAAATGATAAGTCGTATTTAATACCAAAAAAATCAGTCTTCAATAAAATTGTCGGTGATAGTGATTTTGAGTTGGTATTTTCAGATTTTCTTGAAAATTGTGATGATGTAATTTCTTTCGCAAAAAACTTTCAAAACAAGGAAGCGAGCGCGCTTAGAATTGAATATAAAAACTCGGAAGGGTTTATCGCCACCTACTATCCTGATTTCTTTGTGAAGAAAGATGAAAAAACTGTATATATTATTGAAACAAAAGGACGAGAAGAAGAAAATGACAAGTTGAAATTTGAAAGATTACAAAAGTGGTGTGTAGATGTGAACGATCGGCAGAATAGAGTTGTCTATAAAGCACTTTATATAAAACAGGAAGAATGGAAGAAAGACAAACTCAAGAACTTTGATGAGGTTGTAAGGGTGTTTAGTAAATAACTGATAACTGGGATCAAAGAGGACGAGAAGTGAAGAATTGATTAAAAGAATTTGCCGCCAATTTTGGGTGAAATCAGTCCGAATTTTTCTAACGCACACACTTCACATGAACAGCGAAATAATAATTGAAGTTAAAGAGCTTTATAAAACCTATCCGGGTGCGGCTCAGCCTGCTGTAAACGGCATTAGTCTGGCGATTCGCAGAGGTAGTTTCTTTGGCCTGCTTGGGCCTAATGGCGCGGGCAAGACCACCTTTCTATCCATGCTTACAGGGCTGCTTAAGCCGGATTCAGGCAGGATGCGGATTGCAGGGCTGGATATCAGAGATAATCTCAATGAAATTAAACATCATCTAAGTTTTGTGCCGCAGGATACAGCGCTGTACCCCGCATTAACTGCCGGAGAAAATCTGGCCTTCTTCGGCAGCATGCAGGGATTAAGCGGTTCTTATCTGCGCCTGCGCGTAGAGGAGTGTCTAACCATTTCTGATTTAAACAATTTTGCAGATTCAAGGGTTGAGACATTTTCCGGCGGGATGAAACGGAGGCTCTCTCTTGTTATCGGTCTTATCC
>Ga0209726_10003407_pt1 | contig 21711 bp, 24 predicted proteins | sample Subgrocontami54m_FD_187453 | JGI IMG/M metagenome (GOLD analysis project Ga0209726, IMG submission 187453) | Subsurface groundwater microbial communities from S. Glens Falls, New York, USA - GMW46 contaminated, 5.4 m (SPAdes) (version 3) | ecosystem: Environmental > Aquatic > Deep subsurface >... | reverse complement strand
ATGACAGACTTCATGGTTAAAGGGGCGCCAAAAATATAAATTGAGGCGACAGCAGTAAGAACAACGTAGCTTTTTGAAATGATCAGGCTATATCCGGGATTCGGAGAGTATTCAATTCCTTTCAGAGAAAAAACACTGCCTAAATAGCTAAAAAATATAGCCTGAACGAGAATGAGGAAGTATTCGAACGGTTTCAGCGTAAAGCGGGTATTCGTGTTAACACTCAATACCAAATATACCGCTACCGGTATCAAAAACATCGCCAAATTATTTAGTTGTTGTGGAGTTTTGAGCAGATTGCTTTTTCGAACGAATAAGTACATAGCAACCGAACTCAAAAACATCAAAATGCTTGCTATGATCCAGTTCATTGCCTAATTATATATTGAAACTTCTTGTTAATATACACTCCATATCGCGCTATACTGGAGATAATTTTTGAGAGACGGTCTTTGATTACAAGATCGCTCATAAAATTGCTTCTTATCTGGGCCGAACTGGCAACCCTTTCTAGGACCGTCCCTGAATTCAGAGTCAAATTTTATCATGCCCGGTTTCAAGTAGTATGATAGTATTAAACTGATGTCAGAACCGTCTGAAGAGAATAAACCAGTAACAGAAATCGTCATGGGAATGGTTGATACCGTAGAGGACGGGGAACAAAAAATTCAAATTCATTATCATCCGGTCGACTCTAAGGGAGAACCTATTATACAAATAGAAAATGTTTCGGGACCGGGTTACGACCAAAAAGGAAAACCGCAACCAATACCTTCATCAACAGGGGGCATAGTAGACGTCAAAGTATAAAGTATATTCCTGAACAGGCCGGTCTAGGACTTATTTAGTTAATTATAGCTTCAGTAATGAATGTTTATGAAATAATCCAGATTGATCGAGCTCGATCCGCTTCTTCGTGAGTTACTATCTTTAATTCTTCTGCTGCAGTAGCCAACCCCCATTTCATATGGTTGGAAATCTGGCTGCAGTGAAAAATAACACATTCGGGAGGTTTGTTGTCGTTAACCAAACAACCCTTTTTAGAATTTTGATGATCACAACGCTGATTCCGCGGTTTATTAAAATAAACGACTTCAAAATAATAGCAACAAGCTGTACAAAGCCCTCCATTAGGGAGATCGCAGCCTCGCTCGTTCCAAATATTTATAGGTGCTTCGTGATCGGTCATGTAAGTTTGTCGTATGAGCGTGCCGGTCTAGAATCATTCTATCTATTTCTCTAGTACTGATTTTAATTTTTGTAGTATTTTTAAAGTAAATGGTTCTTTGAGTTCTCCATCATCTATCCATTCATAGTATTCAAGTTCCGTCATGTTTTCGTTTATGGGCTTAAATGAATATCTGCAGTGATAATTCCTGTCTTTTGAAATCCATTCAATAAACTCATCACTTTTTATATCGGCAACAGTAACTTCAGAAAACGTACCTTCTTTGGTTTGCAATGTATAAACCGTTTCCCTTTTTACCGGCCATTCATTTATTTCTTCTTTAACTACGGAAGGAATCCACTGGGTTGAGTTTGGCGGGGTTATAGTGAAAAGATAAACCTCGTGCACCGGTTTATTTATCCGGATAGTTAATTTATTATCCTTCATTTTTTTTGTCGAGCGGGCTGGTCTAGAACTCTGAGTTCTAGGATTCTTTAAATTCTTCGGCAATATCATCTATTAGATATGGCCCTAAAAAACATGGTGTTTTTGCTTCCATTCTTTCAGATATGGAATTTATAATATGAGCTAAAAAAGCAATCACCTCGTCAAAATTACTTGAACTTTTTACAAAATACCACTTATTATTTTTTCTTTCGTTGTACCAATAGCCTCTTCCAATTATACAAATTGCCGGAATAATCGGTTGATTGTAAAAATCATTTTGATTTGCAGCAAACCTTTTGAATTCGTTATTAGGATCGGAAGTAAGATCGGATGTGTAAGCAAAAAATCCCATACTGTCTCCAGCATTAGATGGAAAACCCTGAGCGTATTTCAGATTACTTATCGTCTTTGCTTTTTTGATAGAGTCTTTAACTTCCTTATTGGTAACCACACTTTTCATTTCAAACGTGTACAAAATGCTTTCTATGGGAATAAATAAGTTATTGACTGAAAGAATCAATGGAGACAAGACAGATTTGGCGTACACCACTCCGTCTACTTCCTGAGATTGACTTCCTTCACAATCCGTTATTATTTGATCTGTGTTTAGTTCCGCACCAAATGGAAGAAAATTCCTTAAGATTTCTACGAGAAGAGCCTCTTCTCTGATTTTGCCTTTTATACCAGGATGGGTTATCTGGGACGATAAGTGATAAAGATTTATCATATGTTTAATATTTTCCTTAGCAATGAGATTAAACAGCTTGTTCATGGTTTTAATAGGAAATTCCATTTTGAGTACATCATAACCTAAATGTTTCGGGGTATCATTAGGTAAAAATATCCGTCTTGGCTGTCCAACTTGGATTCTCCGCCAGAGGCAAATCCACCATAGGAGGAGAACTAAGATTAAATCTCCTGTTGGGATCTGAGCTGGGAGGCTTGGATTCGAACCAAGATAGCATCCTCCAGAGGGATGCGTACTACCGTTATACGACCTCCCAGCTCAAGCCCCAACGACATGATTATATCCTACTTAGTGCCTCCCTACCAACCCACGGAATCCATCACAAAATCATGCACGTGCATAATTTTGTGATGTGTGATGCTTGTGGCTTCCACAGACTAAACCACAACCTTAGACTTCAGACTCCAAAATACTGTCGATATGGAGCGTCGTCTTCAAGTTTAGTCACGAGAAGATACTTCACCATGGCGCCCACGCCGTAAAACGAACGTAAGAATTCTACTTCGTCATAACATGGATGTGGAAAAAGATAGACGCTCTCCTGCATCTGATAAAACCCCATGGCTTTCAGCGCGTCCCGAATAACCAACTGAAGACTTCTGTCTCTTGCAGGAATATCGTAAATAACCACTCGCCACTTTCCATCCCAACTTTGTGGCTTCTTTACTTCCAGGTTTTCGAGTGCATATTTAAGGACCTTCGTTTTACCTTCTTTGGTAATCGTAATGAGCGCTTGTCCATCAACGACGGCATATTTGATGAGTTTTTGCGCCTCAAGACGCCGCAATGATTGCCGAAGGTATCCTTTGTTATACCGCTTCCATCCCTCGGGATCGTACGAGAAAGACGGAGAATAGAACATCTTTGCGATAGCGCCTGCTGCGTTTGGCGAAACAAAGGCAGTTGCAATGGTCGCCCCGATGCCTAGGTAGGTAAGGATATGCTTTATTGAGGCGTACGTTCTTTCGCGTTCATCCTTCTTATACCGTTCATACAAAAAGGACGCCGTTTTTTGAAGCTGTTTATCGGACATTGATGATTCTTTGACAAAATTTCGCTTCGCCATATCACTCCCCAGAGTATCACAAAATTATGCACGTGCATAATTTTGTGATGGTTAGAGTATGGTAATTAGACTGGAAGGCGCAGGACACCGCGAGAGGAACGCTCTATGAGGCCATCTTTGACCAGCGAGGCGATAATAGAGCGAAGGAATGCTACCGGTTTAGTGTACGTTTTTCCTAACTCATTGAGAAACTTTTTTTCTGATATTTCTTCGTCGCGCAATCGATCGATGATGCGGCCACGGTAGAAACGGTTGGAATCGCGAAAAGGAATAGATGTCCTTCGACTTCGCTCAGGACGATTGAACTTGGAAAGTTCAATCGCTCCGTAGTCCATAAGTGCCTGGTGCCATTCCCAGGATTTGTCCGGCGGGACTAACTGCCCGGCGACCTCCTCTATGACGGATTCCTTCTGTGGCTCACTATTGAAAAAGTAGTACGTAATGATTTTACGGATGTTTGTATCGACCAGAGGGACTTCTTGGGCGTATGCGAACACTAAAATTGCTCGAGCAGTATACTTGCCCAATCCGGGGAGTTTGACAAGCTCGCGCTCGCTTACCGGAAACTTTCCAAAATATTCATCGACAATCACCCTTGCCGCCCTTTGGAGATAGAGCGCACGTCGGTTATACCCCATCCCCTTCCATATACGGAGAACTTCGGCAGGGGTCGCTTGGGCAAGATTACTTACTCTAGGGTACCGTTTGATAAACTCACGGTACTTCGCGACGACGCGAAGTACCTGCGTTTGCTGAAGCATGACTTCGGAAACCATAATCCTGTACGGATCGCGGGTATGCCGCCAGGGGAGGTCACGCTTGTGGGTGGTCCACCAAGTAAAAATCGATTTCTGAAAAAATTTAATGCGCTTCGTGGAAAGCTTCATTAGAGGCTTTGGAGGTCGGCGTCAAATTCCGAAGAATTGCCGGATTCGATGGTTGTACCGGAGAGGTCTTTTTGAATATCCGCGACACTATCCGATGACGTAAGCGTGGGCACTGCTGTTGGCGTGGGTACGGATGAGCCAAATCCCTGATTGGGCTTACTCTCTTGTGTCACCAAACCCGGAGGCGTCATCAAAGATTCCTCGACTGGTTTTTGCTGTTGTGAATAAAGGAAATACACGCTCCCGCCTAGGATTGCAATGCCTAGTGCTATTGCAAGCCAGAGCAAACCCGGTCCCTTCTTTTTGGTCTCCTCTACCGGAGGAACAACCGTACTTGCATCTGCTGTTGGTGTAGGTTGCGTTATGTTTTCTGTCATAGATTTACGGCGTAACTGCGCTTGATGTAGCTTCCTTATGAGATCCGACGACTGTTTTTATCTCCTTAAATACGTTTTGCACGGCACTCCGGGCAGCTGCAACCGTATCTTGTACTACCCGAAGATCTTCCTGCAACTGTTTGGTGGTAGCTCCAACGTCGTTTCTTGCTGTCGTGTCATCCGTCACGGTGATCTCGTAGGTTTTGGCTTTTTGAGTATTCACTGCTGATTGGGCGGTTGATATCGCTGTCCGGGCGGACGTAATGGCCGCCTCAATTGTCGTTACGTTCTTCCCCTCGGCTTTCGCTTTCTCCGACCGGGAAGCAATCTTATCAAGAACTGTAGAGAGCCGTTCGAGGACCTTGAGGAAATGATCAGTCCGGCGCGCATTGACGTCACTCAACTTTGATTGCACCCGCTCAACGACCTGTTTCTTGCGGCCGTCCCGCATCGCAGATACTCTTGCCTTCACTTCTTCCCGTCTGGCTTGAATATTTGCTTTTACTTCTTCGCGCTTGGCTTCACGATTTGTTTTCAGTTCTTCCCAACGCTCTTTAGCGGCTTCTTTTACTGCCGCACGGCTCGCTGCATTCTCCGCCCGAAGCTCCCCAACTGTAGATGCAGCTATCACCGGAGTAGCACTAAAAAGAAAGGTTAAAAGGAAAATTGAGATTTTTTTGCGACTCATATAATGATGGTGTCATGGAACCGTATGTTTTGTCAACCCTCACTCCGTCCACTGTGCGCTGACGGCGGGTACGTAGCCCATAAAGCCATTATCTCCCTCAAATACAAATACGGGCTGCAGGTACATCTGCGGATCAAAGCTATCATAGTAACCAAGATACACCTGACGGATAACAATGCTTGTTGCGCCATTGGTTGGGGTTCGTGCGATATATCCACGGCCGCCCTTAAGCTCTTCCCACGCGGACGCGCTGGCTTTGATCGCATAGGTGCCGGTGGTTTCATAATCAATCGGCCAGAGGGTGTAGGCAAACTGTAATACCTTTTTCTTCGCGTTCTTGGATCCTGAAAATATAATTACCACCTGTCCCTCATCCGGATATGGAGTAAAAAGCCTGACACCCCCGACATTTTGGCGGAAAAAATCCAGCCGGACTGCATCAGCTTGTGAAAGACTCGTCGATGGGACGAGCGTATCACCAACGAGCTTAAGAAAACTCACTTTGTTGGTGCCTTTTACCAAGTCATTGCCGTAGAGCGTAAATGTCTGAAGCATGGATTTCCCTTCCGCAATCGACGCATCCACGCCGGGAAGAGATCTCTCGGAGAAAAGTCCCGTGTCCTGCTCAAATCCGTACCGCAAGATAAAATTATTGGAAACGATATCAAAACGCAAACGACGAAGCATTGTGGTATCGTCTTCAAACCGGTAGATCGCTTTGGTCTCCTCAATGGGTTTAGGATTAAGCCCTAAACGTTTGGCAAACTCCTGGGTTTTGGTAAGCGCGAGGAGATTGGCCGCAGGCTTGGGCATAAAATAAACAGTGGCAGATCCGGACGCGACAGGCACATTCCCTTCTATAGTTTCCAAACGGTAGGTAAATTGTGCGGAAGGCGAGCTTTCCGGAAACTTAATAGCCGGTAGCTTGCCAAATCGGAAGTTGGGAGCCGGTGGTTGAGGAGGAAAAAAGTACAACCACGCAGCAACAAATACGGTCCATGCGATGCGAAGGATGATATAGAGGATAACAGAAAGAATCATCCAGTTGATCGTCCGGCGCGTGTAGTATGCGGTTTCGGTCAAAGTTGCCATTGCTTTGAGTATAGGCTGCCCGAGTGTTAGAATCAATTGACATGAACAAAAAACTCGCCGTAAGGACAAGAATTGCCCCCTCGCCTACCGGAGAGAATCTCCATATCGGTAACGCCTATACGGCGCTTATCAACTACGTGGTTGCCAGAAAGCTCGGCGGCAAGTTCATCATCCGCATCGAAGACACGGACAGGACGAGGTTTGTGGAAGGATCAGAAGCCCGTATATTAGAGTCTCTCGCGTGGCTTGGTATAAAATACGATGAAGGGCCGTATCGGCAATCGGAACGCTTGGAATTGTATAAAAAATACGCAGAGGAGCTTGTAGAAAAGGGTCATGCCTACTACTGTTTCTGCACGCCGGAGCGGCTTATACAAATGCGGGAAAGTCAGGAAGCGCGGCACGAACCACCGAGGTATGACGGTCGTTGCAAAAAAGTCAAAAGTCAAAAGTCAAAAGTCAAAAGTGAGAAATACGTCATACGATTAAACGTGCCGGATGAAGGCACCACTACCTTCACTGATCTTATCCGGGGGGAGATTACGTTTGAAAACAAACTCCTCGATGACCAGGTGATCCTCAAATCCGACGGATACCCGACGTATCATCTGGGAGTGGTCGTTGACGACCACCTTATGGAAATCTCCCACATCATCCGCGGCGAGGAATGGATATCCTCTACACCTAAGCATATACTCCTTTATAAGTTTTTTGGATGGGACGTACCCCTTTATGCACACATGCCGCTTCTTCGAAATCCGGATAAAAGCAAACTCTCTAAACGGAAAAATCCCGTGTGGGTGTCGTGGTTCCGGGAAGAAGGGTTTCTCCCGGAAGCACTCGTAAATTACTTAGCGACCATGGCGTGGGCACACCCGGAAGGGAAAGAGATATTTACGGTTTCGGAGATGATAAAGGTATTTGATCTTAAAGCTATCCAGACCACTGCCCCAATTTTTAATATCGAGAAGCTTCGGTGGTTCAACGGTGAATATTTACGAAGCTATCAGCCATCAGCTATCAGTCGTCTGATTTACGACTTTTTTAAGGAAAAATATCAGCAGGAAAGAATCAAAAACATTCTTCCGTTGGTGATTGAACGTATGAAGACGCTTCAAGAATTTGAATCGCTTGCGGGATTTTTCTTTGACCGACCCAAAAACTATGAGAGACCGGTTGATAAAAAATTATTAGCCGTCGCAAATCAAGTCTTAGAGACTTGCGATTGGAATAATTCCGAAATGGAGAAAGCTATCCGGGGGGAAGCAGAAAAGGCAGGGGTGAGGGCGAGGGATGTGTTTATGGAACTTCGCGTGGCCGTCACCGGCAAAACCGTAGGCCCTCCCCTCCTTGAGTCTTTAGAAATCCTCGGTAAAGAAGAATCGCTCTCACGGATTATATAGCATCCATCCAGTGGGGGTCGGTTTCCACGGTAAGCTCTAAATATACCTTCTTATTGGTCGCAGTTTCCAACTCTTTCCGGGCGGCCATGCTGATTTCTTTAATCATTACACCACCCTTGCCGATGATCATAGATTTATATCGGTCAGCAGAGGTAAGGATGCGCGCTTTGATATAAAGAACGCCATTGTCCCGCTCGATCGTGTCATCGATAACCACAGTGAGGCTATACGGCACTTCCCGCCGTAGAAACAGAAATGCTTTCTCGCGGATAATTTCTGATAGAAACGTCTTGCTATCGATGTTAAGACCCGGCTGGGGTAAGTCTGCCGTCTCTACCATGGGCTTACCTTCCGGAAGAAAATCAAAAATGACTTCAAGGAGGCGGCCCAGGTGTTTTCGCCCGAGGGCAGAAATCTCTACCACTGCATCAAATTCCTCTTCCATAAATTTGTACTGCACGATGTGAGTGGGCTTTACGACATCAATTTTATTAATCACGAGAATTTTGGGGCCTTTAAACTTACGTACCAACCCAAACGCTTTGTTCTCCTCCACATCCCTCTCCCGAGTATGGTCTACGAGATATATCACTAAATCAAGTTCTTTATTAATTTGGCTTTCGGCTTCCACGTTGATCCGCCGCGCAAGCGGGTTCCTGACTTTTCCCATCATACCCGGCGTATCGACAAATATTATCTGTCCACGGTCATCTTCATAAACCGCCTGAATGGCAAAGCGCGTCGTCTGTGGCTTGGGCGAGGTGATAGAAACTTTATGGCCTAAGAGATTGTTAAGAAGCGTCGATTTACCGGCATTTGGGCGTCCTATAATGGCAACCACACCGGCTTTTTTCATAAAAATGCCTCCCACCTGTGGTTTGCAAATACCCAGTCAATGAGCTTGGTGGTATCGACGAAGCGATCTTTACTTTTGAGAACCACGATGATCACGCGGCGTCCCCCACGCTCAATGAGCGTCACGAGATTCTCCCCGGCTTCCTCTGTCCAACCGGTCTTGATGCCTCCGACACCCGGAATCTTGCCCAAAAGTTGATTAACATTCGTGAGAGAGTGAAAATATGTATGGGTGACGTCTGAAATGGTAATTTGCGGGATCGCAACCATCTTGGCAATAGTTTTATTGAGAAGCGTGGCAGTAGCAAGACGAACGAGGTCTATCGGTGTCATTTTGTGATTAGGATCGTCAAAACCCACGGGATTGGTAAAATTCGACTGGGTAAGGTGCAACTGTTTTGCTTTTTCATTCATCGCGGCAACAAATGCCTCTACCCCGCCCGGATAATTTTCCGCCAGAGCATAGGCCGCGTCGTTGCCGGATTGGATAAGAGTCCCGTAAAGAAGATTTTCCATCGTCATGCGCTCCCCTGCCACAAGCTTCATGGTTTGGCCGCTGTTCATAAGTGTTTTGACAGTCAGGATATCATCGAGGTCATAGGCGTCAAGAGCAACAAGCGCGGTGAGGATTTTGGTCGTGGAAGCCGGAGAGAAAGGCTCGTAACTATTGCGTTGGTAAAGGATCACCCCGGAGTCTACGTCCTCAATCACTACTCCGCTGGCAGAAACTTCTCCCCCGGGATACATACCGGTCACATTGGATGGGTATGGCGCGGGCGTTGGGAGAGGAAATGGCAGCGTAAACCCGCTCGATGGTGAAGGTGAGGACGCCATCATCGTAAGGCGATTTTGCCCGGGATACCAGAGAAAAAACCCGGCAAGGATGACAAGATAGAGAATTTTGTGCCATGAACGACGAGGCCACGCTTTTTCTTTAGACATGTTTCTTGAGAATGATACCGAGTTCTTGTAATTGTTCACTCGTCGCCTCGCTTGGAGCATCCATAACGGAAATCTGGCCGGAGGAGCTCGCAGGATACGCCATAACCTCGCGTACGCTGGGCTCTCCCAAAACTGCCATAAGAAATCGATCGATACCCGGCGCAATGCCACCGTGGGGAGGAACGCCATATGTGAAAGCAGTGAGCATGTGGGCAAACTGTGCTTTTTGTGCATTGGTAAACCCGATGAGGTCAAAAACTTTTTCCTGCACTTGCCGCTCATGGATTCTGATGCTTCCACCTCCTACTTCATAGCCGTTAAGCACTAAATCATGCTGTAAACCACGGACTTTGAGCGGTTCGGTCTCAAGAAGCGCTACATCATCCGGATGGGGACTCGTGAACATATGGTGGGAAGGCGCAAATTTGGCTTTCCCTGATCCATGGTAGAAATCCTCCTGGGACTGTTCGGTAAAAAGCGGAAAGTCAACCGTCCAGGAAAACGCGAGCTCATTGGGATCTTTTTTGTCCTTCCGAAGATCCGGTTTGTCCGTACCATATTTGGCTTTGGCTTCGGCATGGGGAATACGCGGCCACGGAGATTGAGAAATATGTTTTTCCGGAAAAAGCTCGGTAACGAGCTTGGTAAATAAATCTTCGGCAAGCATCAAAATATCGTTTTGAGTGACGAAGGACATCTCCAAATCAAGCTGGGTAAACTCACCGTACGCGCGGTCGTGACGGGGATCTTCATCCCGAAAGCATCGCGCGATCTGGAAATACCGTTCAAGGCCCGCCACCATGAGAAGTTGTTTGTACTGCTGCGGACTTTGGGGAAGCGCATAAAACTTACCCTTCTGAAGCCGTGAGGGAACGATGAAATCGCGGGCACCCTCCGGAGTAGTTTTAGTAAGAATTGGCGTTTCTACCTCGATAAAGTCCTGCTTTGTCAAATAATTACGGATGAATGTCGTCACTCCCGACCGGAGGCGAAGATTCCGTGTCATGCGGGGCCGACGGATGTCCAAATACCGGTACTTGAGGCGGACTTCTTCGTTGATCTCAAGCCCATCCGTATCTATGGGAAATGGAAGCTCACGGGCTTTTGAGAGTATCCGAAGTTCCTTAACTTCGACCTCTACTGTGCCAGTAGGAATCTTTGGGTTAATCATAGAAGCAGGACGCTCTTTAACCAAACCCACGACTTCAATAACATCCTCCTTGCCCACCGAAGCTTTAGCAAAGGCGGGGGGCGCGACCAATTGTACGATCCCCGACCGGTCCCGCAGATCTAAAAACATGATCTTGCCATGGTCACGGCGGGCACCCACCCAACCCTGAAGCAGCACTTCTTGACCGATCTTCTGAATCGTTTTATTTGTAAGTATACGCATATCCTCCATTCTACGGTCAGTTTCCCCTCTTGACAAGAAGCAGATTCTAGTGCTATAAACACATCTATCGTATGCAAACTAACGGTCGCCAGATTATTCACTTCCTCCTTATTAACCTCCGATATGCGGAGGGAGGTCGTGTGGTGACTGCTTAATTTTTAATTGTCAATCACACGAACCTCCCAAAGCCGGGAGGTTTTTTTAGTTGGTCAGAGCGAAGCCTCGCTCAAGCACTTTAACAAAAATCGTAAAATTTTGGGTAGGGATAAGCCATGGTATACCCATATCTTATTCCTTCCCAAAATAATTTGGGACGATAATCATAAGGAGGCAATATTGAACATGTAACAATTCGCACGTAAGGAACCATATCAACCAACGAATAACTAGTAGAAAGAAAGGATCAAATCTCCATGTCCATGCGATGTAGCAATTGTCAGAAGGGGCAAGTTCCGGCCGCCGGCCGTGCTGCCAAAAACGGATTGTGCTGTGCTTGCGACCGCGCTGAGAACGGTCATCAACAGCCCGAAGATAGAGCACCGAAGATTATCCGTCGAATGATGATTCGACATCAGATTAACGAGGAAACTGCCCGCCAATTCCTTGAAATCGAGGAGAAAGAATAAGGTATTTTGAGACCCGACGCTGTGCGTCTGCCGCGCTGCGTGGCGTCGGGTCTCTCCCTTTGGGATTTATCAATACATGTTCTCGAAACTTCGAGAAACCATCTATCGATAATCCCAAAACAATCCAATAACCCACCTGCCTGCTTTTCTAAGCGGTTAATTCGTTAACCGCTCAGCATTACAGGCAGGTGAAAATAAAAAATAAATGAAATCCCCGTTTTCTATGGCAACCATAGCGCCAAAAGAAAGCGGGGATTTTATGGGAGTTATTGTATGTGGATGTCTTTCACCTTAAGTTGAAGCCTGGAGGTACCGTTCCAGGTATTCATGTCGATGGTGTAAGCAAGATCGACGGTAGCCTGATTCTGTAGCTGACTATAGAGATTGCCCATGTTAAAAGCGATGGCGTCAATAGAGGAAAGACGTAATTTCAGGTGCTTGCCATCGGCACCAACCAAACGAACATCGTAAACTTTGACACTCCGGCTGGCAAAGACCGATTCGGGGTTTCCGAAACCGAAGGGCTGGAGCTGTTGGAGTTGCTTATAGAGTTCAGGTGTCACGAGATCCAGAGGAATCTCCGTGTCTATTTTGAGAGTACGCGTAAGTTTTTCCTCATTAAGCTCATCCTCTGCTAGCTTTTCGAGTCTTTCCCGTAACACTGTCAGATTTTTCGTTTCCACAGTAAATCCTGCTGCCATCGGATGGCCGCCGACGTCTACCAAAATATCGCTGCAGGAACGGATAGCTTCAACTATATTAAATCCATTGATGGAACGGGCCGATGCTTTACTGAACACCTCGCCTTTTGATACCACTATTGCCGGACGATAATACTCTTCGACGAGCTTACCTGCGACGAGACCGATGACACCGGGATTGTAGGATTCGTGGGAGATAAAGATGAGTTTCCTTAGTAACTTAGGTGACTTAGGAAGCAACTCCCGAGCATGCAACACCATCTCCTCGGTGAGTTGTTGTCGCTGCCGATTTGTGAGGCCCAATTTCTCGGCAAGCAATCTCGCTTTGACTTCCTGCTTCGTGCAAATGAGCCGGAGCGCATCCATGGCATGCTCAATGCGACCCGCGGCATTAAGACGCGGAGCAAGCATATGAGAGACGCAGTACGCATCAAGGGCGCCTTTGGTAAGACCCGCATCTGTCATAAGCGCTTCCAATCCCACCCGATTTGTATTATTAATCGCGGCTAGCCCGTACTTAACAATCGAGCGGTTCGGACCAACGAGCGGCACCATATCGGCAATGGTGCCAAGGGCTACGAGTTCGAGAGGTGAGAAAGAAGTCAACTCTTTGGCGAGAAACCAGGAAACACCGGCACCGGAGAGTTTCGTCGTATGGATGGTAGTGCAGTCAGGGAGTTTTTTGGGTTTGACGTGGTGATCGGTGATAATGACGTCTATCCCCTTCTTTTTTGCGTATGTTACTTTTTCCCAAGCGGTGATGCCGTGATCCACGGTGATGATAAGCGTTGGGTCATATTGCTCCCGAACCGCGTCAATCCCCTTGATAGACAGTCCGTATCCCTCCTCCACCCGATGGGGAATGTAGGGCATTACGCTGCCCCCCAGACTGTGAAGCGCTTCCCACATGATGGCGCCGGCTGTAATGCCATCAGCATCATAATCTGCATAAACAACGATAGATTCTTTATCTTTAATAGCATTTTGGATACGCTTGATTGCTTTCGTTACTGAAACTTTGTCTATACCAACGTCCTTGGACGTTAGATTTGCGGGATCGGGGGGGTTCAAAAAAACATTCTTCTCTTTTTTTGTTGCTACCCCTCTGTTTTCCAAAAGAATATCCATCAAATCTCCCTTATATTCTTTTATAATTTCCCATTTCTTCATGGGCTCTATGATATCATAGAGCTTAATGGCCATCCCTAAAAAGGCACAAACGATCATCGATACTCTTAAAACAGCCGGGTTTGAGGCCTATGCCGTAGGCGGATCAGTACGGGATATGCTGATCGGCAGAAACACGAAGGGATGGGACTTCACGACCAGTGCAACTCCAGAGGAGATCTTAGCGCTCTTCCCGGACAGCTTCTATGACAATCAGTTTGGGACGGTGGGCATTAAAATTAGAAAAACGCATGAGACGCATGAAGCGCGTGAAACGGTTCAAGCGAATCAAGCGAGTCCAAAGGACGATCAAGCAATTGATGATATTTACGAAGTCACGACGTATAGGAGTGAAAAGGGATATACGGATCGCCGGCACCCGGATACGGTGATATGGGGAAAAACGATTGAAGAAGACCTTGCAAGACGGGATTTTACGGTAAACGCGATAGCAACAGACGGAAATACGATCATCGATCTATACGGCGGTAAAAAAGATATCGAAGATAAAATCATCCGGACAGTAGGGAACTCCAAAGAACGCTTTGCGGAAGATGCGCTCCGGATGATGCGGGCGGTGAGACTTGCCGCGGAACTGGGATTTACTATAGATGAAGCAACCCTTGCCGGTATAAAAGCCAATGCCGGACTCCTGACTCATATTTCCATGGAGCGAATCCGTGACGAACTCCTAAGAATACTGGCCGCACAGTTTGCCTCTGATGCCATACTTGTACTTAAAAGCGCCGGACTACTCACTCTTATTCTTCCGGAATTTGATGCGGCTTTCGCTACTGCCCAAAAAAGCCCAAAGCGCCACCATATCTATGACGTGGGCACCCACTCGGTGATGGCGCTCAGATACTGCCCTTCCGACGATCCAATCATAAGACTCGCGACCCTTCTTCACGACATCGGAAAACCAAAAACCTTTCATAAAGACGATACCGGTCTCATCACGTTTTACAACCACGAAGTCGCGGGGACCAGGTTGGTGCATAGAATCGTAGAGCGCTTACGGCTTTCTAAAAAACAGGCGGACCTTGTGTTGACTCTTGTACGATGGCACCAGTTTAGCGTCGACGAGCGCCAGACTGATGCGGCGCTGCGGCGTTTTATCCGTAGAGTCGGACGCGATAATCTCGATGCGATTCTGGCGCTTCGAATCGGAGACAGACTTGGAGGAGGAGCGCGAGAATCGTCATGGCGCCTGGAACTTTACAAAAAACGTCTCATTGAGGTTCAAAAACAGCCTTTTACCGTTCATGACCTGAAAGTAAACGGGCACGACGTGATGACCGGGCTTGGGGTGAAGCCGGGACCGGTAATCGGAAAAATACTCAATCAATTATTTGAAGAAGCTGAAGCAGGCACCCTAGCCAACGAACGGGGAGCGCTCTTAGCGCGCATGCGACTTCTCCCAGCGATCCCAAAAAAGTAGAATGGGGGTTGCCACAAACGGTGATGAGTATGTGCCGGAGATAGTACCCGTCAAAAGCGCCACTACAAACCATTTGGTGCTCTCCCCTCCCATGAGAATGAGAGCCAAAAGCATGAAGACTATCGTAAATGAGTTGGTGAGCGATCTGACCATGGTTTCGGTAAGCGCCCGGTCAGCAATTTCATGAAATGGTGTTTTTTCATCACGCCTCCGATACTCCCGAATACGGTCAAATACGACGATCGTATCGTGAACCGAAAAACTCATGGTCGTCAAGAATGCCGTAACAAACAGTGTGTCTACTTCTACCCCCCAAACAACGCCTAAAAGTGAAAATACGCCAAGGACCACAAGAAGGTCATGAATGAGGGCGATAATAGCGGACGCACCGAACTTGATATCTTTGAATGCATATGCGACATATGCAAAAATACAAAGAATAGCAAGGAAGGCGGCAATCACCGCTTTTACCAGAAGTTCGCGGCCTAAGACCGGCCCAACGGTTTCACTACGCAGTATCGTCGCGCTACTTGCAACCTCTTCGCTCTCACCCGGCTTCATACGAAAAAGGTAGGTGTTATTGCTTGTCTTTACCGCTTGACTAAGCATGCTCTCTGCAATAGGCTTGTCAAAAGACACCTCAAGAAGCGTCCCACCGGTAAAGTCAATGGATTGCTTGAGTCCAAAGCGGATAAGCGAATAAATACCGGGCACGAGAACAAGTCCCGAAATCAGGGCATAAAGCCACATATATTTTGAAAATCGAATCATATTTTTCCTTTTTCTTTTTCCCTATATAGCACTCTCACAAATGTCCTGGTCACGACGATTCCCGTAAACAATCCCACAATCACCCCTAAAAACAACGTAAGGGCAAATCCGCGTACCATACCGGAGCTTGGAAGAAACTGCCAATTCCCCGGATTGTACAGAATAATGGCAGTTAAAATCGTCGTAATGTTTGCATCCCGGATGCTATCCCACGCGCGACCGAAGGCCTGCTCAATGGCAATCCTCCACGGTTTCCCTCGCCTCAGTTCCTCTTTGTACCGCTCAAAGATAAGGATGTTACTGTCCACCGCCATACCGATAGAAAGGATAAACCCCGCAACACCGGGAAGGGTAAGGGTCACCGGAATCAAACGAAATAGCGCAAACGTTAGAAGTCCATAAACGATGAGGGCAAGGTCTGCTAAAAAGCCGAGTCTACCGTATTGCAAAACCATAAAGACGGCAACAATGGTAAGACCAATAAGCCCTGCGCGCACACTTCTCGTGATGGAAATCTCTCCCAATGAAGCCCCGATAGTACGCTTCTCGATAACCTTAACCGGTACGGGAAGAGCTCCGGCGGCAAGTTGAAGCGCGAGGGATTTGGCACTTTCCAACGTAAATCCTCCGGTAATGATAGCTCTGCCGTCCGTAATCGCGGTATTTACCCGCGGCCAGGTAAGGGGTTGATCATCCAAAAAAATTGCCAGGTGTTTACCCACCAACCGGGCGGTCGCAGATGCAAATTTTGCTGTCCCGTCACCTCCAAACTCAAGCGCCACCTGAGGAGCTCCGGTGTCACCCCCAAAATCCAGCTTAGCACTCCTCAAATCTTTGCCCGTCACGTCAACGGATGCGGTATTGGTAAGGCTGGGAAATACCTGTGCTGCTCCGGTTGCCGCTCCCGCATCACGAAACTCACGGAATTCCAGACGAGCTGTTTGACCGATGAGAGCTACGGCAGACTCTACATCGGTCACGCCCGGAAGCTCAACAATAATGCGGTAACTCTCTCCGGATTTAGCAGTCTGAACGACCGGCTCTGCGACGCCGAAAAAGTTGACCCGTCGATCGATAATCTGACGGGATGATTCTAACGCATCGTTTCTCGATGATGCCGGTATGCCGGTCATATCCGCATCGAGCACTATATGCGTACCGCCTGATAGATCAAGACCTAAATGCGTTTTAAACTGTTTCTGAATACGAATAGTAGCTGTGTTAATGTTAATCTCCACCGGATTAATCGTGACGTCAATTTTCTTACCAAATAACGTTTGTCGGATCCGAAAATTTTCCGGAAGATCAACGGCGGCAAGGATAATGACGAGGATAACAATAAAATAAAATACCTGTTTAGGATTTTTGAACATGATGAATATTGTAGCACGCGGGGATTATAATCCGTCAACGAGTTCTTCTTCGTCTCCGATAATCATGACGCGTGATCCGGTAAGGATACCGATCACGAACGGATCACGGCGGCGCTTACGGAAGAGAAACTCTTCCTCCGTCATCACGGTATAATTAAGCTCGCTTCCACGCTTGGTTTCCTCGAGCTTCACTATTTGGGAGAGCTCCGGAAGAACCACGGTACCGACAACCAGAAGATCTACATCGGTGGAACCTTTTTTCTTCAATCCACGAAGAAACCTACCGGAGAGCATAGCAAATTTGATTTTGCCAAGTTTGGCCTTTTGTTTAAGGATATCCCAACCGAGCCCATTGGTTTTTCCGATGAGCTCAATAAGCTCATAGTAGAGCGGATAATCCTTACGGAAGGTATAAAAAAGCCGGTTCGCCCTGGCTTCTTTACTGACCATGCCGGCTTTTTCCATGTGCGCAAGTTCCCTTCGCACTGCGTTTATTTCCTCATCGACTTTACGCACGATATCCCGGACGTGAAAAATAGTACCGGGGTGAGAAAGAAATAAAGACAACATCTTCACCCTAACTCTGGAGATAATAAGATCTACAAGAATCATAAATAGGACGCGTTACTTTTTAATCGGCGTCCCGATGGGCAGAAGTTCTATCCAAATTTGTCCACGATTAAGAGACAACTCTTTCCCTCCTGCATCATAAAATTTTGTACGCGCATTTCGGGTAGCTTTCTTCCAAGTGATAGCGGTTTCCTTACCATCTTGCCATAACAATCCCGTACCTACCCCAACATTTTCGTAGAGAAGATGCGCTTTATCGTCCACAGGTCCGATTTCTTTGGCAAATTGAATAATGACTACTTTGGCAGTCAGTTGCTGTTTGTTTTCTAAATCGGTATGGGCTACCCCGCCGTTGAAGCGCTTATAGGTATTTGTCGCCTGATCCCAATCCCACCGTACGCCATACTCCTTTTCATACCCTTTCCATGCAACAAAACTACCCGAAAATGAAGCACCGCGCTCGCCCTGGGCAGCATCATCTTTAAACTTCCACGGTTCAAATGACTTATCCCAAGAGACACCCTTGGCATCTACATTGGTCCACCCGCGAGTCGCTGCTAGTTTGTAGAGCTTATCGGTGAAACACACCATCGTGTGTTCCGTTGCCACCGGATGGTCCAGCCGGTCATAGTTACGGTAGCACGTCGGAAAAGAAATCCCGAACTGATCCATGTCCTTTACCTTCCAAGTGTCGATTTGGCACAAGGCCTTGGCGCGCTCATCGACTGTATCGTCGTTGCAGCGACCGGCTCCGCCGACGTGATTGTAGAGCGCATCGTACTCCAAAACCCAGGGAAGGAAGTAGGTACGCGCGCTTCGCACCGGCGCGAGCGTCACCGGCGTTGCCGCACCGCAGTAAAATACCCCCATGAATCGGGTAATCCCGCCTTCTGCTACTGCTTCGTAGACAATGTCCGCTGAAGATAATCCAGACTGCGGACGCGATTCAGCGTGGTTTTCGATCATGACAGCCAAAGGACGAAGTTTCTCCCAAAGTTCACGCTCGGGTTTGGTAAAGTACGCTCCGTTTATGGGACAGCTTTCTGTCTTAGGAAGGCTCGCATCAACGACGAAGTGCTCCTGGGGACCTTTCGTTGCAGCCTGATTGTCTGCGGAAGAGTTCTGCGCTCTGCTACCCAACACCCAAAAAATCCCGAACGAAAGGCCGGTAGCGATGAGATACAGCGCGATACCCACAATACTCATCGTCAAAAATTGCTGTTGTTTCATTATTCTCCTATCGCCTGCCGGATGGCAGATAATTCTTCTTTAGACAATTCTATATCTTTGCCGCGACCGTCGTTAATTTGCTTCACGTACCAACGGTTCCCGCTCCTTGCGTACAGAGAGGTCATGACGACCCCGTCGTTTTTTCCATCCAAAATGGCCATCGTAAAACTCTGTGCTCCGCCGGTATCCGAAAACGGATTAAACCGGACTACCCCTATTCGCTGTACATGGCCATTCCCCTCTGTCGCCAGTCGCTCTACTGCTTCTTCCACTTTGGCGGTACGGCTTTTCAGCTCTTTAAGCTCTCCTAAAAGTCCATTGAGTACCTGGCTCAATGTCGTACCACGCTCTCCGCGCGCGAGGCGGTTGTAATGTGTCTGGAGCTTAAAAACAATGTATGTCAACACGCAAAATCCAAGTATTAATAATATTAGTACGCTGATAACTAACCTATCATTAAAGACCATTGATATTGTTCATCTTACGATCCTTACTCATAGGTTGTCAACGCCCAGGTTGACAGAAGGCTCGAGGCTGTGCTACGCTCGTGCCCACCATGCCGAAAAAAACGAAGAGGGAAAAAATCATCGCTGAGTATCGACGAAAACGGGACGAGCTTACCCGCGAGACAGTCCCCACCCCTACTCCTTACGTCTATCAGACAAAATCCAGTGCTTCTTTCAATACTACCGCTTTTCAACCAATAGATCGGGCGATACGAAGGGATCTTGTAAAAACGTTAATTTTGGCGAGCATTGCAATCGGAGGAGAGGTGGCGCTTTCGTACATCATGTAAAGAGAGGGGGTGAATAAAATTATGGCAAGCATGTACTGTGTAAAATGTCGCGCGAAGAGAGAAGATCCCAGCGCAGTAAAAGTAACGATGAAAAACGGAAAGCCGGCAATGAAAGGCAAGTGTCCAGTTTGTAGCACCGGAATGTACAAGATCGGCGGCTAATATATAACTGATTAGATAACTGAATAATAACCCTGAATAATATCAGGGTTATTATTTTGACGAACAATCCTTATAATTGTGTGTATATGAAGATCGATGCACAAAAACTTATTTCTGCTTTTCCGATTTTATGTATCACAATAATCATCACCGTCTCTGTTTGGAGCAAAATCATTTATCTGAATCAATACTCCCTTGATTTTGATGAGATCTATTCGATAGTTTCATCCTATTCTTCATATTCCAACATCATCTTGGGCATTCGATACGATCCGGGAAATCCACCTCTCTACTTTATGCTGCTTAAATTTTGGCGCTCTTTTTTTGGTCAATCAGAAACCGTAGTCCGACTGCTCTCTGTACTCTTTTACGCTATCACACTTTCTGTCGTTGCATTGTTAAGCAGGAAAAGACTATCCATTACCGCTACCGCCTGCGTATTAATTCTTCTTGGAGGATCAGGAACATTATATTTTTTCTCACGATATGCACGGGCATATGCATTAGTCGTACTGTTAAGCGTTACGGTATTCTATCTGGCAACGTCTTGGGTGGAACAAAAACGATTTCTTTCCTGGCGTCTCTTTATCCTTTGTATCTTATCCGCTGTGGGATTCTATAGTCATTATAGTTTCGCCATATTTTATGCAGAATTACTTTTCATCCTTTTTATCTTTACACTACCTTCTAAAACAAAGATTTCGCGACTTGTGCTGCTCACGGTCATACTTGGATGGACGTACTTACCTTGGGCTACTTTATTTATTCGAAATCAAATTATGCCGGCGCTTGACTGGCAGAAATATAGCTTTCAACAACTAAAAGGCGACTGGATAGGAGTGATCGGATGGGCCAATGCATTAACGAATAATGTTTTCAATGTTATTGTACGGCCCGAATACCGCATGGTACTCGCCTATACATGGATACTCTTCATCGACGTTATTCTCTTTCTGACTCTCGTCATTAACTTTCGCAACTCTTGGAAACGATATATACTTTCTTTCTCACTTTTATCCCTGAATCTCATAATGTTCACACCGCTTCATAATGTCCTTACCGATGTACGATATACGCTCTACCTTTTCCCGTTCCTATTTCTATCGCTAGGAATCGTTATAGATAATCTTCCGCATAATGCTCTGAAAATTGGAGTTGTAATTATGTTGATCATCGCAAATATTGCAAGTTACCCTCTCTATGGTAAAGGACCACAGGAAGATTGGAGGGGACTTGCACATGCCATCCCGCAAAACTCAAACCGAATTTTTCTTTTTCATCCCTGTTATTTAGGCTTTTCGTTCAGCTATTACTCACGTGATGCTGTCCCGCTTTATTGTCTTTATGAAAATCCGGAACAGATGTATCTAAAAATCTGGGATGGATCGCTTTCAGATACTATCTACATCATCACCAATGAATATAATGCTTATCCCAAGAGCGAGAGAATAATAAAAAATCTTCTTACCTCGTACAGTGAACAAAGAAAAAACTTTGGTCTTATAGAACTCATTACGCTTCGAAAAAAAACGTCTATCTAATTATCTTCGAAGTTACCAATCGCGTCCGCCGGAATTGTCGCCTCGGCGACCACCGCGATCATCACGCCGGTCTCCTCCACGGTGACCTCCGCCCCCACCATATCCACCGCCACCGTATCCTCCACCTCCGCCCCGGTATCCTCCACCGCCACCGCCTGTACGCGGTTCCATAGGACGGGCTTCGTTGACGACCACAGGTCGGCCATCAAGCGGTTTGCCATTCCACATTTCAATTGCTTTATTTGCTTCTTCCTGGCTGCTCATTTC
>Ga0209726_10003406_pt1 | contig 21717 bp, 16 predicted proteins | sample Subgrocontami54m_FD_187453 | JGI IMG/M metagenome (GOLD analysis project Ga0209726, IMG submission 187453) | Subsurface groundwater microbial communities from S. Glens Falls, New York, USA - GMW46 contaminated, 5.4 m (SPAdes) (version 3) | ecosystem: Environmental > Aquatic > Deep subsurface >... | reverse complement strand
GATCGGCCTTCTCGAGCCGCAGCTCCGACATCGTTCGCGCCAACTCGTCGCGCGCCGCACGGACCACGACACTCTCGCGCGACGGAACCGGGGCCTGCGCCAGCACACCCGCGGCCGCGCACATCGACAGCGCCACCCCGGCGAGGCGGAGCACCTCCGCTCGTACACGCGTCATGGCTGCACCCTCGGCGCCGGAAGAATCGGCGCCTGTTGCTGCGACTTGTCCTTGCGTTGCACCTCGATTTGCGAGATGAGGATGGCGGGCGACGCCGCCGACACGGGCACCCATCCAGACTCGGCGCCGCAGACGCCATTGAAGACGCTTGTCACGTTGTCGGCCGCCACGACCCGGCTGAAGACGGTGAGCGGCGTGCCCACGAGATCCACGCCGCGCACGAGCTCCTCTCGGCCGTCGGGAAACACGCGATAGACCATGATGGGCAACACGTTGAACGCGTTGGGAATCGTGCGCTGCGTCATCGTGAAGCCGCCCTCGATGTCGTCGAAGATCAGGCCGTACGGCTTGTGCTGTTCCTTGACGAGACCGATCAGCATCTGCTTGAGCGAATCGTGCGACACCGTCGCCGTCGAGGTGACCACCAGGTTCGACTGCCGGGCCACGGGGGCGAACCCCGGTGCGGCGCGGCCATGCCCGTTGGAGTGGTCGAATCCCGCGATGGGCGAGCGCGACATCAGGAAGTTCTTGAAGACGCCGTTCTCCACGACGTTGACGCGCCGCGCCTTGACGCCCTCATCGTCAAACTGGTAGTACCCTGCGAGTTCGACGTTCCCCTGTCGCCGCAACGTCGGATCGAAGGCGACGGCGCGGACTGCTTTGAAGTCGTTTGGGAAAAGCTCGCGCAACCATTCTTCTTTGACCGCCGTGGCGAGATTCAGCATGACATTCAAATTTCGCTCCCTGCCGCCGCCGCTTTCCACCTCACGTATTTCAGAAGCAACAAAAAGGGGCGCTTTCACGACGCTCTCGCGGGCTAACACACCGCGCCTACTATGGACTAGTGCGCAACGCAGCGAGCCGGCGTCCAGACGCTTGGCGAGATGGTCGGAAAAACCCACCAACACGCAGCGCTGCACGGCGTCTTGCGCAACCGGCTTCTCGCTGATGTCCAACCCCTCATCCGCGGCGATACGCAAAAATTGCTCGAATAACGGACCGACCTGACGCGCCGCTTGCGCGTGAACCCCCATGCGACGGCAGCCTTCGACGTGATAGCCGTTGCGCTCGGCGTAGCACCAGGCGCGCATCAGTACGAAGAAATCCGACTCCGTCTCTGCGCCGAGCAGATCGTCGCGCGGGTCTTCGACCTGTTTTCCTTGTCGGCGCATGAGTAAGTCCCGCCCCTGCGTGAGCGCGGCGATCAACGCGACCGACCGCACGCAACCATACTCTTGGGCGGCCAGCAGCATGCGCGCGTAGCGAGGATGGACCGGAAAGGCGAGCATGCGCTGTCCGAGCGCTGTGATGGCGCCGGTCGCGCCGTCGATGGCGTCCAAATCGATTAGCAGCGTCTCGGCGCGTTCCAGCGCGCGCGGGTCGGGGGGCTCGAGCCAGCGGAATGACTTCGCGTCGTTCACGCCGCTCGCCTTGAGCGTCAGGATCACCTCCGAGAGATCCAGCCGTTTCACTTCGGCGAGTTCCTGGGCAGGACGCGCGCTCTGCTCATGCGCCGTCCAGAGACGCAGGCAGTGTCCCGGCGCGGTGCGTCCGGCACGGCCGGCCCGCTGGTCGGCCGCGGCGCGGCTGATTTTTTCCACCAGCAACGTGTTAATGCCGCGATAGGAGTCATAACGGGGAATACGCGCCAAGCCGCTGTCGATCACCAGACGCACGCCGTCGATGGTGAGCGAGGTTTCGGCGACGTTGGTGGCGACGACGATTTTGCGCCGGTCATAGCGGGCCACCGCCGCGTCTTGCTCGACCGGCGGCAATTCGCCGTGCAGTGGAAAGACGACGAACTCCTGCCCGAGCGCAGCGCGCGCCGCCTGCACGGTGCGCGCAATCTCATAGGCCCCGGGCATAAAAATGAGCGCGTCGCCTTGGGAATGCTCGCGCACCAGGCGCTGGAGCTCTTTGACCGCAAGTTCCCAGACGGGCCGTTCGCCGGCGGTTCTGGGCAGATATTCGATGGCCACAGGGTACGTGCGGCCCGCTGACGACAACAGCGCGCAGGGGTGAAGATACTTCTCTACCGTGGCGACATCCAACGTCGCCGACATGACTAGGATGATGAGATCGGGCCGCGTCGATTCCTGGATTTCGAGAGCGCGGGCTAGCGTGATGTCGCCATAGAGATGGCGTTCGTGAAATTCGTCGAACAGGATCGCGCTGACGCCCTTCAAGTCGGGATCGGCGAGCATCCGGCGCAGCAACACCCCTTCGGTCGCGAAACAGATGCGCGTGGCGGGAGAGGTTACGTTGTCGAGCCGCATCTGATAGCCCACCGCGCCGCCGAGTTTTACGCCGCGCGTTTGCGCGACCCACTTCGCGAGCATGCGCGTCGGCAACCGGCGCGGCTGCAAAACCGTCACCTGGCCGTCGCCCAGCAGACCGCCGTCGAGCAGCATCTGTGGTACCTGGGTCGATTTGCCCGAGCCGGTGGGCGCGGTGAGAACCAGCCGCTTTTGCTTGGTCAGGATTTCGAGCAACGATGGCTCGATCTCGAAAATAGGTAAATCCGGCTGTCGCATCGCTCGATGTAATTGAACACAATCAATGGAGAGTTGCCGTTACGCGTGTCTCCCGCCCTGACCTAATTATTCTCATGTTGTTTCTATCAGGACTGAAATAGCGGCAAAAAGGAAAGTCGGGGGATTGAAACAGTCCTATGGTCTCCAATGCGGCGGGTAGGTGCGCCGGTAATTCGGCAGCGCTTCGATGCGCCCCACCCATCTGGCGATGTTCGGAGATGTTTGCGCCAGCGGGAGCAAGCCTAAATTCAACGGCTGGGCGGCTTCTTTGGAGGCGGCGCGCAAGAGCAATTGGACCAACGGGAATACGCCGATGTCCGCGGCGGAAATCTTGTCGCCAACCAGCCAATGTGCGCCGGCCAAGCGCTCGTCGATCAACTTGAGTTCGTGGCGAAGCGTTTGAGCGGCCTGTTGGATCTCTTCGACTTTGTCCAATCCTTTGCCGAAGAAAATCGGGCGAACGACCTTGTCGCCGGCGCTCACGATATAGGATTCACATTCAGCGAGCGCGCGCCAGATCAAACCCGTTTCTTCGGGCGTTTTGCCGAAGAGCGGCGGATCGGGATATCTGCGATCGAGGTAACTCATGATTGCGAGCGACTCGTAGAGAACGAAATCTCCATCTTTAAGCGTAGGGACTTTGCCGCGCGGGTTGAGACCAAGATAGGCTGGCGCTTTATGTTCGCCTTTGGAAAACTCCAAGAGTTTCGATTCATATGCCAGCCCTTTCACTTCCAATGCCAGCATTACCCGCCAAGCGAACGGACTGCCGCTGCCCCAATAGAGTTCGATTGCCATGGTTTTACCCTTTCTATGGAATTTGACCGTTGATTAGTTAGAAGCCAACCGTTGCCGAGATTTTACAAGCCATCGAACGCTGCATCCTCTCACCGAGCTTCCTCACTAATCGGAGGGATGGATGTCGTAATGCCTTCCGCCGCGGCAGCAACATAGGCGTATTCTCGCGCGCTAACGGTCGGGAAATAGGCAGCGTGTAGAGAGGTACAAGACTCCGAATCCCGATACATTATATTGTATTCCCTCAATCCCGTAGTCCAAGGGCCGGCACGACAAATTTCGGCTCATCCGAAGCGCTGCCTCAATACCTTGGTAATAGCCGGGCAGGTGAGCGAGGGTGCGATAGCCCATCTGCTTATAGAAAAGCTGAGCTTCTTCGTTACCCATCCGCACTTCCAGGGCGACATTGAATATGCCCGCCATGACGGCGCATTTCTCGAGCCACTCGAGAAGTCGGCGTCCGACGCCAGCCCGTCGATACCTCGGAGCCACGGCGAGAAGGTCCAAGTGTGCGTCGTTGTCGCCGTAGCGCATGATTGAAAACCCGGCAATGTTCCCGCGAACGCATGCCACGAGTACGTTGACGTTAGGGACGCGAATGCTCGCTGCTACCCGTATCGGCGTCCAGCGCCAGCGGAGACCGTATTCGACTAAATTCCGCGACAAATTGGCAATGGTCGCAGCCTCTGCCGGTCGCGCCAATCGCAAAGATAGCTCAGAACTTGTCATGAGGTGATGGCCTAACGCACAGTACTTTTATCCTCCAAAGCCCGGGAGCAATCAAGTTCTACAAAGACTGACAGGGAAGATTCTCCTCGCTTGGGTCGTCTTGAGGTTGACTCAAAGACGGTTGACAGGGCGCGGATGCTTGTGCGATCAATCACGTTGAAGGCTCGGCGTGTGAGACTTCGAGCTCATCAGAAGAGGCTGGTTATATGAAATGTTCCAATCTTGTCCGCGGCGTTCTTTGTTGCCTGTTGCTTCTCCCGGTCACAACTCTGCACGCGCAATCGTCGCCGTCTCTTGTGGAAGCTGCGAAGAAAGAAGGCAAACTCGTCTACTATACCGTCCTGACTCTTCCCGAGAGCCGGGCCCTGGTGACGGCCTTCGAAAAAAAGTATCCCTTCATCAAAACTGAATTGTTCCGCCTCGAAGGGGACAAGATGCGCGCGAAGATTGCAACGGAAGCGCGAGCCGGTCGCTACACGGTCGACATCACTTCAAATAGCATTACCAACATCGGGCTGCTCATGCGCGACGGCATGCTTGCACGCTACCAGTCCTCTGCGCGTGAGCGGATCTGGCCGGGGCTTAAAGACCGCGACGGTTACTGGACGGGTCTCTATGTGCGTCTGTACGTGATCGCGTACAACACCAAAATGGTTGCGCCGCGCGATGCGCCGCGCGACTGGTGGGACTTGCTCGACCCCAAGTGGAGCGGGGAGAAAATTGGGCTGGATGAAGAGATCGAACTGTACGGCTCCCTCGTAGTTCGCTGGGGAAAAGCAAAGGCGGAAAAGCTATTTAAGGGACTCGCAGCTCAAAAACCCATGTTACGCCGCGGTCACACCCTCATTGCTCAGATGATGGCCGCGGGGGAATTTCCCGTTTCCATTGCTTACGGAAATCGCATTGAAGAGATGAAAGGCAAAGGGGCCCCCGTGGACTGGGCAAGCACGGCCGACCCCGTCGTCGCCTCGCCCAGCGTGATCGGGATGTTTGCGCAATCGCCCCATCCGAACGCAGCGCAGCTGTTTATTGACTTTGCCCTTTCGGCGGACGGTCAGTCCCTGCTGAGAACTTTCGACCGAGTCGCCGCCCATATGGACATTCCCGCCCCTGTACCCAAGCTCGATCTGAAGAACCTGAAGGTCTTCTTTGTCGACACCACAGTTCCTGGGCGATTTGAGGAGTTTCAAAAAGATTACCAGGCGATTTTTCGCTGACGGGGATCAAAAAACGGACCGGCTACTTTTCTTTTCATTCCTCGGATGCCCGCGCGTCCGCAGCGCCGTTGTTGGTCTTATCTTCGGGCCTCATCGCCCACAGACCGCTCTTGGTTCAGCCTGGATTCGCAGTTGAAGGTATAATCTCTATTGAGCGAGGCGTGAGACTGGAGTAGCGAAGGCACCGATCTCAACAGTATCAAAGTCGTTTTTCGTGCTTGGCGATCTGTTGTCAGCGGGTTACGGATGCCACTCAGGGCACCGCTGATCTCAACGCTCTTAGAGGCAGAGGTCCATTGCCTTCGCTATGGAAAGCTCGCACCTCGCTCCGTGTCCTAACTTTTAAACACGCAATCCGGGTTCAGTAATTGTCGAGCAACTTAACAATTTTGTCCGCCGCGACTTCGGCGCCGTTGAGGGGAACCGCGGGCCAGTTTGGCGGTTTCTGTAAGAGCGTTTGCAGATACGGGGCGATGTTCCCCGATAAGAGTTCGCTCTGAGGAATAAACTCGGCGGTGGCGCAGTCACGCACGGCCTCCACGAGTCTGGGGTATTCCGGGAAGTCACCCCGGTCGGTGTAGAGCATCGGCAACCGATGGGCGATCGCGTCGGCTACAATGCCGTAGCCCGGCTTGGTGACGATCGCGTCCACGGCTCGAACCAAATCTTCGTATTGCGGCTGTTCATCCGGGAGAACGAGGAGATTGCCTTCGCTCATATGTGTCTTCCCGGTAGCGACGAAAAAATACTCGCGCAGCCGGCGCAATTTCTCCCATGGCAACCGCTCGAGGCCCAGGCCGCCGAAACTCAAGAGAATAATGGTGGCTGAAGCAGGGAGTTTGAATTTCGCTCTCGCTTGCTCTTTGGAAAGAGATGAAATCCGGGCGAGCCATGGAATCGGCTTATGGCGCGGGAAAACATTCATATCGCAAGGATAAGGCAGAGTCAGCGCGAGCCCGGCCTTGTTGTAGAAACTCTCAATCTCTTCAATCAAGGGCAAGAAGTCGGGGTACTCCCGCAGATACGCCCGATAGATGACGTCCCAGCTAAAATTTGTGATCGCCACCGAGGGGACCGAGGCGCGGGCGGAAATCTCAAAGCAAAGCGGTGGAATGTCGACGACGACGAGCTTTATCTGCTCGCTTTTGATAAACTGAATTTCCTGACCGATCAGCTTTGGAAAGCTCTGGCGTAAAGATTGGCATGCTTCCAGCGTCTCTGCGAGCCCCATGCTCAAACTGTCCGATTGTCGAATCCCGACATCAATGGATTGCCGGTGATATATTACCGAAGGATGGAGGAGCCACGACGGAGCCATGGTGCGGACGTGTATCCGCAAATCGGGCCGCGCCTTTCTTAGACTGCGGATGACCTGATTCGAGCGCACTGCATGGCCGAAGCCGTGGCCAGTGATATAGTAGACAATTGAACTCATGCGGGGTTGGATATATGTAGTCGGGGAGGTTAAGTTAAGTGGGCGGTTGGGAATTGTCAACGATCGCTCGGTTTATTGACCGGCTCTGCCACCACAAGAGGAGGAATTGAAGTATGACAGGAACCATTAAGAAAATCATCCGGGAAAAGAGCTACGGATTTATCACCCCTGACGACGGTAGCGACGAGGTCTTCTTTCACCGTGGAAGTCTAGCTCCGCGCACTCAAATCGAAGACTTCAACGAAGGAGATACCGTGCAGTTCCAAACCCGCAAGGGTGATAAGGGCCCGGTAGCTCTCGACATGAAAGTTCGCTGAGCGCAGTTTCGAAACCAATCTTGGGAAGGGCTCGTCATGGCGACCAAGGTCAATCTCGCAAGTTTGAAGGGAGACTTCGTTGCCGCGCTCAGAATCATTTCCCATGAAGGACTGAGCGACGCCTTCGCCCACCTGAGCGCGCGGGTGGAGGGCGGCAAGAAGATGCTTTTCATGCCGCGCAAGAGTCCGGCTTTGGTAAAGTCCAAAGATCTTTTTGTCGTCGATTTCGATAAGCTTGTATCGCAGTCGGCGGTTCACCAGGCCGTTTACAAGGCCCGGGAAAACGCCGGCGCCGTCATTCACTTCCATTCCCCCGCGGTCATTCTATTGAGCGTCGTCGGCCAGACCGTTCAGCCGATGCACAACTACAGCGCGATCTTTTACGAGGGTGTTCCCGTCTTCGAAGGAACCGGCCAGGTGGAGTCCCCGGAGCGCGCAGGGGAGATCGCCCAAATCCTAGGCGCCGCCAAAGCGGTTATCCTGCGCGGCCATGGCGCCGTGGTGGTGGGCCAATCGATCCGGGAAGCCTGCATCTTGGCTCTCTACTTGGAAGAGTCGGCGCGCTTACAAGTCGAGACGCTGAAGCTCGGCACCCCGAAGTTCTTTTCCCGGCAGGAAGCCGAACGGATCGCCAAGCGGACCTTCAAGCCTGCTTCCACGGAACGGGCGTGGGAACATTTCCAAAGTAAGATAAGAGCTTGATCCTCTGACTTAAACTCATTATCTTTTTAAGCTGGAGCTCAGGTGATAAACCCGTAACAGCAGCACAGGTTGCTCAGGTAATTGGAGGTGTCGTATGAAACGAGACGGAATCGTTGTCGCAGTCGCTGTTTTTTCACTGCTTTTGCAGATTCCCGCAGCATCGGCACAAAGCTTGAAGACGGTCTACATTGGACTCGTTTCCATCACGCCGTCCAACGCGCCAGTAATTGCGGCGGCCGAAGGTGGATATTTCAAAAAGCAGGGACTGGACGGCAAGCCCCTCGTAATGTCCGGATCAACGACTGCGCTGGCGGCAATGCTGTCCGGAGATGTGGGCTTCATCAATGTCGCCGGTTCTGGCCTGATCAACGCGTATCTTGGCGGCAGGGATGCTGTAATGATAGCCGGCTTAGTCAATTTTGCACCGTACGATCTCATCGTCGCGAAAGGCATAAATACGATCGAGGATCTTAAGGGTAAGAAAGTCGGGATAGCTCGGTTTGGTGGCTCAGCGGATTTTCTTGCCCGTTACGGACTGGAAAAACATGGCATTAAACCTGGCAAGGACGTGACGATTCTTCAAACTGGCGGAAATGCCGAGCGCCTGTCTGCCGTTTCTCAGGGTGCGATCCAGGCGACTTTGCTGGAACAAGGATTCGCCTATCAAGCTAAAAAGGCCGGCTTTCGTTCGTTACTGGACTTCTCCACGATCGGTTTAGACTACCAGCATTCGGGTATTGCTACGACCAAGTCCTTTATCGCGAAAAACCGCGAGCTAGTCACCGGTTTTCTCAAGGCGTTGATCGAGGCAACAAATCGTTACAAGAATGACCGGTCGTTCGGTATTAAAGTTTTAGAAAAACATCTCCGCATCTCTGATCTTGATACGCTAAATGCTACGTACGATTACTATGCCCCCAAAGTGAGCGCCGTTCCCTATGTCAATCTCAAAGGCATGAAGTTTCTTTTGGATACGACGGCGGAATCCAATCCGAAAGCGAAGAACATCAAGCCAGAAGAGATCGGCGACAATACGCTTCTAAGGGAGATTGAAGCAAGCGGCTTTCTCAAGTAGGTCTCCCCCGAACCTTAATCCAACAGCCCAACGTTCTCGACGCAAATCAACTGTAACTCGCTCGGTTCTCTTGCTCCAAAGTAAATAGCGGGCCTGGCCGATTTCGTAGACCGCGCATACCTGTTAGGATTTGAGCGAGAACCAGTTAGCGAAGAAAATTTCATGGGTTCCGAGCATACGAACCATCTTATTCACGAAACCAGTCCGTATCTCTTGCAGCACGCGCATAACCCTGTCCATTGGTATCCCTGGTGTAAGGAGGCTTTCGAGAGGGCAAAGAGTGAAAATAAGCCCGTGCTACTCAGTGTTGGCTATTCCGCCTGTCACTGGTGCCACGTCATGGAACGGGAGTCGTTCGAGAACGAAAAGATCGCGGCTCTGATGAACGAGCTGTTCGTCAACATCAAGGTCGATCGCGAAGAACGGCCGGACCTTGACGAGATCTATATGAACGCGGTGCAAATGCTCACGGGGCGCGGGGGCTGGCCAATGACAGTTTTTCTCACGCCCGACGGCAAGCCGTTTTACGGCGGCACGTACTTTCCACCTGAAGATCGCCACGGTATGCCCGGTTTCCCAAAGGTCCTGATAGGGGTCGCTCAGGCGTACCGCGAAAGAGCACAGGATGTGGAGAAGAGCGTCGATCAGATACTCGCCGGCTTACAGCGCATGTCGGAATCTCAAGAAACCGAACGGACTTTTTCCTCGGAAGTTATCGGCAAGTGCGCCGAACAAATTTCCCGCGCCTATGATGCGGACCACGGCGGGCTGGGACAGGCGCCGAAATTTCCTAATGCGGGAGTCTACGAGCTTTTCCTGCATCACTACTATCATTCCAAGAGCCAACGTTATCTCGACATGGTGATTCATACGCTCACAAAGATGGGTGAAGGGGGGATTTACGATCACCTGGGCGGTGGATTTCATCGCTATTCCGTCGACGCGAAGTGGTTAGTGCCTCATTTCGAGAAGATGCTCTACGACAACGCGCAGCTTGTGCGGATTTATAGCCAAGTCTATGGCATCACGAAGGACGCCTTCTTCAAGCGGGTCGTGGACGAAACGGTGACCTATCTCCTTCGCGAGATGCTTGATCCTGAGGGCGGGTTTTATTCAACCCAGGATGCCGACAGTGAAGGCGAAGAGGGAAAATTCTTCGTCTGGACGGAGGAAGAAGTGACGAAGCTCCTGGGCGAGGAGCGGGGCGAAATCTTCTGCCGGATCTACGACGTGAGCGAACAGGGCAACTTCGATGAGAAGAATATTTTACATCCGATCCTCACGGTGGAACAGGCGAGTAAATTCTTTCGCCGGGACCAGGGCGAGATCGAAACGCTGATCGCGGACGGAAAAACGACTCTTTTCCTTGAACGGGAAAAAAGAGTGAAGCCGTTCCGCGACGAAAAAATCATTACTTCCTGGAACGGCCTGATGCTTTCGGGATTGGCCGAAGCGATCAAGATCTCGCCGCAACCGGTTTATGTCGAAGCGGCCAGTCGTACCGTCGATTTCATCTTCACGAAAATGTATCAAGATGGCCGCTTATTCCACACTTACAAAGACGGCAAGGCCAAGCATCTGGGCTACCTTGACGATTATTCCTTCTTGGCGTTAGGTCTTTGCGATTTTTACGAGGCGACTTTTGACCGCGCGGTCTTGGCGCGAGCGCAAGAGCTGACAGAGACCATGCTGCGCGAGTTTTGGGACGATGCCGGCGGTGCTTTCTTCTACACCGGGAAGTCTCACGAGCAGCTCATTAGCCGCACCAAGCCCGTCTTCGACGCTTCCATTCCATCGGGTAACGCCGCAGCAACGCAGTTGTTATTGCGCTTCTATCACCTAACGGGAAAAGAGGATTACCTGAAGCGAGCGGAGAAAATTCTGCGTTCTTATTACGATGTCATGGAAAATCAGCCCTTCGGTTTCGCCCATCTGCTTTGCGGGCTGGATCTATATATCAACAAACCCAAAGAGATCGTCGTAGTAGGAAAGCGAGAGGATGCAAAGACGGCCGAATTGGTCAGTGAAATTCAAAGCCATTACTTCCCCAATAAGACCCTCCAACTCGTTACCCCGGACACGTCGCTCGAGCAGATTTCCCCACTCTTAGTTGGGAAGACACAAGTCGACGGCCAGCCGACCGTATACATTTGCGAGAATTTCACTTGTTCTGCGCCGATAACCACCCGCGGTGAGCTTCAAACGATCCTGCAAAGATAGTCAAAACCGGAAGAATCATAGTTCCACTTTATTCAATTATTCAGCAACCTTAGCAGACTTTACTAAGAACGCGCAGGACTCTTGGTAATCGTTTCAAAGATTCGCCCCAAGTCCGCCTGTGAATAGTATTCGATCTCGATCTTACCTTTCGCGGACCTGGCCTTGGGCAGCAAACGGACTCTGGTTCCAAGCAGCCGTTGCAGCTCTTCAACGACGGATTTCAAATCGGGATCGATGAGCGGCACGAGGCGGCGGCGGCGCCCGCCGAATAAAAGGTGGCGAACCATCTTTTCCGTTTCTCGTGTCGACAGCCCTTTGGAGATGACCTCGCGACATGTGGAAATGATTAACGGCTCGGTGTGCAATCCCAGTAGGGCCCGCGCTTGACCGGCGGGTAAGTTTCCCAGCGCGACTTCTTGCTGTACCACCGCGGGAAGCGCAAGCAACCGCATGGCGTTGGTGATCGCCGGCCGGCTCTTCCCGACCTTCGCCGCCATCTCTTCCTGACTCCAGTGAAATTCTTCCTGCAAGCGTCGATACCCGTTCGCCTCTTCAATGGCGTTGAGATCCTCGCGTTGAAGATTTTCCACCAGGGCCAATTGCAAGGCCTCGTGATCAGTCGCGTTACGAACAACCACGGGTACGCGGCTCAGCCCGGCCTTCATCGCCGCACGCCAGCGGCGCTCCCCGGCGATCAGTTCAAATTGGTCACCATTGGGCCGGACCACGAGCGGTTGAATGATCCCCTGGTTGCGAATGGACGAGGCAAGCTCTTCAATTTTGGTTTCGTCAAACGCGCGCCGCGGTTGCATAGGACTAGGCACAATTCTGTCGACGGCGACCTCAAAAAGGGAATTTTCTAGGTTAGGTTCTGTTCGTGGTTCGGCCGCGACCGGAATCAGAGCGCTGAGTCCTCTACCCAATCCCTTTTTCTGCATGGACATTATTTTCTCCATGAGTCATCACCTCTTTAGCTAGTTCTGAATAATCTTGTGCGCCCGTTGAACTTGGATCGTACAAACAAATCGGCTTGCCGTAACTCGGACTCTCACTCAGGCGAACGTTTCTGCGGATGACGGTGCGAAACAGCTTATCCGGAAAATGCGCCCGAATCTCCTCGACGACTTGATGGGAAAGACGATTCCTACTGTCGAACATCGTGACGACGATTCCCTCTAGGTACATTCTGGGATTGAGCCCGTTGCGAACCAAGTTCATTGTCTCAAGAAGAGCGCTGAGTCCTTCGAGGGCATAGTATTCGCTCTGAATCGGCACGAGCAGAGAATCCGCCGCGGTGAGGGCATTCAAAGTCAGGAGACCCAAAGATGGGGGGCAGTCAAGTAAAATATAATCGTAGCGATCGCGCACGGACACGATTGCGTCCCTAAGTTGATACTCCCGGCTTTCTGCTCCGACTAACTCAATTTCCGCGCCGACAAGATCCTTCGTTGCGGGTACGATTGCCAGTTGCGGGATCTCCGTTTGACGTAGGACTTCCGCGAGAAGATGCACCCCAGCCAAGACATCATACAAACTCGTTGTAGGTTGGGATCGATCGATACCTAGCCCGGTGGTCGCATTGCCCTGAGGATCAACATCAATTAGTAACGTTTCCTTACCGGCAAGCGCTAACGACGCCGCTAGATTTATCGCCGTTGTAGTCTTTCCTACACCGCCTTTTTGATTTGCTATGGTAATTACCTTACTCACAAAAATGTTTTTAATTAAGTAACTTAGGCAACACAAGACATTTTATCGACTATTATCACAAGTTGCTTTTCAATGGAAGCAGAAATTCTTGTTTCACGTGAAACGCACTGTTGATCCCAACGGGTAAGCCTGTGGCAAATTCCACTACGTCAGTCAGGCGGAATCCTGGGAAAGAGCCCCGACCATGGTCTGGGCAAGAGTCGAAAGGACGGAGAAATAAACGGGCTAAGAACCGGCTTAGTGCAGGGGTTACCCGGTTGCAGACGAAAGCTGATTATTCCGAATTCCGAAGTTGAACATGAGCGAGGAGCGAACCCTTCGACTGCGCTCAGGACAGACCTGGAGCGGCGAAGACACCCAGGGGTGCTGTTTCAAAGTCTTTTCTGCCGCTTGGCACAACGCCTTATTACTCCGACTAAATTCGCACAGCAGCGAGATCTGTCCTTAGCTCAGGGGTAGAAAAGCATTGTCTTCGTTGCGCAAGGTTTGCCCCTCGCGCACAACGTCACTTTCCCACTGCGGAATCCGGGATCAACTCGGAACTCGAAACCTGAAACTGCGTAATCGCCATTGACAGACAGGGTCTTTAGCCTGTACACCAAGACCCATACTATCCTACTCCGTGACTCCAAGGTATTGAACCCTCATGAACGATAAACCAACCGCCGCGGCGGCGCTTGCGGTTGAGCCCGGCGAAATCACCGACCGGCAAAAGCGTCTCGCCCTCGGACTTATCAGCGGCTGCCACACGCTCAATCACCTGCAGTACAGCATCACCTCGGTTTTATTCCCCGTCATGATGACGGAACTGGGCTTCGGCCTGATGGGCCTCGGAGTCATTTCGGCGCTTTCGAGCTTCGTCGGCCAGGGCCTTCAGGTCGTCTACGGCTTCTTCACGGGATTTTTCAAGCGCACCACGATCCTCGGCCTGGGCAATGTCCTGGTCGGCCTGGTGGCGATGCTGCAATTTTTCGTGCGCAGCTTTCCCCAGCTGCTCACCGCCCGGGTGGCCATCGACGTCGGCTCGAGCCCCCAGCACCCGCTCGGCTCAAGCATGCTCTCACGCTACTATCCTAAAAAGCGCGGCTGGGCGCTGACGTTCCATCATTCGGCGGGAAACCTGGGATCGTTTATCGGTCCGGCCCTGGCCTCCTTCGCGCTTCTATACATGGGCTGGCAAACCGCCTTCGTCGTCATGGGCTTACCCAGCGTGTTCATGGGACTCACGGTCGTCTTGATCGGCGACCGCACCGGTGTCTCGGACGAAATGGCGAGCGGCACGAAGAAAAAAATGAAAGCCAACCTGAACGCCTACGTGCAGTGCCTCAAAAATCGCAATATCATTTTTACGTCACTGGTGCTCATGGTCGGCGCGGCGGGGCGCGGCACCGGGGTCAACAACACTTATCTGGTGCCGTTTTTCATGGAGCGGTTCAACGTCTCGGCGTCTACCGGCGGATTGCTCCTCACGTTGATGCTGAGCGGAGGCCTCGTCGGTCCGTTGGCCATCGCGTGGTTTTCCGATCGCGTCGGCAGGCGAACCTTGATCACCCAGGGTACGCTCTTGATCTCGGCGCTCATGACCTTCTGGTTGGCGCAGCATGCGTCGCTGGGGTGGGCATTGTATCTCAACTTGCTCCTCTACGGCGCCTTTGTCCAGGCGCGCGGCTCGCTGACGCAGACGATGATCGGCGACTTCGCCACTCCGGAGCTTACCGACGCGGCCTTCTCGATTTACTACTTCGTCGGTTTCATCTCCGGTCCCATCTGGACATTGATCATCGGCTACGTAATGGAACACCACGGATTCACGCCGGCCTTTTACATCGCCGGGGGCACTTATATCGCCGGCATGTTGCTTCTGTTGTTCGTGAACGAGAACTCGACCGTTTCCACCGGAGAAATGCGTTCTTGACTTTGCCCGTCCCGGCCAATGAACTACCCCGCCGCAAGCAGCGGGGTATCGAAATCCTACATCTCCGAAAGGGACATTAATTTTCAAGCTGAGCGCAGTGCGCTAAAATAGCGGTGATTATTAAAGATCCACCAGCGTTATGGTCCGCAATCCGATCGACTTTGTTGGCCGCATGGGCTTCTGAGAGGGACCTGTCAGCCTCTATAGACATGACCAACACGCCAATAGAAATGTCCGACGACACGCCCGTTATATTCTAATCTTTCCACCACAACATCGCCGAGCGATTCAAAATACTCCGCCAGCCTGCGCGACATGAGCCTCTTGCGATCAAAACCGATCATCAGAACATCCTTGCCAACAGCTGCCGACCGGGGAAACCAGATAGCCCACATTAGGCTGCGGCCGCCAAAGAAGTGAACGCCACCCGTGTTATAAGATGCATCCTTATCGGTGGAGAGATAAAAGCTCAGTTCGCTCGAGATAAAATTCTTATCCATGCCGACAATAACCGGTTTAGATCCGCTTTTGGCTTCGACGCTCGCTTCAATCTGACCAACCTTGTTCGCAAGTTCGCGCCATTCACCAAAAAGACGCTCGGGGAACATGGGGCCCGCCCCGGGCATTCCCACGGAGACATAGTAGAAGAACCCGCCATGGATAAAGAGCAGGGCAACGATTGTTGGCATCCACAGCCGCCGGCTGAGTCTTGCCCACACGCCGTCGCCGTTATCCGAGGAAAAGGCCATGTCCCGCGCGAGCAGGGGTATCGCCGCCAGCCAGACAGGCGCCGTCCAATTGAGTTTGGGAGAATTGATCAAACTGTAAACCACAAATACCGAGAGAGGGACTATCGTAAGAATTACCGTCCAGAGGTACTGCCGTTTGGCGGTTTCGGTCTGACTGGAGCGCGTCGCTCCATGCGTTCTGCCAGGTAGAAGAACACGCACAATCCCGAGCAAACCTGTGGGAGTCAGAAGAAGCAGAATCGAACCGATAAGGACATGAAATCCGAAATGATAGCTGCCTGACCAGCGGCCCGAGCCCTGAAACGCAAAAGAGATCCAGCCGTTTCGTAGGTTCCAGAGCAACACCGGAGAAAACAAAATCATCGCAATGATCGCCGCGGCATAGGGCTCGCGCCGGAGTAGCCAACGTCGGGATTCCCGGTCTATGATCAAGAATATTATGATCGCGGCACCGAGGAGCGCGACGGAATATTTCGACAGCATACCGAGCCCCAAGCATACCCCCACCCACCTCCAGGCTCGACGATCCTGACCGATCAGCGCGCGCTCGACGAAGTAGAGGCTGCCCGACCAGGCAGCGAACAGAGGCGCGTCGGGCGTCATGAAAAAACCCAAGCCAAAATAAATCGGCAGTACCGCCAGAAGCAGGGCACTGCGGTAAGCGGCGGATCCACCGCAGAGATTGAACGTTAAACGGACCATGAAGGTAGCAGCGATGATCCAGCACAGGTACGCCGGCAACCGAACTGCAAACTCAGACTTGCCGAATATCGATGTGGAAAGCCAGATCAGCCATGCGACCATGGGTGGATGATCCAGGTAGCCGATATCCAGATGTTGGGCGTAATTCCAGTAGTAAGCCTCCTCCGGGATCAAATTTACGTACCCCATAAAGATTAGCTTCAGAACAAAAGTATAAGTCACGATGCCGATCGCGATGACGGGCCAACGGTTTACGCTGGCATCGCCCGCTTCGAAACCGGCAGCCGCAAATAGAACAACGCCTAACAGAAAAGTAGCGTCGCCGAGCAGGCTCGCGACAAACAGGGCCGTTTCCGGCTGCCAGTACCCCCTCATGATAAGCGACGAAAGAGCACCGCTACGCAGGAGCAGGGCAAGGAGCGCAAGGATCCACAACCTAGCGTAGAGCGGCCATCCTTTCGCACTGTCCAATTGCGTGAACTGTGGGAAAGTTGCTCGCGCATTCAGCGTAAAAATCAGGATGGCAACGGAAAAACTGGCGATGTGAGACAGTTCAACACTGACTCCCATGGCGAACAGAATTTCACAACCCAAGAGGTCGATGACCATAGCCACCAGACCCGTGCGCACGAGCCGGGGTTTGCAGCCGTCAACTAGTGCATGAACCAGGATGGCACCGGTTGATTTCCACAGACCGTTGGACGTTTCGGATTGTTTCACTGAATCCTCGCGCCAGTCGGCAACAGAGTCGAGTCTAGCTTCAAGGTTATGGCCAACGGCGACGAGCTTTCGTCGGAGTTCGTTTCATCAGGCAATAATTCGGTGAGATTTCGACGCATCAACGACAAAGAGATTAACAGTGCACTGACGGCCTTCGTCCCCTCCCAAGTGGGAAGCGAGCGAGCGCTCAAACTGACAATCGGGCATGACAGCTACGTGACGTGAGCCTGATCGCACACGCCCTAAAGCAAGCACGCGCCACGATTGCGAACTTTCTCCTACAGATACCCCTTCTCCCGATAGTATCGCTCGGCCCCCGGATGCAACGGAAAATCGAGCGGACCTGCCTCGGTGTTCGTGCATAACGAGCGCATGGAGGGCGTTTCCGCCGCGTCGTAGGGAATTTCCTGGCGAATCTTATCCAGCACTCCCGCGACGTGATAAGCCAAATCGTCGGGAAATTTTTTGTGCACAACGATGGGCCAGCCGCTGAAATCGACCACGGTCGTCGGCTCGTCGATGCCGGCGATCCGGCCATGGTCTAGTCGCGCCCTTCGGAACCCGTATTTCTCCAGCTTCCGCAGAACCGGCTCGGAATACGACAGGAAAACCATCCCATGTTGCACTGCCACATCACCCCAGGAATCCATCCCTTCATCGATAACCATGTCGAGTTTGCCCGAGACGATCCCTTCGCGCCGGTGCGGGTTGCTCGGCCGGACGACCTCGTCTACCCTGCCGCCCCACTTGACGAACGATTTCTGACTGATGCCATGGGCATTTAGTAAAAACTTGATCGCGAAGTCGACGCAGTCGTTGACCGCGATGGAGACTTTCATCTTCGGCTTTTTCCTAATCAGCTCCTCCATCGAGCGCACGCCGAGCTTGGGCGACACTGCGATGACCAAACGATCCCACGACGGAAAAACCGCCAGGGCGCGCAGCGAATGCTTTCGCTTAAACGGTCCGACACCGCGCACCGCCATCGACGGAATGGTAGACGGATTGAGCCAGACCAGATCGAGCTTGCCGCTGGCGACAAGCTTGGCGCCGTTCAAGCCGCTGCACCAAGCCGGGCTGACGCCGATGGTGAAAGGATACGGCGGTCCGGCGTGGCCTTTGCCGCCGGGCAATTCCACCGCCAACCGGACTGCGCTGGTCAGCATCGTCGGCACGTCTTCGTAGAGGCCGGATAAGATTTTGGTGACGATGCGCGCCCGCATCAAACTTGCGCTCATCGGTTTTACGCTGCGATCATCGTAGGCCACGTCAGTTTCTCCTCATCATGAAAATTCTCGTGACATCAGAGCTAATCTGAAACCTATCTACTGTCAACCTGTAGCGCGCTCTCACTCGCGTGATAGCGGTCATATGTGCGACTCCGCGATATCAGGTCGGCGCTGTCCAGTCCCGTTTTTTGGCATTCCATGTCGATTCTTTTTCTACGGGCAGTTGACAGGTTATATGCCGCGGGCCTATTGCTCATGGGACAACCGGAAGGAGAGCCAAACCATTCGCATCTTTCATTCCCTGCGCTACCGAGACTACGCGCTTTTCTGGTCTAGTGATTTCCTAGCTTCCGTCGGCCATTTCGTCCAGGAGGTCGCGCTCTATTGGATCGCCTATGAAATCTCCGGATCGGCCATGGCATTAGGGATCCTCGGGCTGTGCGGCGCAACTCCCCGTTTGCTACTCGGAGCGCTCGGCGGCGTGTTGGTGGACCGCTATAACCGCAAGCGTTTGTTGATCCTGATTCAATTTTCCACTGCCCTACCGGTATTGATTTTCCTCGCTTTATTCATTCTGGGCGCGCTCGAGTTCTGGCACCTGCTGGTCCTGGAGATCCTTAACGGCTCCATCCGCGCCGTCAACCCATCGGCTTCCCAGTCCATCCTAGCGGAACTGGTGCCCCGCGAGGAATTAATGAACGCCGTTTCACTCTACACCGTCGGGTTTAATCTCGCCCGGATCATGGGTCCGTCCCTGGGTGGCGTTTTGGTCTTGTGGATCGGGGTTGGAGGTTGTTACTGGGTCTACGCCGCGAGCCTGATTCTCTCGGGCGTCGGCTTAGTGCTCATCCGTCTGTCCGACAAAAGAGAGGTGAACCCGGAACAAAACTTTATGCGCGAATTCAAGGAAGGCTTCCGCTACGTCTGGGATTCCCCGTTGATCCTGAGTAGCATCGTGGCGGCCTATACCTTTAGTATTTTTATCGTCACCTATCATCGTTTCCTACCCGTCTTCGCCAAAGAGGTGCTGGACGTCGGTCCGGGGGGGCTGGGAATATTAATGGCGGCGCCTGGCGTGGGAGGTATTGCTTCACTTACCTTCCTCGCCGCTGTGGGCGAGCGGTGGAACCGGGCGATGCTGTTGTGGATTACCACGACCATCACACCGATATTTCTCATATTGTTTTGCTTCTCATCGGAATTTTGGCTATCGGTCGCGCTGCTCGCACTGGTCGGAGCTGGACAAATCAGCTTTCGCACCATCAGCCGCGTGATTATTCAGATCGAAGCGCCGCGGGAGCTGCTCGGCCGGGTAATGAGCGTTTTTAATATGGATCAAGGCGTGCGCTCCCTCGGTTCCGTCGTCATGGGCGCCTTGGCCACTGCCTTCGGCGTCTCCCTCGGTCTCGCCTTCACCGCGGGATTTTCCTTGATCGTAACGACGACGATCTTTTACCGGCTGTTGGGGAAAAAAATATGACGCGAAATTAGGATCATCAACCTAGTCCAAACTTGTTTTTCTGCAGCAGCGCGTATATAGCGAAACAGAATCCATAAGCAAAGGTGACGCCATGCAACTCCCGCCCATCGCCACGACGACCATTGGCAGTTTTCCTCGCCCGAGCTGGCTCGCCTCGACGGAGCGCAGCCGGGCGAATTTTCGCCTCGAAGGCCCGGCGCTCAAAGAAGCGCAGGACGACGCGACGGCGCTGAGCATATTCACACAAGAACGGATCGGCCTGGATCTGCTCTCCGACGGCGAACAGCGGCGCACGGGTTTTATCAATCATATTCTCGCCGCTTTCGACGGCATCGACCTCGAGCACGAAGCGGTAAAGCGGATTTACCGGCGCCGAGAGCAGCCGCGCCCGGTGCCGCGTATCGTCGGCAAGATAAAAAGGCGCACGCCCGCCATTGTCGAAGATCTCCGGTTCGCCAAGGGGCAAACGACCAAGCCGATCAAAATGGACGTGCCGGGGCCGATGACGGTGATCGACAGCACACTGGATGAATTCTACAAAGACGAAGCCGCGATGGCGATGGACGTGGCGGCCGCGTTAAATGAGGAACTCCGCGACCTGCAAGCGGCGGGTTGCGACGTGCTGGAGATCGACGAGCCGGCGATGACGCGCTACCACGAAAAAGTCTTCGAATATGGCGCGCGGGCTCTCGATCGCTGCCTTCAAGGCATTCACGTTCCGACCATCGTCCATCTCTGCTACGGCTATCCCGGCGGCGCCGGACTGCAGCATGAGTATGAATACCCCGAGTTGCTGCAAGAGCTGATGAAAACGAAAATCGGTGGTTTCGCTGTGGAGTTCGCCCGCAGCGGTTACGATCCCGCTGTTCTAAGTATCTGCAAAGGGCGGGTGATCATGTTCGGCTGTGTCGATCCGGGCGACTCGCCGGTTCCGGCGGTTGCGAACGTCGTCGAGCGTGTTCGCGTCGCTTTGAAATATATCGAGCCGAAACATCTCTGGCTCGCGCCCGACTGCGGCCTGATGACCATCAGCCGCGATCTCGCCGACGCGAAAGCACAATTGCTCGTCGACGTCGCGCGAGAGGTTCGCCTAACTCTCTAAACATTCCTCACAAAACGTGTCCCGTGCCGCGAAAGAAACCCCCCAGAAAAACAACCGCCACTAAAAAACCCCCTCTATGCCCAGAGTGCGGAGCGGGGGATGTCGTTCCCGTTGTGCACCCTCCCATAACTCCATCGCTCCAACGTTCCATCGACAAGGGCCGCGCCGTTCTCGCCGACCGCGAGGAGTGGGAAGGGATGACCGAGTGGCGCTGTCTAAAATGCGGTTGCGACTGGAGCGCACATTCGCGCAGATTCAAGAAGGTTGGCGGCGTCAACGCGACGCGCCCGAACTGAACGCCGGGAAAGGCTCATCCAGCGGCAAGATATCCGATTCGCGATCAGGGCGGACGCAGGCGACGCCGATCGGCAAGACGATCACGGTGTAGCGGCAGCGTGACTTTCAGCCGTGATACTAGGTAGCAGGAGACGTTCATGGACAATCAAACTCGACAGATCGCCGACTTCGCGGCCGAACTTTCCTACGAACAGTTACCGGACGAAGTGATTGCCGCCGCGACCCGTTTTCTCGTCGACAGTTTGGCCTGCGCCATTGCGGCGCATGACTGTGAGTCGGCGCGGATCGGTCTTGACCTGGCGCGAGGAACCGCGCCGCAGCGCTATCCGGGCCGCATCCTGTTTCACGGCGAGAAGTCCACGGCGGAGAGCGCGGCCTTCGTAAACACGGCGATGATCCGCAATCTCGACTTCAACGACCAATATCCAGGCGGCCATCCGAGCGATTGTCTGGGCGCTTTTTTAGCGCTCGCGGAAGCCGCGCAAGCCGACGGTCGCCGCCTCATCGAAGCGATGGTGATCGCGTACGAACTCTTTGTTCGCATCAGCGACGCCACCGGCTTGAGATACAAGGGATGGGATCAAGGATTTGCCATCGGAATATGTACCGCC
>Ga0209726_10003401_pt1 | contig 21739 bp, 22 predicted proteins | sample Subgrocontami54m_FD_187453 | JGI IMG/M metagenome (GOLD analysis project Ga0209726, IMG submission 187453) | Subsurface groundwater microbial communities from S. Glens Falls, New York, USA - GMW46 contaminated, 5.4 m (SPAdes) (version 3) | ecosystem: Environmental > Aquatic > Deep subsurface >... | reverse complement strand
AATCCTATGCCGCTGAACGAATTCATTATGCCCCACACTGTGCCAAAAAGACCGATGAACGGCGCAGTGTTGCCTGTGGTGGCAAGAAATGAAACAGCCTTCTCCATCCTACTTATTTCATTGGACATTGCCTTTTTTAATGCCCTCTGGATACTGTCCGTCTCGCCGATGCTGAACTGAATATTCTCCTTTTTTTGCGTCCTTGCCTGCAGGAGCTCGTTATAACCTGCGGCAAAAAGCCTTGCAAGCGGCGTAAATCTGTAATTTGCGGCAGCGGCAAATATCGTGGAAAACTGTTTCTTATGCCAGAAAAATTCCAGAAATGCGCCTGATTCTTTTTCCATCTTCTTTAAGATGCGATATTTGTATATAATTATTGCCCACGACAAAACAGAAAAAGCAAGCAGTACGATAAGCACAAACTTTACCATAATGCCTGCGCCCAAAATCATACTCCACAAACCTCCCTGCATATTGCCGCTTAAGTTCTGGACATTCATTAAATTCTTTTGCCTCCTTGACCAAATGATTTATGAGAAAATTAACACCTTTCGGATTTCAAGTCAATGGTTTGTGTCTACCGGACTTTAATAATGTCATATATTAAGGAGACTTTGAAAATGTCATAATTAAGGGATGACAGGAGGCATTCAAACCGGCGACTGATTATCCATGGAGAAGGCGCTGGATTACAAGAAGGGAAACGGCACAACAGGAGTTGAATAGCATCAATACAAGTAATCCGGATTTCTAAAATCAATATTTATTAACTCTTTTACTATGACATTTTATGGGTCCCAAAACAACTGACAGGTCAAGGCGCATTCTTGTCACCCAAATAAAAATCCCACAGTTATCTGTGGGATTTGGAATCCTGGCGTCCCCACCGGGATTCGAACCCGGGTTACCGCCGTGAAAGGGCGATGTCCTTGGCCTCTAGACGATGGGGACATGGTGAGCCGCCCGGGATTCGAACCCGGCACCCACGCCTTAAAAGGGCGTTGCTCTACCTAATGAGCTAGCGGCTCGTATAAACTATCTTTTATTCAAACGGATTCTCAATCATAATGGCCTCTTTTCTTCCGGCGCCTACTGAGACCATAATTATACTAACTTCAATTAATTCCTCAAGTCTTTTTATATATTTTCTGGCATTAGCTGGTAGTTTATCCAGCTTCGCAATACCGCTCGTTGGTTCATTCCATCCATCAATAATTTCATATATCGGTTCACATTTATTCAGGATGTCGCTGTCAGACGGGAAATATTTCAAGATATTGTTGTTATAATTATAGCCTGTGCATATCATTATTTTATGCAGTTTATCCAATACATCCAGCTTGGTTAAAACCACGCCGTCAAGACCGTTTATCCTTGCCGCATATCTGACAGCCACCGCATCGAACCAGCCGCACCTCCTCGGCCTCCCTGTTGTTGCGCCGTATTCTCCACCCTGCTCTCTAAGCCTTTGTCCTTCTTCGTTTTTTAATTCTGTTGGAAATGGCCCCTCTCCAACCCTTGTTGTATAGGCCTTGGATATGCCAATAACCTTGTCAAGCTTTGTCGGCCCGATGCCGCTTCCTGTTGCGGCCTCTCCTGCTACGGTATTGCTGGAGGTTACAAAAGGATAGGTTCCGTGGTCCACATCAAGGAGCGTCCCCTGCGCCCCTTCAAATAATATATTTTCCCCGCGTTTTATTGCGCCGTCAATATAGAGGGATGTATCTGTAATGTAACCGGCAATCTTTTCTACGTATGACATATATTGATGGTAAATATTATGCATCTCAAAACCATTTTCGTGAAATATATTTTTCAGCAAATGGTTTTTTTCGAGAAGATTAGTCTTGAGTTTTTCTCTAAATACCTCTTCCCTCAACAAATCGCCGCATCTTATCCCGCACCTTGCAACCTTGTCTTCATACGCAGGGCCGATACCCCTCCCGGTTGTCCCTATCTTGTTTTTACCCCTAATTCTTTCCCTTGCCGCATCGAGCTTTTTATGATACGGCATTATCAGATGTGCATCTTCACTTATAAGAAGGTCGCTTCTATCCTGAAATTGACCTTTTGCCTGCAGGGCGTCAATTTCCTCTAATAAAACCTCAGGATCTATTACCACGCCATTTCCTATTATACACTTCTTACCTCTGTGCAGTATCCCCGATGGAATGAGGTGAAGAATGAACTTTTCCTCGTCTACAACAACCGTATGCCCTGCGTTATTGCCACCCTGAAATCTTACGATTATATCGGCATATTCGCTGAGGATGTCAACGATCTTCCCCTTGCCCTCGTCTCCCCACTGTGCGCCGACAACTACAATGTTTTTGGCCATTTATTCATCCTTCCATTGGTACGATTAATGTGCCATCGCAGCAACTATATTTTCTACATCAAAGGCAAAACCAATGGCGGCGCATGGATACCCGTATTTCTGCATAAGGTTATCATATCTCCCGCCGCTCATAATCGATTTTCCAAACCCCATAGCAAATCCCTCAAAAACTATCCCCGTATAGTAATCAAACCCCCTCATCTCTGCAAGGTCAAAGGTTATAAATTCCTGAAACCCTTTTGTGTCAATTATTTTTAAAATATTTGAAAGATTTGCCACTGCCATTTTAGCCTGCCTGCCTTCTGCGATGGATGATGCCTTTTCCAGAACCTCTTTACCGCCAAACAAAGATGGGATAGTTTTCAGAACCTTTTTATATTTGTTTGTTATTTTATCCCCCAGACTGTCTAATATTACTTCCAATGCTGAACCGTCTTTCAGGGCTATGGCATCTTTTATCCTGCCTTTTTCTTTATCATCCAGAATTGTGGTATTCAACATACCCCTGACAAAACCTGCCTCGCCAATATCTATCTTAAAGTTTTTAAGCCCCAAACCTTTAAGGCTATTGATCGCTATAATAATTACCTCTGCATCTGCCTCTGGCGACAACTCTTTTGTTATAAGTTCTGCCCCGATCTGCTGAATCTCTCTTGGCCTGCCGATTCGCGGCTCCTGATAACGAAAAACTTTTTCATTATAACATAGTCTGAGGGGCAGCTTATAATCCCTCATTCGCGTAGCCACAATCCTTGCTATCTGGGGGGTTATATCCGGCCTGACAGCAACAACCTTGCCTGAAGTTGGGTCTATAAATTTAAATACCTTCTCCTTTAAATCATCTCCAAGCCCTATGGAAAGCACATCAAGGTATTCAAGGAATGGCGTTATTACCCTTTTAAACCCGCATCTTTCCAGAACTTTCAGAATACATTCCTCTATACGCTCTATCTTTTCTGCCTCATCCGGCAGACTGTCCTTTACGCCAGGTGGAAGGGATATGTTGGGTTGAGTAGCCATAGCCAGCCGTAGGGGCGAACGGCCGTTCGCCCCTACAATTTTACCACCTTTGCAGAAATAATATGCGGCAGTTTAATGAGTTTTGAAAGCAGCTCTGCCTGTAAAGGCGTATCCATATTCCATACGGATACAGCCTCTCCGCCAACCGCCTGTCTGCCGAGGTGGAGTCTTGCAATATTTATACTCCCTGATCCGAGTAAAGTGCCTACATTACCAATAACACCAGGCTTATCATAGTTATAAAGCACAAGGAGATAACCCTCCGGCACGGCATCCAGAAAGAATTTATCTATCCTGACAATCCTCGGCTCCTTTTTGCCGAAGAGGGCGCCCTCCACAAGGTTTTCCGTTTCTTTGGTTTTTACCTTGATCGTGATGCTGCTTGCAAAATCAATAGCCCTTGAACTTTTTATCTCTATCACCTTTATACCGCGCTCCTTTGCAACAAACGGCGCATTTACAAAATTTACCTGCTGATCCATCACCTGGTCAAGCAGACCTTTTATCGCAGCAACTGTAACAGCCGTAACATCGTATGAAACCACATCGCCGCTGTATTCTACGGTAACCTCCTCTATGCCGCCCTTGAGTATCTGACCCTGGAAGCTCCCCAGCTTTTCAGCAAGGGTAATGTAGGGACTGAGGCTTGCAAGGAGTTCCGCGGGCACAGACGGCACATTGACAGCATTTCGGATTGTGCCTTTCACGAGATACTCCACAATCTGCTCCGCAATTGCTATGGCAACATTCTCCTGCGCCTCTGCAGTGGATGCACCAAGATGCGGCGTTAAAATTACCTCTTCAAGGCCTAAGAGAGGATTATCCATCGGCGTCGGCTCTTTTTCAAAAACATCCATCGCCGCCCCTGATACTATGCCTTCTTTTATAGCGTCAGATAAATCCTTTTCATTTACTATCCCGCCTCTGGCGCAATCTATAATCTTTACGCCCTTTTTCATCTTTGCAAAGGCATCTCTGTTCACCATATTTTTTGTCTCGTTTGTAAGCGGCACATGGACGGATATGAAATCGCTTCGTTTGTATAAATCATCAAGAGACACCGGAAGAACGCCCATCCTGTTGGCTGCCTCCTGCGAAAGATACGGGTCGTATGCAATCACATTCATCTTGAGCCCCTGCGCCCTGTCTGCAACAACGGTTCCTATATTGCCGACGCCAAGTATTCCGAGTGTCTTACCTGTTATCTCAGTGCCTTCAAATTTTTTCTTCTCCCACTCCCCTTTTCGCATTGAGGCAGTTGCCTGGGGAATCTTTCTTGCCAGCGCCATAAGCATTGAAACCGCATGTTCCGCTGTGGTTACGGTATTACCCCCAGGGGTATTCATAACAACAATACCCTTTTTTGTTGCAGCCTGCATATCAATATTATCAACACCTGTCCCTGCCCTGCCTATTACTTTAAGATTATCCGCTGCCTCAATTATCTCGGCCGTAACCTTTGTTGCGCTTCTAACAACAAGGCCGTGATAATCCTTGATTACCTTCTTGAGTTCTTCAGGCTTTAGCTTTGTATTAACAGTAACCTCTATCCCAAGCGCGCTTTTTAAAATCTCAACACATCTGTCCGACATGCTGTCGCTTACCAACACCTTCATTTATATCCCTCCATCAAGATCTCCTGCGCTGCCGCCACACCCTTGCCGAATTCAACCTTATGACCGAATTTCCTGAGCGCCATTTCAATGGACGATATGGCAACGATTATATCAAAGGTATCTACATAACCGAGATGCGCAATCCTGATAATCTTCCCTTTAAGATGATCCTGTCCGCCTGCCATTGTAATGCCCATGTCGTCGCGGAGATACTTCACAAATTTTTCGCCGTCAATATTTTCAGGAACATATGCGCCGGTAGTGGCATCGCTTGGGCTGTCGGGCGCAAGGGGCTTAAGTCCCATTGCCTTCACAGCAGCCCTTGTTGCCCTGGCAAGCCTGTTGTGTCTTACAAAAACATTTTCAAGACCTTCTTCCTTCAGCATCTTGAGCGCATCACGTAAACCGATAATAAGAGATGCTGCCGGGGTATACGCCGTTGTATTATTCTTTAAATTTTTTCTCTCCTTCTTAAAATCAAAATAAAATCTCGGACACTTTGCCGTTTCCATAAATTTCCATGCCTTCTCGCTCAGGGCTGCAAATGCCAGACCCGGAGGCAGCATAAACGCCTTTTGTGAACCGGATACCAAAACATCTATGCCCCACTCATCCATCGGTGTAGGAAACACCCCGACAGAGGTTATGCCGTCAACTATCAGAACTGAGTCCTGACGATTTCTGGTAAGCTCTGCAATTTCTTTTACCGGATGGGCAACTGTGGTGGATGTTTCGCTCGCCTGCATGAGAACGGCTTTTATCTTCGGATTTGCATCCAGAGCCTTTTTCACATCCTGCGAGTCAACCGCCTTGCCCCACTCCACATTCAGCCAGTGAACCTTGAGTCCGTATGCCTCTGAAATCTTTCCCCATCTTTCGCCGAATTTGCCGCCGTTTATAACAAGAACCTCATCGCCAGGAGAAAAGAGATTTGTTATGGAACCTTCCATTGCGCCGGTGCCTGACGCCGCAAGGATTAAGACATCCTGTTTTGTTTGAAAGATATATTTTAAATCATCCTTTGCCTCCGCAAAGATTGCGGAAAACTGCGGAGTCCTGTGATGAATCATCGGCTGGGCCATGGCAAGAAGCACATTTTCAGGCACAGGCGTAGGCCCCGGAGCCAGTAAAAATCTTTTCTTCATGATGAAAATTCCTCCTGAATTATAACGGATAGTGGGGGCTTGTATCCCCAAAAGTAAGACAGTAAAAATTAGCAAAGGGGGGCGCACATGTCAAGAAAAATATGAAAAATTCTATGGTAGCAAAGTAAATCTGTCAGGGTATTTTGATAAAAAATCTGCATGTCTGTCGGAGTTATTGACAAAACACCAACTTTTCAATATACTCATTAAACCCTTTGCACCCCCTAATATTGTAAGCATCGCCTTAATTTTAATTGCAAAGCGCCACATATGAATAGTTTTGCTGAACAATATCAGATGCAGAACATAAAATACAGTATTCAGGATATAAAGGAGCGACTGCATAATTCTAATGCTGTTACAATATTGACAGGCGCAGGTATCTCGGCAGAGAGCGGCGTTCCAACCTTCAGAGGAAAGAATGGACTTTGGAAAAACTTCAGGCCGGATGAGCTTGCAACCCCCGAGGCATTTAAAAAAGACCCATGCCTTGTCTGGGAGTGGTATGACTCAAGGAGGCAGGTTCTATCCCGGTTAAAACCAAATCCAAGCCATTTTACCATTGCAGAGATAGAAAAAAGGGCTAAGGAATTTACGCTTATTACACAGAATGTGGATGGCCTCCATCAGCTTGCCGGAAGCAAAAATATTATAGAGCTTCACGGCAATATATGGCGTGTAAGGTGCCTTACATGCGGCAAGGTTACTGAAAACAGGGATGCACCCATCAAGATATTGCCTTTTTGCGAATGCGGGGGGCTTTTAAGGCCGGATGTGGTCTGGTTTGGAGAGATGTTGTCTGACAACACCATGACAAAGGCATTTGTTGCATCTGACAATTGCGGCATTATGTTTGTAATAGGCACCTCAGGTGTTGTGCATCCCGCTGCATCGCTGGCATTAAGGGCAAAGGATGAAGGCGCGTTTGTTGTGGAGATAAATATAGAAAGCACTCCGCTTTCAGCAAGTGCGGATGCTACCCTTTTTGGCAAGTCAGGCGATATATTGCCGCAGCTATTATAGGGTTTATAGGATAACGTTATAGCGCAACAGACGCAGTAATGCTGCAAACACAATACAAAGGAGGTCTAACAGGATGAAGGTCTTTAATGACACAATCAGGCTGCAGACCACACTGAAGAGTGAGGATATAAACATTACCGGCATGGTGGAGGCTATTGTTCAGGAAAGCGGCATATATGAGGGCACAGCCACAGTATTCACAGGCCATACAACAGCAAGTATCCATCTAAACAATGCAGATCCTGAACTGGCAAAAGACCTTCATGACTTTTTAAATGAGACTGTCCCCGACAAACCAACTTACCGCCATAATAAAGGAGACTATGGCAGAAACGCGGATGCGCACTTTAAATCCCTTCTTGTTGGCAATAGCGTGACAATCCCGATAAACAGGGGAAGGATTGCCCTTGGTCAGTGGCAGGCGATTTATTTTTCAGAATTTGACGGCCCCCGCAACCGCCTCATCTCTGTAAAGATTATGGGCATACCTGCAAGACACAGTTAAGTGTCAAAGTATCAAAGACTCAGAGTGTCAGAGTAAAAGATTTTTTCACTTTGACTCTTTGACACTTTATTACTCTGATACTATCTTTAACGATGCGTATAATAGGAGGAACAGCAAGAGGGAAAAGGCTCGCCTCTTTTAGAGGCATGTCTATAAGACCTACAACAGATAAGGTAAGGGAGGCAATATTTAATATTCTATCGCAGCCATTTTCGTTCAAAACAGTATTAGACCTCTTTGCAGGGACAGGGGCTATGGGTATAGAGGCGCTAAGCAGAGGGGCGGAGACAGCGACATTTGTGGATAACGACCCAAAGGCTGTTAAGATTATTAAAAAAAATCTTGAATTATGCAGATTTACCGGCAGGGCTAAAATTATCAATATGGATGTGCAGTCCGCACTGGCTTTTGCAAATAAAAAGAGAGAAAGTTTTGACCTTATATTTATAGATCCCCCTTACCTTAAGTCGCTTACAGCCGTTGTATTGAATTATATCGCTGATAAAAGACTTCTTAGTGCAGACGGTCTAATAGTTGCAGAATCCTCCAAACGGATGATATGGGATGGAGAGGTAAAAGGCATTGAACTTTTTGACAGACGGCGATACGGGGATACGGTAGCGTCGTTTTACAAAAACAGGTAGTGACTTCATTTTGTCATTCCCGAAGTGTTTTATCGGGAATCCGGTTTTCTTAAAGCATATCCACGACAGAAACATTCGGGGATGACAGAAAAGGATTTTCCTATGAAAAAACGCATAGCAGTTTACCCGGGAACCTTTGATCCTATAACAAATGGCCACCTTGATGTCATACAGAGGGGATTGAAACTCTTTGACGGGCTTATAGTGGCAATTGCAGAAAGCCAGACAAAGGAGCCCCTGTTTACCGTGGATGAGAGGATCAGGATGGTAAAGGAGTCGGTTAAGAAATATAAAAATGTGAATGTTGAAAGTTTCGACTGTCTGTTGATAGACTATCTGCATAAGAAAAAGGCCCATATTATTGTAAGGGGTTTGCGGGTCATCTCTGATTTTGAATATGAATTCCAGATGGCGCTTACCAACAGAAAACTTGCCCCGGACATTGAAACCGTATTTATGATGACCGCTGAAGATTATTCATATTTAAGCTCGCGGTTCATAAAGGAGATAGCGCGGCTTGGCGGCAGGTTTGATTGTTTTGTTCCGCCGAATGTGGCAAAGATGTTAAAGGAGAGGAATATCAGATGAGCGGATATGTTTTAAAACTCGCAAAACGTATGCAGGATGTGAAGGAATCGCCGACCCTTGCCATTACTGCAAAGGCAAAGGCAATGAAGGCAAAGGGATGGGATGTTATAGACTTCGGCGCAGGGGAACCCGATTTTGACACGCCTGATAATATAAAGGAAGCAGCCATAAAGGCAATAAAGGCCGGCTTTACAAAGTATACTGCCGTAGGAGGCATTGACGAACTCAAGGATGCCATAATAGAAAAATTCAAGAAAGATAATAATTTAAATTACACGCGGGAAGAGATTCTTGTTTCATGCGGCGGCAAACAATCATTTTTTAATCTATCGCTTGCCTTTTTTGAGAAAGGTGATGAGGTGATTATCCCGGCGCCGTACTGGGTGTCATATCCTGTGATGGTTGCAATAAGCGGGGCAAAACCTGTCATATTGCCCGCGCGCGAGGAGAACGGTTTCAAGATAACACCGGATGAACTTGAAGATGCTATAACCCCTTCAACAAAGGCTATTGTAATAAACAGCCCGTCAAATCCGACAGGCGCTGCATATATGCCTGAAGAATTAAAGGCCATTGCAGATGTGGCCGTAAAAAAGGGCGTGTTCATAATATCCGACGAGATATATGAAAAACTCTGTTACGACAATCACCCGTTTATTTCAGTGGCTTCATTTTCAGAAGAGATAAAAAGGCAGACCATTGTCTTAAACGGCGTATCAAAGACATATTCCATGACAGGCTGGAGAATAGGCTATGCAGCAGGGGCAAAAGAGCTTATCAAGGCAATGACAAATATCCAGAGCCAGTCCACATCAAACCCCGCATCCATCAGCCAGAAGGCGGCAGTGGAGGCTTTAAACGGGCCGCAGGAAAAAGTGGAGGAGATGAGAACGGAATTTGATAAAAGGCGGAAGGTTATTGTCCATGGCCTTAATGCAATAAAAGGCATCCGGTGCATGCTTCCTCCCGGGTCGTTTTATGTATTTCCAAACATTTCAAAACTTCTGAAAAAAAGGTTCAACGGAAAGGCGATAAATTCTTCAGGAGACCTTGCGGAATTCCTTCTCGAGGAGGCAGAGGTTGCGGTTGTTCCGGGCGAGGCGTTCGGCTGCGACGGTCATATCCGTTTATCCTATGCCACATCAATGGAAAATATAAAGGAAGGACTGAAGCGGATAGAAGAGGCAGTGAAGAAATTAGAATAATATTAGCGTTTAGCGGATAGCGTAGAGCCTGTAGTGTGGGCAGCGCCCACCGAACCATTGGCGGGCAATGCCCTCCCTATCTTGCTATGCGCTTCTCCTATACGCTATCCGCTATTTATGCAAATTATCACGGACATTAGAAAATTTAAAAGCATAAAACCGCCCATCGTTACCCTCGGCAATTTTGACGGTGTTCATAAGGGGCATAAAAAGGTTTTAAAGGCAGTAAAGGACAGGGCTGAAAAATTAAGGCTTCCGTCTGTTGTTTATACATTTGAACCCCATCCATTAAAGATAGTTGCGCCGCATAAGAGCCCGCCGCTGCTTACAACATTGAAAGAAAAGATAGAATTGATAAAGGCATCGGGCGTAGATTATCTAATCCTTGCCAGATTTACAAAAGAATTTGCCTCCCAGCATCCAGGGGAGTTTGTAGAAGGTGTGCTGGTAAAACAATTGAAGGCAAAAGAGGTCTGGGTAGGCCATGATTACGCATTTGGAAAAGGTAGAACAGGCACTATAGAATATCTGAAGGAACTTAGCAAAAAGTTTGGTTTTAAGGTGTCTGTAATCCCTGCCTGTAAAAAAAGAGGGATAATTATAAGCAGCTCAAAGATACGGGAATATATCAGGCACGGCAAGGTCAGAGAGGCTGCGGATTTTCTGGGAAGGCCGTATGCTGTGTCAGGAAAGGTGGTCAAAGGAAGAAATATCGGAAGACACCTCGGCTTCCCAACGGCAAACATTGAGATTCATAACGAACTCATACCAAAGGACGGGATATACGCAGTTAGGGTAATGTTGGGCAATAAGATATACAAAGGGGCTGTCAATGTAGGATTTGCCCCCACTTTTCATACAAATAAACGCGCTGTTGAGGCGCATATAATAAATTTCAAGCAAAACATTTATGGTAAAAAACTGAAAATTGAATTTATTCAAAGGCTCCGTGGTGAAAAGACCTTCAAAAGCGCAGAGGGGTTGGCGATTCAGATAAAAAGGGATGTTGAAAAGGTAAATAAAATACTGAAATGAATATCACTGCCAAAACAAAAATCTTAGGCATATTTGGATACCCTGTAAGACATACCATATCTCCGGCCATGCACAATGCCGTTATAAAGGCGCTTGGACTTGATATGATTTATCTGCCATTTGAAATAAAGCCTTCAAATTTGAGAGATGCGGTTAATGGAATAAAGGGATTCGGTATGTTGGGCGTAAATATCACCATACCACACAAAGAAGCTGTAATGAAATTACTTGATGATATTTCAGAAGATACAAGACTCATTGGAGCTGTAAATACAATTGTAAACAAAGACAGCCGACTTATAGGCCACAACACTGATGGTTATGGTTATGTTGCGTCAATAAAAGAGGATTGCAAATTTAATCCTAAAGATAAGATAATTATAATCCTTGGCGCAGGCGGGGCTGCAAGGGCAGTATTGGCAGCCCTTGCCAAAAGCGGAGCAAAAAAAATCATTATTGTAAACAGGACATTGTCAAGGGCCGACAATCTTATAAAAACATTTAAAAGAAAATTTCCGGATACAAAATTTGAGGCTATTGGGTTTGAGGAGGATATACTAAGGACATATTTTCAGGATATCAATCTGCTTGTAAATACAACATCTGTGGGTATGGAGAAAAACGAAATTTTAGAAATCCCATTGGAGGCCTTGCCAAAAACAGCAATAGTATCGGATATTGTGTATAACCCTTTACAAACCCTTTTGCTTAAAAAGGCGGATAAACTTGGATTGGCTGCTCATGGCGGTCTAAGCATGCTGATTCACCAGGGCGCAAAAAGTTTTAAACTCTGGACAGGGATTGATGCGCCGGTAAATGTTATGAGAAAGGCTGCTTTGAAGGCATTAAAGACAATATGAGAGCCATATTTATTGCAGACGCGCATCTGAAAGGCCTTAATGACCCAAATCAAAAACACCTCTGCTCATTTCTTAAAACACTAAAGGATGTTGACATACTTTTCGTACTGGGCGACCTTTTTGAATTCTGGACAGGCTATAATGAAACACTGGAGTATAATTATTCCCCTGTCTTAGCTCAGTTTAAAAGGCTTAAGAAGTCAGGTACAAATATAATATATGTTGAAGGCAATCATGATTTTTCTGTAGGGCCGTTTTTCAAAGATATATTAGGCGGTGAGGTTTATCCGAATTCAGCGGACATAACTTTGGATGGGAAAAGATTTTTTCTTGCACATGGCGATATTGCAGAGCATAGTATAAGTTATAAAATCTGGCGGAGGTTTTTAAGAAGTCCGGTTGTCAGTATAATTGTCAAAATTGTACCGTCTTTTCTTGTCTGGAAGGCTGCAATGATATTGTCAAAAAAAAGCCGCGGAAATCATAAAAGGGGTGACGTTCTGGATAACCTCCAGAGGGAATTTGCAAAGGAGAAGATAAAACAGGACTTTGATATTGTCATTTTTGCCCATTCCCATGTTCCGGAAATCTCAGAAATAGCCGCAAATGGCAAAAAGGGGGTTTATGCCAACCCGGGGGACTGGGTAAAGGAATTTAGTTATCTCGTTTATGAAGATGGGAATATCCGGTTGGAAAGTTACGGCCTTTCTTCTTAATTTTAAATATCTTTTTTACCTCATCCACGACCACTCCGGCCGCCTTTGGCACAACTGCTTTAAGTTCAGGGCTTAAGTCCATACCATACGCAACCTCTCCCGGCTCAATACCGATTATAATGACTTTTTCAGGCCTTTTCCCTTCTGATAAATCCAATAAGGCAAATACCTCCTGAAGTCCGAGCTCGTGAAGGGATGTCTTTTGCGCTATATTGACAGGGATGTCGTCAATTGTAAATCTGTAGATATTGCCAGGTCTTCCGCCGCCCTTAACAGCGTCTATTATAATGAGGCAATCTGCGTCTTTGATAATAGAGATAAGCTGTATGCCGCCGGTTCCCCCATCCACAACATCTATTTCGGGGGGAAGGAGCCTTTTTTCTTTTATATATTCTGCTACTCTTACACCTATACCTTCATCCTTTAACAAAATATTTCCCACACCAATGACCCGCACCTAACCATTATCCTCTTTTGTAAAAAGTATAAATGCCATGGCAGGCCTTTTGGATGCCTCGCGCATAGCAAAGTGTATGCCGTCAAGCGTCCAGCCTTGTTTTGTCCACTCGTTTATGGCAGATTCCAATTCCTCGTCTGTTACAGTGTTTATTTCAACGACTTTGTAGATTAGCATTTGATAAACCTTTCACTGTGCAATGTTACCGAAAGCTGCCAATAGGGTCAAGGAAAGTTTAATCTGGAGAAAGCATTTTAAAAATGAGCCAATTCTTCCCGGAGGTATGAATCATTGCATATCTTCCTTTTGCCTTTTTGCCATGTAGAATAAACACCAACTTATTCTTTTCCATTGATTCAAGCTCGTAATTTCCATTATCCCATATCTCAACAGCTCCTGCGCCGTATTGCCCTTCCGGTATAATCCCTTCAAAGTCAATATAATCAAGCTGGTGATCCTCCACAGCCACAGCAAGCCTCTTTACTCCTGCCTCTTCCGGCGCTCCTTTGGGAACAGCCCAGCTTTTCAGGACGCCTTCCATTTCCAGACGGAAATCAAAATGCAGATGAGTGGCTTTATGTTTATGTATAACGAAACGAGGCATGGTGGTTAGATAGTATAGCTAAGAGACAAAGAAAAACAAATAAATCAGTCCCCTTTTCCTATTCCAACAAGTGCAATCCAACCATAAAAACCCTTGAAAAGGTTGCAAAGATTTTTGGAAGACATCTGCACCTTGAGTTTGCGTAGCTCTTTACTCTTTAATAAAATCTTGAAAGAAAATAAGAAATATCCAGAGTTTCTTCTTGTTTACGATGACCGCCGAATAGCCTGCTTCCGGCCATCCTCGTCAACGTTTACAAAGGTGATGTTGGTCTCAAAGACCAGTTCCTTCTCCCCCGTCTCTATGGAGTCGCTGTAAACCTTTATATTATAACTGACCGAGGTATTCCCCAGCCGTGTCAGCTCCATATCAAACTTGAGGACAGAACCGAGGCGGATACTCTTCTTGAAAGCAACATTATCAAGCGCAATGGTTACAAAGCGATGCCCCGGGAAATCCAGGTTCGCAGCAATATAGCCGTATTCATCCACCCAATGAAGGAGATAACCGCCAAAGAGATATCCGTAATGATTCAGATGCTCCGGCAACACAAGCTTATGGTTTCGCATGATGACCTTCCTACTATCATTATTTTCCACTCAAATAGTCAGCAAGGAGCCCGCGGCTGTGCTCATCCTCATGGCAATATACGCACAGGTTTTCCCAGTTGGAGCCGTCAGAGGGATTATTAAGGTGGTTACCGTCTTTATGGTGCACTGTCAGCAAGCGCTGATTTTTGTAGGTGAACTCCCGGGCGCACTTGGCGCATATGAGTCCGTGGATTTTTAGTGAGCGTTCGCGGTAGTCGTTCTTCATTGTCTCTATCCTAAAATAGGCGCTGTCACTCATTGCACCTTGTTTTAAAAAATGGAGACGCTATCCCTTTATGTTTCCTTACTCAAGGAATTCAAGACTTGACCCTACTTTCACTTCTACCTTGTAGGTCAACATCTATTTCTGATGAGGGTTTAAGAATAGTAAATGCGGTTTGCCTGTTTATCAGTGTTTTTAAATGCGTCCATAAATAGGCAATTGCTTTATTTTTCCATATCAAAATCAACTCTAATCTTGAAAAATCTAACTGTAGGAAGATTTCTTACATCCTTTATCCCTGTCTTTTTTGAGATCTCTTTAAGCTTGTTTTCAATCTCTTCCATTGATTCTGCGATGAAAGTAAACCAGATATTGTATTCATTATCCCTTTCATAGTTGTGGGTTACGCCGGAGTAGGAATTAACAACCTCTACAAATTTCTTAATCTTATCGGATGGAACTTTAGCAGCACAAAGTGAGCTTACAAAACCGAGTTTTCTCGGGTCAAATGTCGCGCCTATCCTTCTGATAATTCCTTCTTTCTTCAGATTGCCAATGCGCAAAATTACATCTGTTTCGGAAGCGCCAACCTCTTTGCCAATTGCCTCGTACGGCCTTTTTACAATGGGAAACTTGGTCTGTATTATATTTAACATCTTTTTATCTACAGCATCCATTACTTTTCGCCTACTGCCTCCTTTCGTCTAACATGCGCATTTTTCGCCTCTTCACTGGGTTCGTATGTGCAAAACGGCTCTTCTTCCATATAGTTTCCGGTAAAGGCATGAGCCCTTGCCCTGCAGCCGCCGCATACCTTTCTGAATTCACAGTATCCGCATTTTCCGAGATAATCATCCCACGCCCGCATTTCTTTGAAGACCTTTGATGTCTCCCAGATTTTGCTGAACGGCTCTTTTCTTATATCCCCGCATTCAACATCCAGGAAACCGCATATCTGCACCTTTCCGGTATGAGACACAAATGCGAATGACTGGCCCCCCATGCACCCCTTGGTCATGGCGTCAAGGCCGTGGGTTTCCGGCTTTACGGTTATCCCCTTTTCTTTTTCATGCTGCCTGAATATCCTGTAATAATGCGGCGCGCATGTCGGCTTGAACTGGATCGGCACCTTGTCCCTCATGTTATAAAACCATGTTAGGGTTTTTTCATAGTCCTCAGGAGCTATCTCCATGTGCTTTAATTCAGCGCCCCTTCCTGTGGGAACCAGCAAAAACGGATGGTGAGCCTTGGCGCCGAGTTTAATAACCAAATCCAGAATAAGCGGCAGTTCCTTGAGGTTGTGTTTTGTAATTGTTGTATTTACCTGAAACTCAAGACCAACCTTTTTTACATTTTCAATTGCCTTCATTACACTGTCAAATGCGCCCTTGACCCTCCTGAAATTATCATGGCTTTCAGCAGTTGCGCCATCTATGGAAAAGCTGACCCTCTGGATGCCGGACTCTATCATCTTTTTGGCTGTCTCCTCTGTAACAAGAACGCCGCATGGGGCCATAACCATCCGCAGGCCAAGTTTGTGGCCGTGCGCCGCAATCTCCCATATATCTCCCCTCAACATTGGCTCGCCGCCTGTAAGGATGATGATACACGAAGGAAATGCCTTTGCCACATCATCAAGGAACGCAAGACACTCTTCTGTTTTGAGTTCATTGGGATATGGGCCAAACCTTGCCGCTGCCCTGCAGTGTATGCAGTTCAGATTGCATGACCTCGTTACCTCCCATGCAATCAGTTTTGGAAGCCACTTTTTTTCTGCTCCATGTTTTGTTTCCATCCCAGTAACTTCGTGGGGATGACCTTTTAGCATTGTGTGCATAACTATCTACCTTCCTAATATCTTTGCTGCTTCTTTCGCAAAGTATGTGAGTATTAAATCTGCCCCTGCCCTCTTTATAGAAATAAGGCTTTCCATCATTGCCTTTTCGCCATCCATCCATCCGAGCTCTGCCGCTGCCTTTATCATTGCAAATTCGCCGCTTACATTATATGCGGCAACAGGATAGTCAAATTCTTCCCGTATCCTCCTGATTATGTCAAGATACGGCAGCGCAGGCTTGACCATCACAATATCCGCGCCCTCTTCAATATCAAGCCTCACCTCTCTTATCGCCTCATCGCTATTTGCCGGATCCATCTGATAACTTCGTCTGTCTCCGAATTCAGGTGTTGATTCCGCTGCCTCCCTGAACGGCCCGTAAAATGCGCTGGCGTATTTTACGGCATAGCTCATAATCGGCATATTTTGAAAACCGCTTTCATCTAAAGCCTTTCTGATAGCTCCCACCCTTCCGTCCATCATATCTGACGGCGCCACCATATCAGCCCCTGCCTTTGCGTGAGACAAGGCCTCCTTTGCGAGAAGCTCAAGCGTTGCATCGTTATCCACATCATTATTCTTTATTATCCCGCAGTGCCCGTGTGATGTATATTCGCACATACATACATCTGTGATGACAACCAGTTCAGGCGCCTTATTCTTAATCGTTTTTATAGCCTGCTGAATTATACCTTTTGGATTATACGCCTCGCTGCCAATCTCGTCTTTATGCTCAGGGATGCCGAACAGAATCACGGCAGGGATGCCGAGGCTTTTTATCTCTTTCGCCTCTTTTGCAAGATTGTCCACCGACATCTGATAATGGCCGGGCATAGAGCCTATCGGCTTTTTTACATTTCTGCCGAATGTTACAAAGAGCGGCAATATCAGGTCGTCTATTGAGAGGGTTGTCTCCCTGACCATTCTTCTGAGCATTTCATTTTTTCTTAATCGTCTCGGACGGTATTGGGGGAATGGCATAAACTTACCTCTCTCCCACTGCTATTTTTTTACCAATAATCCCAATCTCTTCATCAGTCAAATAGCATGCAGGGTCGTGCATCCAGGGATCGTTGTAGACTCGGAGTGCCCTTACTCTGAAACTGCCTCCGCAAAGTTTTATCCACTGACAATTGGCGCATCTGCCTTTTAAGAGCGGCAGCCTGTTTTTAAGTCCTTTCATAAGCGCATCGGATGTGTCCATCCATATCTCGGAAAACGGTCTCTTTCTGATATTGCCGAATGTATAATCCTGCCAGAACTGATCTGCGTGGACATTGCCGAAGAAATCAATATTGCCGATGCCCACGCCAGAGGAATTAGCGCCGCCGCCGTTCCACACCATAAGCTGATATATCTCTTCGGCCCGCTTCGGATCAATCTCTTTCAGCTTCATATAAAGATAAGGCCCATCAACATGATTATCAACAGTAAGAATATCTTTCTTCAGGCCTCTTTTATGAAAGTCCATTGTCCTTTCAAGGATTATATCCAATGCGCGTCTGCTCTCTTCGTGAGAGAGGTCATCTTTCCTGATTTCACTGCCTCGCCCTGCGTAAACAAGGTGATAGAAGCAGACCCTCTGGATGCCTTCTTTTTCAACAAAGTCAAAGATATTGTTCAGGTCTTCGTAGTTTCTTTTGGTAAGCGTAAGCCGTAGCCCAACCTTCTGTTCAACCTCCATGCAGTTTCTTACCCCGCGCAACGCAAGGTCAAATGCGCCTTCCATACCTCTGAATTTATCATTTACCTCGCCGATGCCATCAAAGGATATACCCACATAACTAAAACCTGTTTCCTTTATCCTCTTTGCCATCTTCTGGTCTATCAAGGTACCGTTTGTTGAAAGCGTAAGCCGCATATTCAGACCTCTGGCATAATCCGCAAGCTCAAATAAATCCTTTCTCATGAGCGGCTCGCCGCCGGATAAAAGGAGCGCCGGTATCTTAAAATCCGCCAGATCTTTAATCATAGTCTTTGCTTCACCGTGAGTCAACTCGCCTGGATAGTCCTCATTGTGAGAATCCGTATAACAGTGTACACAGTTTAAATTGCATCTCCTTGACACGCTCCATACCACAACCGGCCTTCTTTCACTGGCAGATTTTGGAACCTCATGCTCCAGTTTTTCTGTTGCATGAGGTGTGCCGTGTCCATGTCCTGTTTTATGTCCGTATCTTAACGGGTCTCCTGTTGTATCAGCTCCGCAAAAAAGTTTTGTTATGTCTATCATAATGATTTCCCCTCCTGTTTCTTAAAATACTCTACTATCTCCTCTGCCAATGCCGGTATTGTGTATTTTTCAGGCATTATATCTGTCTTTATGCCCAATTTGGTTGCCGTATCCTTTGTTATCGGCCCTATGGAGGCGACTACTGCGCCGTTTAAAAGACCCGGCGCCTCTCCCTTTTTAAACATACCCACAAAATTTTCCACTGTTGAAGAAGATGTGAATGTTACTACATCAATCTTTTTTTCCTCAAACATTTTTCTGATTTCATCAGTCTTTTCCTTTGGCTTTATTGTCCTGTAAGTAGGCACAACATCAACTTTGCCGCCGAGCCTCTTTATCTCCTCAGGGAGTATCTCTCTTGCCTTTAATGCCCTGGGGAGTAAAAATCTCCTGCCTTTTATCCTGTTTTTACCAAGACCTTCTATTATCGCCTCTGCGCGATATTCTTTTGGCAGAAAGTCAACCTTTATGCCTAAATCCTCTATTGCTTTGGCTGTTGCAGGGCCGATGGCGCATATCTTAATGCCCTTTAGCTCCCTTATATCCTTACCCTGTTTTTTCAGTCGTTCCACAAAATATTTTACACCATTTACGCTGGTAAAGATAGCCCAATCATAATAATTCCCTCTCCCCTTGCGGGAGAGGGTAGGGTGAGGGGATGAAAGCCTTTTTATTGCCTTATCAACATCATCCCATTTTTTAGGAGGGACTATCTCTATTGTTGGGAACTCAATTACATCAGCGCCATTCTCTTTTAACAAATCTGCAAAATCAGAAGCCTGCTCCCTTGCCCTTGTAATAACAACCCTCTTGCCAAAAAGCGGCCTTTTATCAAACCACCTTAATTTATCCCTTAACGAAACGACCCCGCCCACAACAGTTATTGCAGGCGCCTTGAAATTTACAGCCTTTGCCTTTTCCGCAATGTCGGCAATAGTACCGACCAGCGTCTCCTGCTCCGGTGTTGTTCCCCAGCGGATTAAGGCAACAGGGGTATCTGGACTTCTGCCGTATTCCATGAGCTTTTTCATATTCGGCTCAAGGTTTCCAATGCCCATATAAAAAACCAGTGTGCCGATACCTGTTGAAATCTTGTCCCAGTATATATTTGATTCATCCTTTGTCGGATCTTCATGGCCTGTAATAAATGCCACAGTTGTTGTAAAATCCCTGTGCGTCAGAGGTATGCCTGCATATGCAGCAGCAGCTACCCCTGCTGTAACACCAGGCACAACTTCATAAGCAATACCTGCCCCTACAATCTCCTCAGCCTCTTCGCCGCCCCTTCCAAAGATAAAAGGGTCGCCGCCCTTAAGCCTTGCAATAACCTTTCCCTTTTTTGCTTTTTCAATAATGAGTTTATTTATATCTTCCTGCGGCAATGTATGCGCGCCGCCTATCTTGCCGACATAGATAATCTCTGCGCCCTTTCCGGCATACTCCAGAAACTTCTTATTTGCCAGATAGTCATAGACAACAACATCTGCTTCCTTAATACACTCTATGGCCTTAAGTGTAATAAGCCCGGGGTCCCCCGGGCCTGCGCCTATAAGATAAACTTTACCTTTATTCATGCGGTTTATTATATCCTTTCAATGGTTAAAATATTATTGATATGTTGTTAAATAATTTTAACCCGCCCCGCCCTGCATGGGCGGCGCAGTTTCATAAACCTCTTTCAATATATCCCATGCGCCCATACTGAGAAGTCTTTCCGCCAGTTCTATGCCGATAGCCTCTGCCCTGTCAATTTGGCCTGTAATAGAATCTTTAATAATCCTTTTTCCATCTATAGACGCGACCAGACCAATGAGTTTTAGCTGATTGTTTTTAACTTCTCCGTATGCGGCGATTGGCACCTGACATCCGCCTTCGAGTTTCTTTAAAAGCGCCCGTTCTGCCCTTACTGAAATAGAAGTAGCCGGGTGGTCAAAAAAGGCCGTCAGTTCATTTATCTCTTTATCATCTATCCTTGTCTCTATGCCAAGCGCGCCCTGACCTATGGCAGGAAGGCTAATTTCGGGTGAAAGGTATTCGGTAATCCTTTCAGACCATCCGAGTCTTTTAAGTCCCGCTGCTGCGAGGATGATTGCATCAAAGTGTCCTTCATTAAGTTTTCTTAAACGTGTGTTAAGGTTTCCTCTTAACTGCTCAATCTTTAAATCAGGTCTTACATTAAGCAATTGAGATGAACGTCTAAGGCTGCTTGTGCCGATACTTGCGCCGTAAGCCAGGTCTTTAAACTTTTGACTTTTGACTTTTAACTTTTGACTTATTATAAACGCATCCCTTGGGTCTTCCCTCTCTGTAATTGCAGCAAGGTGCAATCCGTTGGGAAAATCAGTCGGCACATCCTTCATGGAATGCACAGCCAGGTCAATCCTTTTTTCCAGCAGAGCTTCTTCAATCTCTTTTACAAAAAGCCCTTTGCCGCCGACCTTTGCAAGAGGCACATCAAGGATTTTGTCTCCTGTTGTTTTGATCTTTATTATCTCTACTTCAAGGTTCTTATATCTTTTTTCCAGCTCTGACTTTACCCAGTTTGCCTGCCACAATGCAAGCTGGCTGCCGCGTGAGCCGAGCTTAATCTTTCTTTTCAATTTATAATCTCCTCCTTGGAACTATCCTTCTTCAGCCTTTTTTGCCTCTTTATCTGCCTCTGCGTCCAGATCAAACAGTTTTCTTGCCGCCTCTATATAAAAATCCCCCTCCACCTTGTTTGCCTCTTTTTTAAGATGTGTTACAGGGTCGTGAACTACCTTGTTGATTATTGCCTTTGTCATGGCGTCTATTGTCTCTTTATCCTTTTCCTGCAGGTTATTCATTCCTGACAATGCCTTTTCCATCTCGCCCTTTCTTATCTCTTCAAATTTTTTCTTTAATGCCACAATGGTCGGCACCACATCAAGTGACTTGACCCATCTGTGAAAATTGCCCAATTCCTCATTGATAATTGCCTCAGCCTCTTTCGCCTCTTTTGCCCTTTCTTTTAAATTTGCCTCAACAACGCCCTGAAGGTCGTCAACATTATAAAGGTAGATGTTATCTATATTGTTTATAAGCGGGTCTATATTCCGGGGAACAGAGATGTCAATAAAAA
>Ga0209726_10003397_pt1 | contig 21752 bp, 21 predicted proteins | sample Subgrocontami54m_FD_187453 | JGI IMG/M metagenome (GOLD analysis project Ga0209726, IMG submission 187453) | Subsurface groundwater microbial communities from S. Glens Falls, New York, USA - GMW46 contaminated, 5.4 m (SPAdes) (version 3) | ecosystem: Environmental > Aquatic > Deep subsurface >... | reverse complement strand
TGGCAACATATGGGGCAGGGACGCATCGAACTGATGCCGCCCAATGGTAACAAAACGGATTATTTCCTGGTCGCCATGAATATCGGCGATATCAATTCCGTCATGCCGGCAAACACGTCCCGTATCGACACGATCAACGGCGATCCGATGTATGGTGTATTGCTCGATAGTAAAGTGGTCATGTTTGGCCAGACCGGGAGCGTCGTGACGCAGACATCGTTCCAGGTAGGATATAGTGGTGTCGTTGATTTTCTGATCACGGATTTGAATCCGGGGCAGACCTACAGTGTGCGTAAGGGGGGAGCAACGATCTTCACGCGCACAGCCTCAAGCCAGGGAACCATTTCTTTTAGTGATAATCCCGGCCTGCAAGGCGCTATATATAATATATTATAATGTTGAAACACTGCAACACCTGTTTATTATTTTAAACAGATACAATATAGGACAGTCCAGGACAAACCAGGACTGTCCTATATTATTTTATAACCAGCCAAATTATTATTCCCATCTTGTTATTTATCAATAGCTTACAAAACATATAAATTCACCCAAAAGACATCATTCTTGGCACGCAATTTGCTTCTTAATGGGTACGTATGAACTCGAAACACAGACATCCCGTTAAGGAAACAATCTTGAGCGTTACGCTCGTTGCCGCTGTGCTCACTGCGAGCATTCTTTGCGTAACCACCGCATGGGCCGCGATATCATCGCTCGGTTCCCACGAAACAATCCTTACTTCGGAGAAAGCTACTCCCAAAAACGTCGTTGCCATTGCGGACCAAACCGAAAAACCGCGCTCACGCGCTCCGGAACCATCCACCATGATGCTCTTTGGAAGCGGCATTTTGGGTATGATCGCCAGCTTTGTCCGCAGAACATATCACATGGTCAAACGCGCGTTTGACGTCACCGCTTCGTTGATCGGGATCATTTTCCTTTCACCTTTATTTTTCTTTACGGCGCTCCTCATTAAATGTACTTCCCGGGGGCCGATCCTGTTTACACAAACCCGTGTCGGGCAAGATGGAAAACTCTTCAATATTTATAAATTCCGCACAATGCACGTCGACGCGGAAAAAGAAACCGGCCCGATATGGGCGGCCGATAACGATCCCCGGCTGATCCCGATCGGAAGATTTTTACGCAAGGCGCACATTGACGAGATCCCGCAATTCATCAATATCCTCAAGGGGGAAATGAGCCTGATCGGACCGCGGCCGGAACGTCCCGTATTCGTTCAGCAATTTAAAAAAGAAATTCCTGATTATGAAAAACGTTTAAGTGTGAAACCTGGCCTCACCGGACTGGCCCAGGTGTGGCACAAGTACGATGAAACCATCGAAGACGTCCGGAAAAAGATTAAATACGATCTTCTCTATATTAAAAAGCTCTGTCTTTGGACAGATGTGCGCATTTTATTGCGAACCGTACGCGTTGTCTTCACTGGTGAAGGGGCAAGATAGGGATTTAGAATTTAATTCAAGTATAACTCACGAATAAGAAGGGGAGAAAATGAGAAAAGTATTCATGATCTTGGTTTTGGGCGCAACTATCCTTGGGGTCAACCTAAAGAATGCCGATGCCTTTTCGGTTATTTCAGGAACCTTTTCTGATCCTGTTGGATTAACCTTTGGAACATATTCATCCGGTGCGGAAGGTTACGGTTCGACACCTCCAGGAGCGTATACGTGGGATAACGCTTGCAAAGCAGGATCGGGAGATTGTTTTTCAAAAAATGGTAACGCCCGTGATTGGTATTGGATCCAGGATAATAGCGGCCCGAACAACGCGGCTTCGACTGGTCTCATTTACGATTTAGGCGGCCAAGCGAACAAAGTGGTTGTTTTCCCTTTAATTGATCATGGACCCTTAGGGCCGGAAAGCTGGGAATACAATGTTTATCTTTCCAATGATCTCTCAACCTGGACACCGGCTACATTGATCGAATACTACACGGAAGGCTGGTCTCCCAATCCGGATATTTCTGACGGGTATACGACTGTTTGGGAATTAGGTTCAAGTTTGACAGCCCGATACGCTTCTATTACCGCGGGCAATAACGGAAATCCTGATTCATCTTTTTATTATGCTAGCGACGATAATGAAATTGACGCTATCGCAGGTTTAACAGAAGACCGTGGGGGTCTCGGAGGCCCCAAAGTTCCTGAACCGGCAACAATGTTACTTTTAAGCAGTGGATTGTTAGGCATGGCGGGCATCCGCAGAAGGAATGCCTAATTTCAGTGCATCGGAAGATGTTTAATATAAATCAGCAACAATAAAAGCAAGAACATAAAACAGAGGGGAAGAAATGAAAGTCAATCAACACCTTGTTAACTTAAAACGGATGTTAAGCGTAATGGCTGTTCTTATGATGGGCATAGGAATATTTCCTGTCAAATCAGATGCCATGGTAATCGGGTATTACGACACCAGCAGAGAACTCTGGGGCTTTGACGGTGGTGGTGGTTATTTAAGCAGCGCAAAGCAATGGCTGGTAGATCAAGGCCATACCTTGGTTACAACGTCAAATGTCGACAATACTTTTCTTTCCGGCGTTGATGCCTTTTACACTGGATTGATTAGCGGTGTAAACGCTTCTGAAGTGACTGCTATGCAAAATTTTGTGGATGTGCAGGGAGGATTTCTGTTTATCCAAACAGACTGGACAGATGCACCTTGGACAGCGCCTGCAAATACCATTCTCTCAAATTGGGGGATTGCGCATAGCGGGTCGTACTTAGATGATTCCGGCCATTATACGGTAGGATCTTCTGTATGGGTAACAGACCCCAACAATGTGAGTAATTTTGTAGGCGCTGATCATAGCGTGGTAACTTCCTATCCCGCTGGTTTTGAAGTTTTGGCCAGAGATGATGCAGACCGTATTATCCTGGGTGTTTTTGACGCTGGGGCAGGACGCTCTAGCGACGTTTTGATCGCCACAGATATTAATTTCTGGGACAACTCTTACGGATGGAACAATGCTTCTAACCGTCAGTTATGGGAAAATATCTGGAAATCGGCAGATACTCAAACGGGTGGCGGTGGTGGCGAAACGCATGCAGTTCCTGAACCGGCAACAATGTTACTTTTAAGCAGTGGATTGTTAGGCATGGCGGGTATTCGCAGAAAGAATGCCTAATTTCGACACATCGGAAGATGTTTAATATAAATCAGCAACAATAAAAGCAAGAACATAAACAGGGGGAAAGAAATGAAAAAGTTGTTCACAGGAGTAGTTGCAACGCTGTTCATCATTTGCGGAGTCTCCGTAAACGCCCAAGCGGCCTTATCGTTCTGGGGAAACAGTGCTAGCGGTAGTCTTGCAATTGAAAACTTTGACCTAGACATAGCTGCAGGGACCGCAACCGAAACACTGGAATATAACCCGATGTCAGGTAACGGCCGCGGGGTAGTTGTCGTTGGTAATACCGTCTATTTTACCCGGGTAGGTGACAGCAGTATTTATAAACTGGATGCACTCACGGGAGCTAGTCTTGGATCTATCCCGACGACTCGATCCAGCATGTCGACACTTGCTTGGGATGGGTCAACTTTTTGGACCACCGATTATGCTGGTTCAAACGAGGCCTATCAGATTGCCGCGGACGGGACATTACTGAAGACCATCAATCTTGGTTTAGCGACCGGCTATTCGGATGGGATGGAATACTTTAACGGGAAATTGATCGCCAACAGAACCGATGGTGGCTTCGGCGGGTCTATTATTTATGATATTTACGACCTCGATGGCGGCCTCCTGCAGGCGGCGTTCATTAGCTCCCCCAATGGAACGGGTATTGCTTTTGACGGAACCAATTTTATCGTATCGGATATCTACAGCTCCCAGGTTCATGTGTATGATGGAACCACGGGTGCCTTCATTAAAACAATTGTCTTGCCAGGAACCGCTAACACAGGGTATGGGCGGCTGATTGAAGATGTTTCAGTAGATTATGCCCTTCGCGAGGATACTGGTGGAGACCAGAATCCGGTCGTTCCTGAACCGGCAACAATGTTACTTTTAAGCAGTGGATTGTTAGGCATGGCGGGTATTCGCAGAAAGAATGCCTAATTTCGGCACATCGGAAGATGTTTAATATAAATCAGCAACAATAAAAGCAAAAAAATAAAACAGGGGGAAAGAAATGAAGAAATTAAACTTAAGTTTAGGCATCATGGCTGCTGTTGTTCTTACGGCCACCTGCGCGCTGGCGTCAGGCCCGTACACAACAAGCGTAGCCAATGATAGCTACGGTATCGCGCAGGGTGGTGGCAATATCCTGTCCGTACCCACACCCAAAGATAACAACGACAGTGGACCGGACATCAACGACGCCATCAATCTGCTGCTCGGAGAATCCTACGCTCGTAATTCCGATGCGGATTCCCTGCAATGGACAACCGGGGACGAAACATGGCAGGATCTCAGCACCGATACGGCGAGAGCTACGTACACCTTCATCAGCCTTACAGCTGGCAACAAGAACACATTAGGGGTGTATCAAGCTTATGATCCGTTAGGTACTTTGTATGAGATCCCTACTCTTGGACCGTTCAGCGGGCATCAGTTTATGGGCAACGGTACTTTGGGCAACCCATTCCCGGCCGGCGTATCGCCTTATACGGCGAATGCGGGCGTAGACTTCGGATGGTTCCTGAAATCCGTGGACAAAAACGACGCCTCCATCGTGGCTCGCTGGTTTTCAGATCCTACGCTTAACTCGGACCTGATGGACCACATGATGTCTTATCACCTTGGGAAACTCGCGGGAAAAAGTTTTTGGATCCAGGTGGGAGCAGCTGATCCATACCTTTACACCTTTCATGATCCATTCTTGCTGGCCTTTGAAGATCTTCCCAAGGGCGCGGGTGTCAATGGAAAATTGGGTGATGAGGACTACGACGACTCCATCTTCTTAGTGGACCATGTTTATCCGGTCCCGGAACCCGCAACCATGGCGCTCTTGGGCAGTGGATTGCTCGGTTTAGGTGGATTACGCAGAAAAAAAGCTACTGTCTAAGAATTTTTAGATATTCTTAAACAAAAATTACTGTAGTATACAAGCAATATCATAGAGGAAGGAGGTCAAGATGTCTTATGCAACGAAAATACACGTATTACCTAAAAGCGCTTGCACTAGCTCTTTTGCTTCCTTGCCTCTATGGTTGTAACAGTGGCGGCGGTGGCAGTAGTAGTGGCTCTTTGAGCAGTTTCGTTTTCGGCAGCGGTAACGCCTTCGGTGGTGGTGACGATATGAGTTCACTCCCCCTGGTGGTACTCAATTCGCTATCGGGCACAGACACGACAACGACTGTGCAGACCGATGAAACAGAGACGCCAACCACGTCTTCCGAGGAAACGGGTGAAACAGGCACGACAAGCACGTTTTCTGAAGAGACAACGGATGCGGAAACGACGGAGCCGGATTTGCAACTGGCAAGGATCCACAATCCCGAACCGGCCACAATGCTTCTGTTAGGAAGCGGGATGACAGCCATGGCGCTGGCCCGCCGCAGGAAATACAACCAAAAATAAAGAGACACAAAAAAATAGACCCTTCGTGTTATGGGGAAAATACAAAAAAGGCAGATTATGCATAATAATCTGCCTTTTTTGTTCCCTTCGCGCTCCCCCTGAAGGAAACACGAAAGGAACCCAAAATTACCGCTATATCAATTGACACAAACAATAAGCTGTGTTAATATTCTCACAATTCATTCAGAGGCAAGGACTTATTTAACCCATTGGGCCATTTAAGGAACTATCAACATGAGCCAAAAATCGCATAAACAACTTATTCCACTCTTGAAGGAGGCGGTGAACTCGTTTGTGGCCAACCCGATCATCCTGTTCCCGTTCGTAACAACGGCCTTTATCCAGCTGCTGGTCCTGGAGATCATCTATTTCTCACCGCGCTTCCCGCTGGTAAATTTTTTCGGTCCGCTCATCCGCAGGGAGGGGGAGGCTTTTTTACATTACCCGCAGCATCTCTTGATCCTGCCCCAATGGTTCCAGATCGCCCAATATTTCATTTTTATCTTTATCAGCAGTTTCCTCATCGCCGTTGCCATCGAGATCATCAAAAATATCAACAGCAATAAAAAAACAACCTTTCCCGGCGCGCTGCGCGCCATACTGCCACAATACGTCCACGTTTGCCTTGCGGCCATCATAACATTCCTGGCATTTTACATTCTTTCAAAACTGCAGGGATTGCTCATCGGCCGGGCGATGCACATCCGTTCCGGAACCGGCATTTTTTACATAATCAAGACAGCGGTGCTCTACGGAGCGCCTTACCTGAATCTTTTGATCGGAACACTGATCACGACCATCTTTGCCTTTGTTCTTCCCATTATTGTCATTGAACGTAAAAAGGTCTTCCAGGCGATCGCGCTTAACTTTAAATACTTGCGCGGGTCTTTCTGGTTCATCTTTTTTATCGTATTGATCCCGATGTTGTTCTATGTCCCGGTATTGTTGCTCCAGGGGAATTTGTCCTCGATCGCCAATCTAACATTTGAAGGCGTAAGGCTGGTATCGCCGGCCATCAGCATTATCGTATTGACCATGGTTGACGCCACGGTCTATACCGCCATCACAACCCACTTTTTATGGAAGAAAGAAACAGCATGAAAAAAATCATCTTGATCTATATTGGCATTCTTGTCGGGGTGTTTGTCTTGTTCTCTACGCTTAGCCTCAATAGCGATTACGCCATTGAACAAATGGCCTGGAAGGTCCAGAAAGAATATATGGACATCCTCAAGGACCCCAAGGTCATTCCAGAACAGACATTTGATGAAGTAACTAAGGGATATGAAAAGATCATTAAGCGCTATCCTGATTCCAAAATGATCCCGGGGATCCGGATGTTGCTGGCACATGTCTATTATCTAAAAAAAGATTATGAAGCCTCCCGGGCGAAATTCAATGAGATCATCAAACTGTATCCCGATAACAAGGAATTGCAAGCGGAGGCGCTCGGCGCCATCGGCAGGACTTACGAGGCCCAGGACAACTGGCCCGGGGCCAGAAAAGTTTATGATCGCATCATGGCCGATTATACCTCGACCCGAACCGGCATGGGGATCCCGATCTATATCGCCAATCATTACAAGGAGCAAAATGATTACCAAAAGACCATGGATGCCTATGACCGGGCAATTACGCACTACAACACGCTGGCGGCTCAAAACCCGAATTCACCGATTGAATATAACGCGCTGCGTTACTTGAGCAATTGCTATTTGGAACAAAAGCGCTGGAAAGAAGGGGTGGAAACCTTGGGTAGGATTCTCCACAAATACGGGGAACCACAATATATGCGCGTCCAGACGCTCGATATCATCCTAAAAACGATCAACACGGTCAGTGTTTATCAATTAAAAGACTATGACCTTCCGCTGCACATATATCAGGAGATCATTACCGAGAACCCCAAACATCCTTTAAGCGGCTACTTCCAAAAAATGATCGACGCTTTATCGACGCTCAAGGCCAAAAGCGTTCAAATTACACCAGCACAACCGAATTAATGCGTTATTATCATGGGATTCTTCGCCAAGACAGACCAGGAAGAAAGTACGCAACTCGACGTATTTCAGCAAGTCAGCAATATCTGCGCGCTGGTTTCCACAGCCATCAGCGAGCAAGATCTTCTTGAAGAATCACTTCGGCAAACCATGCAACTTGTCGGCGCCACCCGCGGTTCCATTTTTCTTCTTGATTCCAACGGCAAAGACCTCGCCCTGAAGACCGCCATCGGTCTGAAAAAAGATGAACAAAAACAAATGCTCAAGAAGATGGGGGAGGGGATCATTGGACATGTGGCAAAACGCAAGCTCCCCATTGTCGTCGATGACATCGAAACGGATGACCGCTTTCACGATTTCAAGGCCCGCAAAAGCTACCGGACACCATCATTTATCTGCGCGCCGCTGATCATCAAAGACAAGCTCATCGGGGTCATTAATATCACCGACAAGGAATCCGGCCTGCGCTTTACCAAAAATGAAATGCAGCTGTTGGATTTTCTTTCCAGCCAAATAGCTCTTAATTACCGCCGCATCGAGCTGTACCAGAAATTCAAAAGCATCGTCCGGGAAACGCAGACCTTAAAAGACCGCCTCGGCCAAAGCGACCAGGAGGCCGAAAACCTCAAAAAGCAGGTCCACATCCATGAACGCCTTGCCACTATCGGCAAGCTCGCCGGCGGCATCGCGCACGAATTCAATAATCCGCTCGATGGGGTCATGCGCTACACCAACCTCTGCCTTGAACACATCAAGGACGATGAGGTCGTTCGGGGATATCTTTTGGAGGTCAAGCATGGACTCAACCGGATGGCGAACATCGTAAGGAACCTTCTGGCGTGTTCGCGCAATGAATTACCGCACGGTGAGCAGCGCATCAGTTTCCAGCAGGCACTGGACCGCTCTCTGGCGAGCGTGCATACGGATATTGAACATAAGAACATCAAGATCGAAAAAAAGATCGAAGGGGATATCCCGCTCATCCGCGACCTGGGGCTGGAACGCATCCTTGCCAACATTATCCGCAATGCCGTTGAGGCCATCGAGGACAACGACGGAAAGATAATGATCGAGGCCAAATGCCAGGACGGTATGCTGAACTTGAAGATCCATGACACGGGGATCGGCATCTCGCCTGAAGCAACAGAAAAAATTTTTGAACCGTTTTACACCACAAAATCCATCAATAAAGGTTGCGGGCTCGGCCTTACGATCGTCGGTGAGATCGTCAAGGCCTATAATGGAAAGATCCATGTAAAAAGTGATCCGGGCAAACAAACCACATTTTTTATCGATCTTCCCCTGCAATAATGATCATGGTCAACAAACAAGGAAAAACTGTCCAAATATTGATCGTTGATGACGAACCGTTGATCCGTAAATCGCTTTATGAGATCTTGCGGATCGAGGGTTACCGGGTGCAAATGGCTGAAACGGGGGAGGAGGCCATGGGTATCCTCAAAAAAGAGCGTATCGACATTGTCGTAACGGATTTCCAGCTGCCCAAGATGAACGGAATCCATCTGCTGGAAGAAATCAAGCACCGATCCCCGAAAACGGAGGTTATCCTTATTACCGGATATGGCACCATCGAATCCGCCGTTACGGCCATGAAAAAAGGGGCCTTTGACTACATCACCAAGCCGATCAATGACAACGAGATCAAGATCATCATCCAGAAATTGATCGAAAAGAGACAGATCGTCGATGAAAATGAAGAACTGAAGCAGATCATCGCCAAGGAGCGACGCGATCATTTTTGCGATCTCATCGGCGCCAGCCCCAAGATCCAGGAAGTTTATCGCATTATCGATTCCGTGGCCAGCAGTAACGCCACGATCCTTATCACCGGTGAAAGCGGGACAGGGAAGGGGCTTATTGCCCGGGCCATCCATCAAACAGACCAAACGCGCAAGGACAAACCGTTCGTTGAGATCAGCTGCGGCGCCCTGACTGAAACGCTTCTGGAAAGCGAACTTTTCGGCCATATGAAAGGGGCCTTTACCGGCGCCATCAAGGACAAGGAGGGACGCTTTGAATACGCAAAAGGGGGCACAATATTTCTGGATGAAATCGACGCCTTTTCTCCGACACTCCAGGTGAAATTGCTGCGCGTCCTGCAGGAGGGCATCTTTGAGCGCGTGGGAGATAATATACCGCGCCGCGCTGAAGCACGCATCATCGTGGCCACGAACCAGAACCTTACGGAACTGGTACGCCAAGGTAAATTCCGGGAGGACCTTTATTACCGGATCAACGTCATTTGCGTGCATGTCCCGCCCTTAAGAGAACGTAAGGAGGACCTTGTCATTTTGATCGACCACTTTCTCAAAAAATATAGCCGGATCAACAATAAAAAAGTGGCAGGCGTTGCCGACGATGTTCAGAAAATCTTCCTGGAATACCACTGGCCGGGAAACATCCGTGAGCTGGAAAACGCCATCGAGGGCGCCGTCATCATGGCCAAGACCGGTATCGTCCACAGGACGGATATCCCCAACGTCATGAAATTTGCGGCTGATCCCAAAAAATCCACAAAATCTCCGGAAAGGAATCTGAAACGGGCCGTGGAGCAGCCGGAAAAAGAGCATATTATTTCGATCCTCAAGGACTGCAACTGGAACCGCAACAAAGCCGCGGCATCTTTGGGGGTAAACCGGACAACATTGTACAACAAGATGAAAAAATATAATATCAGCGAAGAAACGATATAGCATCCAGCCATCCCATGAACGAAGACGCTTCAAGACAACTGGTCCTAAAGATCATCAATAAAGAAAAATGGTGGGACATTTTATCGCGCTTTATTGATGTTCTGCACATCAACATCTATATTGTAGACCGTAAAGGACTGACCATTTTACCTCCGGAAGAAGGCAAGTACGGCGGACGGCTGCTTACCGACCGCTCCTTGGCGTTTCGTTCCGCTCAAGAATCAGCCGAGTTTCTAAAGGGGTTCGAACAATACGGCTCCTATCTGGAATACACCAGCCCCTTAAAATTGCACCAATTTGCCATTCCCATTAACATAAACGGCGAAGTAGGGCTTCTGGGGTATATGATCGTAGGGCCGGTCATCTTGAACAAGCGTCTGGAAACCGCCGAATATGAAACCCTTGCCCGTGAACTCACCATCAACACGGCAGATTTCATCAATGAGGTCAACGGTCTGCGGGTGGTTTCCAACGTTATGATGAATTCCATCCTGGATCTGCTTTGTGAGATCGTCAAGAACAACATTGAATTAAGCGGTATCAAAAGCGAGATGTATAATCTCCCGGAAGGTAAGGAACCTTTCCCCGATGCGATCAAGGAGGCGGCAAATGATCTGTATTCCACGGTTTGCTTAGACGAGCTGCTGGTGACCCTCCTGGATTTGGCCCTAAAAATGACTGATACGGAATGCGGCTCGATCATGGTCATAGACCAAGAAAAACAGGGAGATTTGACGATCAAGGTTTCCCGCGGGCTCAATGAAGAAAAAGTCAAAAGCTCACGCGTCAAAATAGGAGAGGGCATCGCGGGGCTGGTCGCGAAAGAAAAGAAACCTTTTGTCATCCATGGCCAGCAAACAGGGGACAACCGGATCAAGCCGTTTTTGAAGCGCCCGGAAATCCAGCACGCCCTGGTCATGCCCCTGATGGCCAAGCGCCGTATTTTTGGGGTCCTTAATCTGCATACCCGCGAAGCCCACTGCAACATTGAAAATAACATTGAAAACCTCCAATACCTCTCGAATTTACTTTCTTCCGTTGTCTAGCGCGCCCAACGAAGCCGGCAATAAATAATTAAAAAAAACTTTCCTTGAGCGAGACTTATATTATAATAAGCACATGCTCAAATTAAATAGGCGGTTATTATGAGCATATGCTTATTATAATATGGCACAAAAGGAAATAGGATGAGACGTCGCGGCAGGCGAAAAAAGGTTCGCTTTATACAGAAAATGCCCAAAACGGTCCAGTTCAGCCCCCGGGGAAATCCAGGGAGGCCCGATGAAGTCCAGCTGAACATTGACCATTTTGAGGCGGTAAAATTGGCCGATTATCAGGGATATAGTCAATCCGAGGGCGCCAGCGCAATGGGTGTTTCCCGGCCCACATTTGGTCGTATTTTGCGCGAAGCCCGCAAGATCCTGGCGGATGCCCTTACCAACAGCAAAATGATCCGTATTCGTACCGGAGACACCCAGGTGGGGGTACGCCCGCACAATCTGCCGGTCAAACGCCAACTCCCCGAAACAACTTCAAAATCTACCCCAAAACTCACCGAAACCAGCATCCGCAGGGACATTTTAAAATTCCAACCCAATAAGGCGCCCAATAACGCCTGATTTCGCTATTTTCAATAACTTCTTATAATACATATTATGTTAACTACTAGAATAGGAGAATTCTTATATAGCGCCCTATTGCTATTGTAGTTATGTACTTCTGGGGTTGCCCTGTTGAAATCTGTGCACAGATTTACCCCAATTAGATCCAATCATAAAAAAAGGACGCTTCTTTGGCAGAACGCGTCCTTTTTGTACAAAACATCAGGAAAATATGAAAAACTTACCCTCCCTCCGGTTTTACTGAAAAAGCCAAGGGAGGTGGCTGAAAAACTGTGGCAAGACCTCTAAAACTGGATATTATCCGGAAGTTTTTGATGCGGGGTCATGGCTTCGGCCCAATCGATGGTCACCTCGGCCAGGGCAAAATTGGGGTCTTCGGGGCTCCCAAAGTACTGCTTAAGCATGGGGATGTTATCCCAAAGGGTTGTCTTTTTTTCAATATCACTGCTGATTTTGGCTTGGCCGGCAACCCGGCAATAGCACATTTTCCGATCCACAAAACAGAACTCAACCCGGGGGTTTTTCTTGATGTCCGCAATGCTTCGGGAGCGGCCCAAGAAGGCCACCAAAAGTCGTTTTTCATCTTCCAATAAATAAGGCATCATAGGGCGCACCCGCGGCTGGTTACCATCCATGGTTGCCAGATATCCGAAACCGGCATCCCTGATCAAATCAATGGCTTCTTCCTTCTTCATCGCTCCATCCTTTCTCTATCGTTAATCTTTACGATTCAGCAAACTTCCCCTTATCCCTAAACTTATCGGTCCCCAAAAATGCGGCGTTTTTTACCGCCACCATCTCCGCGGCTATGGAAACGGCGATCTCCTCCGGGGTCTGGGCTCCGATATCCACTCCGGCCGGTATTTTGACCCGGTTAAGCCGACTTTGGGAAATCCCCATTTTCCTTAACCGTCCAAAGAACTTAACCCGCTTGGCCCTGCTGGAAATGACCCCCAGATAGCCGGCATCGGTGCTAATGGCGGTTTTAAGACACTCAAAATCGAATTCATTGCCTTGGGTCACTACCATAATATAGGTATGTTGGTCAATGGACAGCTGGGACAGTTTTTTGGCATGGTCGCCTACAATGATTTTATCCACATGCGGAAAACGCTTGGAATTAGCGAATTCCCTGCGGTTGTCGATAATGGTGACCTTGAAATTCAGCATCTTGGCTATAACCGACAACGGCAAGGCAATATGACCGGCCCCGCAGATCACAAAATGCTTGATTCCCCTAAAGGGCTCGATAAAAACCTTGATCTGGCCGCCGCAAACCGATTGTCCCACCCCGCCAAAATAATCATAGGTCACAAAAGACGGCTTGCCGGATCTGATCGCTTTAAGGCACTCTTTTTGGACGGCTTTTTCGTTGCGCCCACCTCCGATAGACCCCCAGAGGGTCCCATCTTCCAAAACGATCATTTTAGCCCCGGCCTTGCGCGGGGTGCCTTTGATGGTGGAATCCACCAGCGTGGCCACAGCGTAACTTCGGCCTTTTTCACTGGCCCGCAGGGCCTTTATCAGCAGTTCATGTTCCATTATTTATTTGATATACGCGCGGATAATCTTCTGGTCTTCGACAGGACGATCGCCGGTCCCGACCTTCGTATTTTCGATCCTTTGCACCACATCATAACCATTCACAACTTGACCAAAAATCGTGTGACGCCCGTTAAGCCAGGGCGTTGCCACCGTCGTAATGAAAAATTGGCTCCCGTTGGTATTCGGACCCGCGTTGGCCATGGCCAGCAAACCTGCCTTGTCAAATCGTGCGGTTTTTAAAATTTCATCTTCAAATTTACCGCCCCAAAGACTTTCTCCGCCTCTTCCGGTCGCAGTCGGGTCACCACCCTGGACCATGAACTCTTTGATCACCCGGTGAAAAACGGTACCGTCATAATAGCCTTTTTGGACCAAACCGATCGTATTTTTACATGTTTTGGGGGCCACCTTAGGCCATAATTCCAGCTCAACAACGCCCTGACTTGTCTCAAAAACAACAACTGGATTATTCCCAGCAGGGACCTGTCGGCCTATCGGCTGCTCATCCGCGCCCGATTTCAACATCGATCACTCCTTCTTTTGTTCATCTTGCTGATTAGTTTGTCCTTCAGAAGATGGTTTATCCTGTGGTTCTTGGGGATTTACTTCCGGCAGCATGGGATCTGACAACTGTTTTGGTTCACCCAGATCACTCTTTTTATCTTCTGGCTCTGCGGTGGCAGCTGGCGGATTGGCCACAGTAAGGATATCGGGCTGAAGCTTAAGGAACCCCTCTTCCTTTGGCTGCTCCCGCTCCTCCGCTTCTTTTCCCTGTTCCGATTGAGGTGCCGGAAGGGAAGCAGCGGGCGGTTCAGCTTGAGTAACCACAACGGGTGCGGCAGGGGTTTCTGGGACAGCAGAGGCTGCCGGAGGATCCGGCGGCGCGCTAGGCTCGGGAGCGGCAACCACGGAAGAAACGCTGGCGGCCGTCGCAAGCTTTTTTGTCAGGGCAAAAACTTCATCATCTTTCTCGAGGATGAGCCCTTCCATTTTTGTAATTCTTTCTTCCAGCTGGGCGACCCTTTTTTTATTTCCTTCCGCCTCGGTCTTGGCGGCGCTTAATTCAACCTGGATATTGCGCGCCTTATCTTTGGCATCCCGCAATTCCTTTTCCAGGATATCTTTGAGCTTATTAAACTCCTTGCGGTTATTTAATTCGGTCTTCAAGGATTCTTCGGATTTCTCCAATGCCGCGCTTTTTTCATTAAAAAGTTTGTCGAGACGCTCATATTTTCCCTTCCATTCCTCGATCTGCGCCGCAAGGTCGATCTCCTGCTCGATTTTCTTTTCTTCGGCGGCCGAGAGAGCGGTCGGCTGGGCAGCAGGGCCAGCTTCCGGTTTATCCTGATAAGCTACGAAAGACTTTTCAACAACATCGGTCGCACTGGGCAACGGAACTGTTGCTATAGTCTCCTTTTTTTCCTTCTTGGATTTGGCAAAGAGTCCCGCCAATAAAGATGGTTTTCCCGTCCGGGGCGGCGCGGAAGGCTTCACCGTTGGCACCGGCGCTCCCAAATCGCGCAAGGAAGGTTTGTCTTCATTCTTCAACAGCCAAAACACGCCCAGAATGCCGACAACCGAAACTCCAACCAATATAAAAAATATATTCATCCGATATTCCTAATTGACATAACCAAAATGCCGCCTATAATTTTATTGATGGTTTCATGCCTTTTATTATCCGCGGGATTCAGCAGCCGTTTCGGATCTCCCAAAGCCCTTGCCCGTCTTAAGGACCAGACGCTCATCGAACATCTGCAGGAATTACTTTTATCGACACAACTGCATGAAATCATTATTGTTCTGGGTCACGGCGCCGAACAAATAAAACCGTTCCTATTTAAGCACATAAAGATAAAGGTTGTCTATAATAAAGATTATAAATTCGGACAAACTTCTTCATTCAAATGTGGATTAAAAGATCTCGCCGCGCAGGCAACCGGTATCCTGCTTCTTCCAATCGACTATCCCATCGTCAAAGCCGAGACTTTTGATGCGTTAATAGCCTTTTTTGAGGGGAAAAAACCCATGGCGCTCATTCCATCTTATCAAGACAAAAAAGGCCATCCCCCCATCCTCAATGTCGGATTAAAGAGCGAATTCCTGGCCCTTAAAGATTCCGTCGGGGTCAACACTGTCATTCATCATCATATAGACGATGTGATTGTCTTGCCCGTTGACGACCCAGGCGTCTTAAAAAGCTTTAACACAAAAGAAGAGTTTGAACGGATAAAAACGGAATTAACGTGAAGCGGCTGCAGTCTGGGATTCAAGTTGCTCTTTTTCCCTAAGCGCGTTGATGATCTTATCTGGAGTAAATGGTAATTCTTTAAGCCGGATACCCACTGCGTCATAGATCGCGTTAGCGATCGCCGCGGAAGTCGGCAGCAACGCGGCCTCCCCCATTCCCTTGGCCCCAAAAGGACCGCTGGGATCATCCGTTTCGACCATAATGCATTCAACAGGCGGTGTTCCGATAGACCTGGGAACCCGATAATTCGCGAAATTTCCATTGGCCGGGCGACCTTTATTATCGAAACGAAGGTTCTCCATAAACGTATAACCGAGGCCCATGGCCAATGATCCTTCGATCTGGCCTTCGGCGGATTGGGGATTGATGGCTTTCCCGATGTCGTGGGCGTCCCATAATTTCAGGACATTGACTTCTCCCGTCTCTTTGTTGACTTCAACCTCGGCGATCTGCGCTTCAAATCCATAACTCCCGGAAACATTTCCTTCGCCGGTCCGAAAATCGATCGGCGTTGTCTTAGGATTGTAACTGCCGCGGCCGATGATCTGCTTCCCATAATTAAACGCGTAACACAATTCCAGCGCTTTATCAAAACTCATCACAACAGATTTGTCTTTTATCTTAAGAACTTCTTCGGCCTTAATGTCCAGATCGTCAATATTAAGCTTTAACTCTTCCGCGACAATGGCGAGAATTTGTTTTTTGGCATCACGGCCGGCCAAAAGCGTCGCGTTGCCGGAAATAAATGTCACGCGGCTGGCGAAACTCCCTGTGTCAAAGGGCGTGATCTCCGTATCTCCCGATTTGCAGCGGATCCGGCTGTAACTGACGCCTAATTCCTGCGCAGCGATCTGGGAAAGCGCCGTATTCGATCCCTGGCCCGTATCCGCAGCGCCGGTAAATAAATATACCGATCCGTCTTCTTCGACCTTCACGATCGATCCGGCGGACTCGTGCGATTTGTACATCTTGGAACCCATCACATCAGCGGCAATGCCGATGCCGATACCACGGCAAAGATGTTTTTGCTTTCCATGTTTTTCGTACCAGCGGCAAGATGCAATGGCCTTTTCGATGCACTCTTTAAGACCATTGGTCGTTAAAACCATCTTATTGATAGTGACCATATTGGGTGTGGTGATATTTTTCAGGCGGAATTCAACCGGGTCCATGCCGATCGCTTCAGCCAGCATATCCATATGGGATTCAATGGCAAACCCGGCCTGCACGCCGCCAAAGCCGCGCATCGCGCCGCTAATTGGTGTATTGGTGTAAACACGATAACCGGTCATCCGGAAATGCTGGATCTTATAAAGCATAAAAATACGCATGATGGCCGCGGCCAGCACCGTCGGGCCATAACTGCAATACGCGCCGCCGTCGGCAATAACTTCTCCGGTAATGGCAACGAGCGTCCCGTCTTTTTTAACGCCGGATTTGATCTTATAGATCATCCCGTGCTTACGCCGTGTTGCCAAAAATTCCTCTTCGCGATTACAACAGATCTTGACCGGTAACCCGCCGGCTTTCTTCGACAACAAACACGCAGCAAAATCCATCGGAAGCATTTCAAGCTTTCCGCCGAAGCCCCCTCCTACCGCCATTTTAATGACCCGCACGTCGTTTAGATCAAGCTTGAGAGTTTTGGCCAACGCTTCGCGGCATTTAAAAGGCGCCTGGCTGGAAGCCCACAACGTTACTTTATTGGAAAATGTTTCCCATTGCCCCACACAGACATGCGGTTCCAACGCAGCCATATGCGCGGCGGGTGCGAAAAACAGATCTTCCCGGACATAATCCGCTTCTTTTAAAGCCCGGTCAGGATTTCCGAAATTGACGGGTAAGATAACGGCGATATTATTGAGGGATTCGTGGATCTGCGGGGCGCCGGGCTTCATGGCCTCCCGGACATCAAAAACAGCTGGAAGGATCTCATACTGGACGTCGATGAGACTTAACGCCTCCAAGGCGGTCTCTTCATCAACAGCGGCAACCGCCCCGAGCTCATCACCGACGTAACGGACCTTTTCAGCCTCGATAGCCATCTGATCAACCGTGTGCGGGAAGAAATATTCATTGGAACCAAACTTGATATTGCTGGTGTCTTTGGCCGTGATGACGGCACGCACACCGGGGAGTTTTTCAGCTTTGGAAGTATCGATGCTGATGATCCGCGCGTGTGGATGTGGAGAGCGGATCATTTTCCCAACGAGCATATTCGGGAAACTGACATCAAAGGCATATTTCGTCTGGCCCGTAACGATCCCCCTGCCGTCAATACGCGGAACGCTTTTGCCCACGGGGTCGACGTATTCTTTAGAAAATGTTTTTTTAACGGAGGTGACCATATCAGCTCTTTAACGCCTTCATTTTCTGGCCGGCATCGCGAATGGCATCAAAAATCTTTAAATAACAAGCGCAGCGACAAAGGTTTCCGTCCAGACCGTATTCGATCTCTTCCTGGGTCGGTTCCGGATTTTTATCCAACAAGGCTTTCGCGGACATGATCATCCCCGGAATGCAAAATCCGCATTGCACGGCGCCATGATCGATGAACGCCTGCTGCACAGGATGCAGTTCTTCCCCGTTGGCTAAACCTTCGATCGTCGTGATCTCCCTGCCGACACAATTTGCCGCCAAAGTAATGCAGGAAAGGACCGCCTTATCTCCCATGATCACCGTGCAGGTCCCGCATTCGGATTCTTCGCACGCGGTCTTGGTACCTGTCATGCTTAAATTATCGCGCAAAACTTCCAGAAGCGTCTCGTGTCCTTTGAGATCAAGCTGATATTCTCGCTTATTAATGTTGAGTTTGGTCATCGATGTTTCTCGGTCAAGTCACGCAAGATATGCTTTATCCCAACGCGAAACATATATTTTTTATAATCGGTACCACGCGCGTCATAAATGGACTCATCGAGATGTGCCAGCGCCGTCTCGCCAAGGGTTTTATCGGCAACACTTTTCTCATTGAGGAATTCTTCGAGCTTGCGATCCCTTTGCGCGAAGGCGACACAATTATTAACGGCCACAATGGTCTGCGAAAATTTTCCCTTGACCAAACGTGTCGTGATGCACAAGGACAATAATGGAATATCAACATAAAGTGTTTTCTTCACGCGAAAGTAAGCAAAAGAAATGTCTTTATCTTTTTTAATGCTGACATGGGTAAAGATCTTGTCAGTCTTGGCGGCGTTTTTAAAGAACTCTTCAGCCGGGACTATTTCCTCTTTACCATCAACACCCGTAAAATGCATCCGGGCCTGCAAGGCGATCATAACCGCCGGCATTTCGGTCCAGGTATACCGGCACGTCAAATTGCCACCCAAAGTGGCCATATTCCGGATCAATTGCGAGGAAATGTTCTTGGCGGCGACCCTTAATACCCCAAGGTTACCGGTCAGCAAGGGTGAATCATGGATCTCGTCAATATTGGTCATGGACTTAACTACAACATAATCCCCCTGGTCCTCGATTCCCTTCAATTCCGGGATATGGGCTAGACTGATGATATGCTGCGGAGTTTTGGCCCCTTTTCGCTTCATGGTTTTTAAGCTATTGAGCAAAAAGGTCCCCCCTGCCTGCAATTTGACGTCCTGCAGGCTTCCGTATGTTTGCAGGGCAGATTCTAAACTGTTGGGAGCATGGAAGTTAAATGGTTTTAAAAGCATATCTTTCCTTTGGCCAAATATAGTAAAATTTTACTATTTGGTGTAGTATACCAGAGAATCGGGTTTGCGCAAGAAAAATATCGGCGAATATCAGACTAGACGTTAGGTACCAAAATTCCAGCATCTTCCAAAGCCGCCTCCACGACCGCTGGATCCCATCCATGGCTGGAAATTTCATCGATGATTTGCTGTGGCGCCTTTCCACGAAGCGCTTCAGGATGTTGCCGGAAAAACGTTTTTAAGACCTCCAAATTGTAAAACTGGTGTTTGGTCATGCGCCAGCGCATTGGCCGAAGCTCCGTTCTCCTGTTTAAAATAAATGCAATAGCGGCCCAGCCCAGAGGCAAGAACAGGATCAACAAGGAACTAAAAAAATAAAACGGCCGGGTAACGCCCAGCATATATTCCGCGCAATTCCAGAAAACATCGAAAAGATAATGCCCGACGACCACTGGAATGATCCCAAAACGCAAATAAGCCCAGGACAAAAATAACCCCAGACAAGTAACCTCGACCCCGCGAAACCACATGGGGAAAACAGGGTAATTGCTATGGCTAAAACCCCATACCAGTGATGCAATAACAACCGCGACAAGTGTATTCCCCAGAACTTTTTTCCCAAAACTGATGGCAAACAATCGGAACATCAATTCTTCCGTAATGCTGGCTTTAAATCCCAGGGTGAAGGCTACTAAAAACGGCAAATACGCCGTGGAAAGACTGCCCATCCAGGCATGCTCGACCCACACCCCGGCATAGCGCTGACCTAACCCGATGATAATCGACTGGATACCCAGCATCAGGATCCATACGCCATACCCGAACAAAATGGCTTTTGCCACTTCTCTTGAAAAAAAAGTCGAATGCAAGTAATACAAAAATGATCCTTCCTTTTTTTCTCTGAAGACCTGGTAATGCAAAGCTTCCCCGGCCAAGCCCGGCATGATAACCGAGACGCTGATGAACAAAGCCGTAATTAAGCTCTGTAACGTCAATTGACCGAGATAAACATGAAAATCGCCCGTTGTACTATAACCAAATAAAACGCTTTGCCATTGATTAAAGATCGCCAGAAAAGATAGAACGAGCGAAAAGGTCATGAGGCCGATATAAAACCGCTTGGTTGTATGAGTGGCGAGATGGTTACGGCGGACGATCATAAAAAAAACGGCTGATGTAAAAAGCGCCAGCCCGAGGATATATACCGCCTGCGAAAGAATTCTTCCCGTGTCCTGGTTTCGCGCCAGATAACGGTTAAACTGGTCCGGGATAAGAAACGTATTTTTGGCGAAGGCAAGTATCTCCTGTCCCGCGACTTTGGCACCGATCAACAATTTCCCGGTGCCGGAATTCTCTTCTTTGCTCCAAGGGATCTGCACGTCCTTTTTTTGCCAACTGTATGAAAAATCCGACCGATTATCGTGGACCGATTCCAGATCCCCCTTGATCGTATATTGATCGATATCAAAATGAAATTGCCTGTTGAGGAACTCAATAGCCTTGTGTTTTGCTTCTTCTTTCGTTAATCGTTCGCGGGCTGCGTTGTCGTCAATGGTGTGCTGAAAACCGATCACCTCGCCGGTCGCCGAACTGACAGTGACCCCATATCCCTCCTTCTCGTTCTCCCGAAAAAACCGGACGGCCCAATAAAACAGATCAAAATCATGCTTTTGGATAAACTCGATCAGTCCGGTAAATCCAACGGTGTGTTGCAGATAACGGTCCGTCTCGTCATCAGTGGCAAAAACAGTGGCCACATGAAAACGCGCGGGATCCTCCTGACGTGAACGCAAATACTCCGCGGCGATCTGTGTAGCATTGGCCCGCCCGATGGAGAAGTTGACAAACTCCAGTTGCGGATAGCTTAACCAGAACCAAAAAGCAGAACTAAGGAGGGATAAACCAGCGAGGATGGTCCAGGTTTGACGGTTAATGTTCATTTTAAAGCAGATTAATGACTTCCGCCGGTAACCGGTTAAGTTCCTGGCGACCGAGCACTTTAACGGACCAGCGCAGCAGTTTCAATTTTCTCGTCAGCTTCTCATCGGGCTCGGTGACATTGACCAGGCGGTTGCGGGACAAAAACAACATCTTGCGAATCGTGTTAAAAACGATCCTTGCCTCCCGCGCGCGTTTATTGTTAAGACCGACAATATCATTAATACTGTTAAAAGCGACCTCGTTGACGGCGGCATTATAATGATTCAGTTTCTGGATAAGCGCGGGAACCATCGACTGAAAATAGCGATACCGATCCATCAGACATAAAGTGTGCATGATCTCGACTTCCACAAACGGCGAATCCGTCAATTTGAGCCGCCGCACCAAAATGCGCTCCCCACGGCTTTTTTCCCGCGAGACGACCTCCCCGCTGTAACGCTCCTTAAATACCCGCACGGCC
>Ga0209726_10003393_pt1 | contig 21765 bp, 21 predicted proteins | sample Subgrocontami54m_FD_187453 | JGI IMG/M metagenome (GOLD analysis project Ga0209726, IMG submission 187453) | Subsurface groundwater microbial communities from S. Glens Falls, New York, USA - GMW46 contaminated, 5.4 m (SPAdes) (version 3) | ecosystem: Environmental > Aquatic > Deep subsurface >... | reverse complement strand
CTAAGCCGGGGCGATTTAACATGGGGCGCGGAAAATGAAAACGTTTGGGATCGCCTTCTTTGGCGAGCTTTGCGAGTAATGGCCCACCTGGATAACCCAATCCCAGTAATTTGGCCGTTTTATCGAAAGCTTCGCCTGCCGCATCATCCAATGTTTCGCCCAAAATGCGATATACACCGAATTTTTCCGCATACAACAACATGGTATGCCCACCGGAGACGAGTAACGTTACAAAAGGAAATGTGGGTTTTTCTGCTTCTAGCATCACCGCCATCAAGTGTGATTCTAAGTGATGCACGCCGATGCTCGGCACACCCCAGGCGTAGGCAAGACTACGCGCAATGGATGCGCCCACCATCAATGCGCCGATTAATCCAGGGCCGCGGGTGTAGGCAATAGCAGAGATATCTTTTGGTGATAATTGCAATTGCGACAATAAAGCTTGAATTAAGGGCAGTAATTTTTGAATGTGATCTCGAGAAGCAAGCTCTGGTACGACACCACCATACACAGCGTGTAACTCAACTTGGCTGTGGATCATCTGGCCGAGTAAACCCGCATCGCGATCATAGATCGCAACGGCGGTTTCGTCACAGGAGGTTTCGATGGCAAGGATTCGCATATAAAGTGGCCTGTGATCAGTTATCAGTGATCAGTGATCAGTGATCAGTGATCAGTGTCGAAGGTATGATTTGAATGCCTTTGCAAAACCATTTTAAAGCAGTGTGTGTTTTGCCAACCCTCTGATACTGATCACTGATCACCGATCACTGATCACTATTTCAAATCAATCCCAGCTCCTTCACCGCATTAAATTCCCCACGCAATTCATCCAATGTCGCCGTCATTTTTTCCTGACCGAATGCATTGTGTGAAACACCTTCAACTGCAAGGACTTTTCCATTTTCAGTTCTGCAAGGGAATGAGAAAATTAATCCTTTATCAACACCGTATTCGCCATTGGATACTTTACACATCGAATATACTTTGTTTTTAGGTGTTTCATGATGCAGTGCTTTTAATGAATCCAAAGCAGCATTTGCAGCGGATGCAGCGGAGGATGCACCGCGCGCAGCGATCACAGCAGCACCGCGTTGTTGCACAGTCGGAATAAAGTCAGTTGTAAACCAATTGAGATCCGTAATCACGTCTGTTGCAGGACGACCTTTGATTTTTGCATTATAAAAATCAGGATATTGTGTTGATGAATGATTTCCCCAAATAATCATGTTATCTACGTCTTCCACCATCACACCTGCTTTTTTCGCTAATTGTGTGACAGCGCGATTTTGATCAAGCGTTGTCATTGCAAAAAAACGATCTTGTGGAATATCCTTTGCGTGATGCATTGCAATCAAACAGTTTGTATTGCAAGGATTACCAACGACAAATATTTTCACATCAGATGCAGCATTGTCATTAATTGCTTTGCCTTGCGTTTTAAAAATCGCACCGTTGATTTTTAATAATTCAGAACGTTCCATGCCTTGTTTACGTGGAACAGATCCAACCAACGTTGCATAATTCACGTCTTTCATTGCAACATTAGGATCATCACTAATGACCACGTTGTGCAACAAGGGAAATGCGCAATCTTCTAATTCCATCACAACGCCCTTTAATGACGGCAATGCAGGCGTAATTTCTAATAAATGCAAATCAACATAGGTATCTGGACCAAATACTTGACCTGACGCCAACCGAAATAATAACGCGTAGCCAATTTGGCCCGCAGCGCCCGTGACAGCAACTTTTACAACTTTTTTCATCGCATTTCCCTCATGATTTTCGTGTAATATTCACATTGTGATGCATCGCCCATCGCCAAAAACGATGGATTAATCAACGATGATTTGGCGTTATATTGCAGCGGCTGACCCTCAAAATCAACTACCAAACCACCCGCTTCTTCCACAATGCATTGTCCAGCCGCGGTATCCCATTCACTGGTTGGCCCCAAACGCACATATAAATCACCCAATCCCTGCGCAATCTTTGCAAATTTCAATGCACTATTCATTTCGGTAATAGAAAGATTGTTGAAATGCGTTTGTAGCCGCTCTCTAAATTGTGGGTGTTTATCAAACTTACCCGTCAAAATATGCAAGCTATTTTCCCTGAATTTAGCCCCGGAAACAGGTTTTATTTCATTGTCATGTAATAAAAAAACACCCTGATTTTTTGCTGCATAAACCGCATATTTTTCAACAGGCGCATAAATAACGCCTAAAATAGGTTTGTGATTTTCAACCAATGCGATATTCACGCAAAAAGAGGCGTCGCGTCGAATAAATCCGCGTGTGCCATCCAATGGATCCACCAGCCAATAACGATTCCAGGTTTGTCGCACTGCATAATCAATCGCATTATTTTCTTCGGATAAAATGGGAATCATCGGATCAATTTGAGTGAGTCGCGCATTGATCACCGCATTGGCTGCAACGTCTGCTTGCGTAACCGGAGACTGATCTGATTTCATCGTAATTTGATGTGAAAAAGCGCTGTAAAAATGCGATAGTAGTACTTCACCTGCATCTTGCGCACAACGTACTACGTCCTGTAAATTAGGCTGCGCTATTTGATTCACGATACATCCTCTCCAATAATAAAACAGCAGCAACACTACGCGATTCGTGAAATTCAGGATGCAATAATAACGCATCAATATCCTTTATTTTCCAAGGAATCACGTCAATCGCTTCAGGCTCATCGCCTTCTAATTTTTGTGGAAATAATTTTTGAGCCAACACAATTTTCATTGTGGCATTAAAATAAGCGGGCGACAAACTCCACTCCGCTATTTGTGTTAATTCATGGGCGCCGCAACCGACCTCTTCCATCAGTTCACGGTTAGCTGCTGCTAATGTTTCCTCATCCGCATCCATCGCACCTTTTGGAAAGGCCAATACATACTGATCTGCTGCAGGTGCATATTCACGAATTAATAAAAATGTCTCATCGTCCTGCATGGGGACAATCATTACCGCGCTGGGATAACGTCCTGAAATGCGCTCAAAAGTGGATTCATGCCCATTTGAAAAACGAACCTGCATTTCCTCAATTTGGAAAATGCGGGTTTTGGCAATGACAGACTGCTTTAGAACAACGGGAGATTTCGACATAAATTACCTTAACGCTATTTTTACTTTGCTAGAAGCGAAAGAAGTGGGAGCGCTAGCGACCACGCCAATAATTGACACCACACCGCCTCTTGTGTTGGCGTGGTCGCTAGCGCTCCCACTTCCTTCGCTGCTCATTAATATCGTTACCTTGTCACGACAACACGTGTACCGCGTTCCACAAACCGTTCATACAACCATTTTGCATCCGAATTAAATAAACGAACACAACCGGCACTGCGGTTAATAAATCCAGGCAAGGTGGATGCGTGCAATGCTGCGCCGCCATGAAAATACATACAGTAAGGCATGGGATCACCGCCATGTGTTTCCAGTGGATATTCATGCGAGATACAATCTGATCCTTCAACACGAAACACCCTGAAATCACCCGTTACCGTTGAACAGGAACCTTTTCCGGACGGACAAACTTCAGCGCCACTGCTTGCTGGCCCCCAATACAATAATTTTCCATTTTTATCATAAGCACCAAATGCGAATAACTTTAAATTAACGAACAAGAGTGGTTTTCCGTGCGTATTCATCTTCGACGGTAATGGTGACATATCCATGTAATTGATTTTGGTTAAATCTTTTGGTTCCACAATCCAGCTGCGATACATCAACGCCACATTGGTGCGATTTAATCGCATCACCGCTGCGCGTTGTTGAAAGTTGGGGAACAATGAATACCATGTGTCTTTTTCAGTCACGGGCCGGCAAACATAGCCTGGCGTATCGCACAAAGTTTGCCCATAGTTCACAGCACTGGCCACCGCTTCTTGTTTTGCATAAACAGCAGGCGGAACATCGACACCAGTGTCATCGGCGAATCCAGCGCAAAATGGGAAAAGGATAAGCGGAAGTAATAGCAGAAATCTTTTTTTCAAAGGGGCGCACCTCAATTGTTTTATATTTGGTCAAAATGTGTTAGCTTTTGCGCCATTATATCGGATGAAAAATAACATGCCCAATAATTTTATACTAAGCTCTTCTGGCGCACTTGCTTGCGCGCGCGCTTCCATCGCTGCTAACGGGCATTGGTTAATGGGGAGGATGTCGTGAATCTTCCATTAAGCCTCTACATTCACATACCCTGGTGCATTAAGAAGTGTCCATATTGTGATTTTAACTCTCACGCATTGAAAGATGAGTTGCCAGAAAAGCAGTATATTCAGCAACTGATAAGGGACCTCGAGACGCAACTCGAGTTTGTGCAAAACCGCCCTATCCACTCTATTTTCATTGGCGGCGGCACGCCCAGTTTATTTTCGCCTGCGGCTTATGCGCATTTGCTTGCTGAATTAAAAAAATATCTGACGATTAACGATGACACTGAAATTACACTGGAAGCCAATCCTGGCACAACAGAAGCAGATCGTTTTTCGGGTTATTTTGATGCAGGAATTAATCGATTATCCATTGGCGTGCAAAGTTTTCAAGATAATCAATTAAAAATACTGGGCCGCATTCACGAATCAGATCAAGCAAAAAAAGCAGTAACACAAGCTCAACAAGCTGGATTTAAGAGAATTAATATTGACCTGATGTTTGGATTACCGAATCAAACAATTGATGATGCCTTATTTGATTTGCAAAGTGCGATGGATTTATCGACGAGTCATTTATCGTGGTATCAATTAACGCTCGAGCCTAATACCTATTTTCACCGTTTTCCTCCGGTGTTGCCGAGTGACGATGCACGGTTTGAAATACAGCAAGCCGGCATCGCATTTTTAAATCAACACGGTTTTAAACAATATGAAATTTCAGCTTATTCGAAAAGTGATCCGTGTAGACATAATTTAAATTACTGGAAATTTGGAGATTATCTGGGTATCGGTGCTGGTGCGCACGCCAAGCTCACTGATTTAAAAACAATGGGCATTACGCGGCGACATAGTGTAAAAAATCCAAAGCAATATTTATCTTCGAATGCTGAAAACATTGGTGTGACAAAAAAAGTGTTGCACGATGACTTACCGTTAGAATTTATGATGAATACGCTGCGATTATATCAGCCGATTGAAATTGGATTATTTAAAGCGCGAACAGGATTGCCATTTTCTATTGTTGAAAAACAAATTAAAAAAGCAATATCAGAAGGATTAATGAAAATGGATGCCCGTTATTTTCATGTAACGAATAAAGGGCATTTGTTTTTGAATGAAGTGCTGGAAATATTTTTGTGATTCGCTACAACGACACAATATAAATTTTTCGCCGACGTATCAGAAGCCCGCGTGCAGCGATAGCGAAACAAGGGCGTTTTGCAGAGGATTTAAATTCAACATCACGACTTATTAAAACTCACTGAAAAACGCCCTTATTTCGCTATCGCTGCATGCGGGCTTCTGATACGGCAGTGTGAAATTTAAGTGACGGCGCTGATTAACCATTTTTCTGGCGACATTGCCACAAAAAAATAATCAAAAGAAGCGGCACAAGCAAATCATTATAAAAAATTAAGCCTGCATTACCCGGCGCAAAATTAGCTGTTTTAAGCATTTGAACGACGTGTCCGTATGCAGCACCCCAGAAAAAACAAGTGGCAAAAATAGCGCCTGCAATACGATAAGATTTTGACGCTCTCAAACCGAATAATCCAACAACGCCCATCCCTAAATTAGCTACTGCTACCTCAAATTGAAACGGGCTGTTTGCCCAACCAATAAATTTTGCGGATATTTCAGGAAAAAACGCATGAAAAATAAAACCCCACAACCCACCTAACCCCAGTGCAAAAAAGAATAAATACCCTAAAAAAATATCTGATCTAGAGCGAGTGTTTTTTCCGCGCATAGAAACAACGCCAAGAAACAAAGCCAGCAGCGTCATGATGATAGGAAAATTACTGATAACAAACTGAATTATTCCACCGACTGATTGCATTTTTTGACACTCCCTGTCTAAATGATTTTTAAATCCGAACGCTATACCCACCAAATTTGCGAATATTTAATACGCCAGAATCTAATAATATATACTGTCCTTTGATACCTAACAACACACCTTCAACCAAAGGAGTTTTGTCGAATGATAATGCACTTATTTTTTGGGGATATTCAATAACCGGATAATCGAATGATAAAATATTTTTATCTTCGAGTTCGACAATTTCATCTGAATATTTTTTTAAAATTGGTGATAGATTTTTTTCAGCTTGCGATAGCAATGATTTTTTTTCCGCAAGCAAATCAATGTGTGGAACATTACTTTTTAACATGGTGCGCCAATTGGTTTTGTCAGCAACAAAGGCTTTTAGTGCAACTTCAACCAATCCTGCCTGATAGCGATTTTTCGTGTGGAAAATCGGTAATGCTTGTGCAGCGCCTTGATCAATCCATCGCGACGGCATATTTTTCACGCGCGTGATGCCAACCTTTAATCCAGATGAATTCGCGAGGTAAACGACGTGTTCTTGATGACATTGTTGATGCGCCCAATTGGTTGGATCGCATTTTCCCGTTTCAACTAGGCAACGCTCAGGATGAATCATGCAGTTATTACAATCATTGATTTTTTGCATGCAGGGAAAACAATAGCCTTGTTGGAAACTTTGTTTTGTTTTGCGACCGCATTGAATACAGTGTATGTCACCTAGGAATTCAAGTTTTATTTTTTTGTTTAAAAAATCATTGAGTAAAATAGTGTGTTCATCAGATTGCAATGCGTATTGAATTGGAGAGGTGTGTTTAACGTGCATTTTGTGAAGAAAAAGTGTAATCATGGTTTTGCTCGTTTTGTAATATTCTTAAATTTTATCGAAGACAGGTGATGACAATAAGATGAAGCATCAGAAGCCCGCGTGTAGATTCGCTTGCGAATCAAACAAGGGCGTTGTTGCTGTAGCGTATAAATATTTTACACACACTGCAAAACGCCCTTGTTTGATCGCTACGCGATCTACACGCAGGCTTCTGAAAGTTCAGCGTATAGCCGCAGTGCTGGATTTTTTATGAATTAGATACATCAATCCGATATTCCTCAACTGGTTTTCCACCGATCAAATGCTCTTGAATAATCCGCTCTAATACGGCTGGCGTGCAGTGTTTATACCAAATGCCTTCAGGATACACGACAGCGATCGGTCCTTCGCAGCAAATGCGCAAACAATTCGCTTTTGTGCGAAAGATTCCACCCTCACCTGTTAAATTCAGTTCATCTAATCGACGCTTTAAATACTCCCAGGAAATCAGGCCATCTTCTTTCATGCAGCATTTTGGCTTTGTTTGATCGCAGCATAAAAAAATATGATGGCGTAATTTGTCGATGCGGAGTTTGTTGAGCTTTACTTCGAGCTTTGTTGTATTCATTTTAACATCCGATATTTTTTGTTTTTACTGCAAGGCACGCTTATTTCGCGCGGGTACGCGCTCCATGCGCGTTTCCGTGGAACGAGGTATGCATGAGCCTCATGCGTGATCACACGCAAATCCTACGGAAACGCGCATGGAGCGCGTACCCGCGCGTAATAAGCGTGCAGCACTCACTCACGCCATTTCTATCGACTCAATTTTCACATCCGGATTTACATCTGCTGAATAATCAACACCCGCCACTTCAAAGCCAAACAAACGATAAAAATCGTGTCGATAGCCTGCGATATCCGTCAATGCATTAATATTATCAGTTGAAACGATTTTCCAAATCTCATTAATTTGATATTGAACCTCGTCTTCCATTTCTAAATCATCGATTCGTACGCGCTGCTCATCATCCACTAAAATTTCTGATCCAGTGTAGACGAAATCATGGAATAAACGGTTCATTTGCTCGATACAACCTTCATGCGTACCGTTTTCTTTCATCAGTTTAAATAAAATCGACATGTAAAGTGGGACAACTGGAATTGCAGAGCTGGCTTGTGTCACAAGTGCTTTATTAACTGATACAAATGCACGACCACCCGTCGCGCGCAATTGCTTATCTAATTCGTATGCAGTTGCCAACAAATGATCTTTTGCCCGACCAATCGTGCCGTTTTTATAAATGGCGTGAGTTAATTCGGGACCCACATAACTATATGCGCACGTGATTGCATCCTCTGCCAATACATTTTCTTTTTTCAAAAAATCCATCCAGCGCTTCCAATCATCCCCACCCATCACAGCAACGGTTTGTGCAATATCATCTTCATTTGCAGGCTCAATCGCAACGATACTGACCGTGCCAGTTAATGGATCCACAGTTTTATTGCGATAAATATCGCCAATTGGTTTTAAGGTTGAGCTGAAAACTTCTTTTGTTTCAGGATGCGTGCGACGTGGTGATGCCAAGCTATAAACAACCAAATCCACCTTTCCTAAATCACGACGAATTAAATCGATGGTTTGCATTTTGATTTCATCTGAAAATGCATCGCCATTAATGCTTTTTGCATAATGACCATCTTGATGCGCAATGGTTTCAAATGCAGCGGTATTATACCAACCTGCTGTTGCTGTGCGTTTATCGCTCGCTGGTTTTTCGAAAAAAACACCGATGGTTTTTGCGTTCCCTGCATAGGTTGCCGCAATACGGGATGCCAGACCATACCCCGTTGACGCGCCGATCACGAGCACATTGCGCGGACTTTTTTTCAAGCGCGGTTGAGACTTCACGTATTGAATTTGCTGTTTTACATTTTCAAAACAACCAGTTGGATGCGCCGTTGTACAGATAAATCCGCGGACTTTGGGTTCAATGATCATCTTTAACTCCGATTTCTTCATAAAAAGAAGACTTTAGTACAAAAAAGGGGAATTGGGAATGGCGTGTTTTTTCAGCGACTTATTTTAAATTTGACCACAACTTGATCAGCCTGTTATTACCGAGTAGAATGCGCATCAAACCAACCAATTCTTCTAGAAATATCCATGAGAGCAACGCCTTACAATATACGCTTGCGACCAAACAGCGAAAACTTGGATAATATTTTTTTATTACTTTCTTTCGTCACATGCGCCTCATTGATGGCAATATTGGCTTACATAAATATAAAAAAATTATGGCGAACTCCTGCCGCCACCCCCAAATTACCGTTACCCATCCGCAATGTCATCGAGCCAATAGAAAGCGAGAAAGTACCTCGCAGCAGAGTTAGGATTCGAAAAAAGACTGAAGAACAATCTGATGCTTTTTTCGATCAAATCTCTTCAAAAGCTTTTCTTATTCAAACGAAAAAAAAACGGAGATCTGACGCCTCAACAGTAATTCCTACCCTATTTTTACCTCATCCAGCACTACCAGCCGAAATTCGCTTTTCAGATGAATTTGTTTATCCGTCGCCTCAAGATAGTCGTTATCAGATTTATCCGTTACCTGGCCCGCAAAAATCACAACCGGTTGCGAAAGTGAAAATAAACGGCCATAACATGCTGATTCGAAGCACCCAATTTGGCGTATTAACAGCGCGCGACCTGCCTGATGAATCGCTTATTGCGGCTCATGAACGTAGTCTTAAAAATGGTCAGGTGGTTTTTGCTAAAGATATCCGGCTATTCAAAACACACCCCAAACTTGATGGGCGTATTTATGCGACACATCAGATTACGACTCAAGATGGTTTAACACTCCATTTGTTTGATAAGACAGAACAGCATGCGCACCGTAAAAAATAACGATAGCCATATCAATTTTTTTTCGATAGAATTCATCCGGTTCTGTTTTTAAAGGGGTAACCATCAGGGTCACCTCGCAGCGATATGTTGCAAACCCCGCCAGGCCCGGAAGGGAGCAACGGTAGCGATAGACTCGGGTGCGTAGATATGGCTTTGGTGGCTACCCTTTTAAGAATAGCAACTCAACATGGTCCGCTTGCAGTCGGGACTTTCTCATTAAAAATTATCTGAAAATGCCCGGCGGTGGTCGACGACGAGTTTAAAATCATAGCGGCTAAAAATACATTAGACGCGTATGATTTTTCTGTTTGAGGAGATGACTACCGCCGGGCATTTCCAGATAATTTTTAATGAGAAAGTCTTAGGTTTACCGTATTTAAACATTCCTAATTGATTACAAATAGTGAATAATTAATTATGACCTATTTAGCCCTTGCGCGAAAATGGCGCCCGCAGCGCTTTGATCAAATCGTCGGACAACCTCATGTTGTGCAAGCACTCACGCATGCACTGACACAAAATCGCATTCATCACGCTTATCTTTTTACCGGCACACACGGCATCGGAAAAACCACTCTCGCCCGCATTTTTGCAAAATGTTTGAATTGTGAAATGGGCATCACTGCAATACCTTGTGAAAAATGTTCCAACTGTGAAGAAATTAATTCCGGCCGATTTCCTGATTTATTTGAAATTGATGCGGCATCACGCACGAAAGTCGAAGATACGCGCGAATTACTCGACAACATTCCCTATGCACCAACGAAAGGTAAATTCAAAGTATATTTGATCGATGAAGTGCACATGCTCTCAGGTCACAGCTTTAATGCGTTATTAAAAACGCTAGAAGAACCGCCATCTCATGTGAAATTTTTATTGGCAACGACTGATCCACAAAAATTACCAGCAACCGTTTTATCGCGCTGTTTGCAATTTCATTTATCGAAAATGACGCCAGACCAAATTGACGAACAATTGGCGCATATTTTGCAGTCTGAAAAAATTAAATTTGAACAAGATGCGCTTGCACTCATTAGTGAATGCGCCAATGGCAGCATGCGTGATGCATTAAGCTTACTCGATCAATGCATCGCGTACGGTAATGGCGAAATTAAAAAATCAGATACGCAAGCGATGCTTGGTTTATCTAATCAAGCTGAGATTACTGCATTAATCAAGGCAATTCATTTATCGGATGCAGAAACAGCGTTGTCGTTCACCAAAAAATGGGCTTCCACCGGCGCGCATTTTGCCAATTGCTTATCCGAAATGTTAACGCAACTATATCAACTCACTGTGATCCAATCGCTGGAAAAATCACCATTTCATCATGCGTCCACTGAATTAAAAAACTTAGCGACAATGATTTCGCGCGAAGACGTGCAGCTATATTATCAAATTGCATTGATAGGTCAGCGTGATTTACCGCTGGCACCGACCGCACAAATTGGCTTTGAAATGGTTGTGTTGCGCATGATTGTATTTCAACCGGGAACTAAAAACGCAGAAAAAAAAACGGTAGCAAAAGCTGAAAAGCCCGCAAAAACATCTGAAAAATCATCGAATTGGGATGAAATCTTACCTTCATTAGGATTGACTGGACCTACGCTGGCGCTCGCACAACACTGTGCGTTACGCACACTCACCCAAAGTGAACTACAATTAGTATTGCAGCCGAAATACGCGGCACTGTCTAATGCACGACAACTGCAACGTATTCAGGATGCAATGACAACTTATGCTGGCGCCCCTATTAAAGTATCCATTCGTGTTGAAGAAAATCAACTCGAAACACCAGCTGATATTGCGGTGGCGCGCAACGAAGAAAAAAAGGAGTCGGCGAAAAAAGCAATTGCTTCAGACGCAGCAGTTCAACGGATTGTTAAGACATTTGATGCAACGGTCATCGATGAATAACTAAATTAAATAGATTGGAGAAAATCATGTCAGACAAACTTTTATCAGACATTCAAAGCAGCATTATGGATATGCAATCTCAGATGCAATCCACGTATCAAAATTTGGCGAACGTCAAAGTATTTGGCGAATCAATTGACCAAACCGTTCGTATCACCATGACTGCCACCTATACATTTGTTGATATTGAATTCACTGATAAAGCACTGCAAGGTGGCGTTGGCGCATTCAAAACGCGTATTCGTGAATCATGGGAAGATGTTGTGAAAAAAATTCAAGAAGCAACACAAGCAAAAACAATGGAATTATTGCAACAAATGCAAATTCCAGATGAAATTCGCAACTTGTCGATGCCTGCTGATCAACAAGCAATTGGATCAGATAAAGATAAAGACGCCGACAAATAATGTTTAGTCCGCTAACAAAACAGTTAATCGATGCACTGCGCGCATTGCCTGGCATTGGCCCGAAATCCGCGCAGCGTTTGGCCTATCAATTGTTAGCAGATAAAGGTCGTGAAAAAGCAAAAACATTATCTGATGCGCTAAAGCAAGCGGTTTTGTCCGTTGGGCAATGTGGGCGCTGTCGTCAGTTTACCGAAGAAACCGTATGCTCACTGTGCAACAATCCAAAACGCGATCACACATTGCTTTGCGTTGTCGAAAGCCCATCAGATGTGATTGCGCTTGAGCAAACACATGCTTTTAGCGGCTGTTATTTTATATTGCATGGTCATTTGTCGCCGTTAGATGGTGTTTCGCCCAATGATATTGGCATTCCCCAATTATTAGCGCGTCTGCAAGAAGGATTGATTCGCGAAGTAATTCTCGCAACCAATCCCACCATTGAAGGCAAAGCGACCGCGCATTACCTAGCAAATCATATCGACAACAAAAAAGTGATTTGCACCCGCATCGCCCATGGCGTTCCCATTGGCGGCGAGTTGGAATATTTGGATGGCAGCACCCTGTCACACGCATTTTATTCGCGTCAACCGATAGAACAGTGAACGTGAGTGATTGAGGATCCACAGAAACGCGCATGAAGCGAGTACTCGAGCGTAATAAGCGTGCCGTGCAAAAATAACTCAATAATTTATAACGTGACAATAACAAACAAGAGGCAAACATGTTCGATAAATTAGGTGGTCTTGGCAATCTAGCAAGCTTAATGAAAAACGCTGGAAAAATTCAAGACATGATGAAAGAAGCGCAAGAAAAACTAGCTAAAATCGAAGTGGTTGGCGAATCGGGTGCAGGTGCCGTTAAAATCAGAATGAACGCACAAAATTATGCAAAAGAAGTGGTCATCGATGATGACATTTTGAAAGAAGAGAAAATCATTCTTCAGGATTTAATTGCCGCAGCCATTAACGATGCTGCACAAAAAATTGAAAAAGAAAAAGAGAAATTGGTTGGTGCGAATATGTTGGGCGGAATGTTATCGAGCGACGAAAAATAAAATCAGTCGCTTTTTACAGGGTCATACTTAATTCTTGGGGCTGTAAAAAATTCCGTGTAAACGAATAGTCAGTTAACCTAAATCAAACAAGGACGAACTGCAAACAGTCCAAGCAACCTATTTAAAAAACAGGTTGCTCGCGCCTTGTTCCATTGTAAATATCCATTTAAACCTGCTAGCAAACCGCTGGTATCCTTCATTTTGAATTGTAACTATTCAGCTTCGTTGGTCACGTTTGCTTTTACGCGCTTTTTGTCGAAAAATCGCCTCAAAATCAAACGGTCGCGGCAGATTCAAATTGGCCGAATAGTTGCTTTCCTACACTTTAATACCTAATTTTCTTTTCAATTCATATAGTTGTGATTTTTTGTCGCACACAGAGAATTTTTTTACCTATTTTTTTACCTATTTTTTAACTTAATCTTTCCATAATGTACGCATGATATGATCATTTTATAAACAGTAATCAGATGCAAAAGGTGAAAACATGAGAACTTATGATGATGATCAGCATGCTGACGGTGGCGCAGCATCAATTCCAAATATAAATGCATCAATAATTACTTTGTTACAGCAAGCGGGATATATAGCCAATACCAAAAATAATACAACAAACAATCAATTAATCAATTCCGCTATTACAAAAGCAATTACGGTAGCGAATAACTATATGGAAATATTAACCTGCATCTTGAGCAAATATACAACTACCGGGCCTGCAAATAAAATTCACCAAAAAGCGCAAATCGAACTTTTTAGAAATTTTACAATTTCTGATAAATTTGGTTTCTCAAAAATGCTAACTGCATACGACCGAACATGGAAAAAATTGGCCGCTATTATCAGTTACAATTTTAAGGGAGACCAACTACAAAACTATAGTCATCATACCCTAGCATTACTTTTAAATGAGTCTGATGAAACATTTCTTACTGCTGTTACAAACGGAAGTCTTCCGCTAGGAGAAGAAATAGGTTTGATTGCCATTCAACGCCTACTTGAACTCTCATGGCATGCAAAAGATGCACCCATGAGATCTGCAGCATCAAGGAGCATTAAGTCTGTTATGCAAGATACGCGCGATGGCATTTTTAATTTTAATTACACAGCCCTTGTGTTTGAAGTAACCAAACTCATTCTTCATGCCAGTGACAGCACCAAAAATAAAATTATTTGGTTGGGCACTGCAAGAACTGTTAACGCCGTTATAGCCAATCCAACCCGAGAAATAACCGCTGGGGGTATTTGTTTAGACTGCCCAGAAGATACATACTCTTGGGGATTAAATCGCGCCTGGCTGGCATGCGCGGCCGCATTGGGCTATGATTTCCAGCTAGTCGAGCAGCACTGCCCAGAAATAGAAAATGCAATCTGCTCAGGAAGCGCTGTATCCCTAATAGAACAACTGACAAGATGGATAGGCCCAATAGAAATGAAATCGCAATATACTCGCGGCGATTCCCCAACAGCTACAATACAAGAAGTTTTATGCTTAATGAGCCTAGGTCTTGTGGGAAAAAAAAGAGCGGATGGCTCATTACTATTAACAAAAGATTCAACTGTTGTTTTATGTCAAAAACCGAAAAAAACGACGACAAGATCCCGCAGTGCACCAAGCAAAAAATGTTTTCAATTATTTTCGCCAGTGCCACCTCTAAATGGTGCTGTATTAATGCAAACACCCACTGAAAATAGCTCGCCAACGTACAGACAGACTGCGCGGGAGATTCGACTAGCAAAAATTAACAGTTACCCACAGGGAGAACCATAAAATAACATAGACAATCAATATCAAGCCGTCCAGCATCATGCGACTTATTATTATGTAAGCGATTTCGGCCACGACCGCATAATCACATCCACAACCGTCGCCAATGGAATAGCAAAAAACACGCCCCAAAAACCCCAAATTCCGCCGAACACCAACACAGATAAAATAATCACAATCGGATGCAAATTCATCGTTTCTGAGAATAAAACCGGCACCAACACGTTTCCATCCAACACAATAATGACCGCATAAGCAATCAGCAAATAAAACGCCTGTGGCGATATTCCCCATTGCATCAACGCAACCACACAAACGGGTATCGTCACAATCACGGCACCGACATACGGAATAATGACTGACAACCCAACCAATACACCCAACAAGGTTGCATATTGCATACCCATCAACGCAAAAGTCAGCGATGTCACAAAACCGACGAGAATGACCTCAATGACGCGCCCACGAACGTAGCAGCCAATTTTTTTATTTACCTCTTTCCATACGTTGGAAACCAAGCTACGATTTTTCGGCAAAAATTGAGAGAACCATCGCGTAATAGCTGCACTGTCTTTTAAAAAGAAAAATAGCAACAAGGGAACTAGAATAAAATACATAACGGCCGTTAACAAATTTGGAATCAACGCCCAAATATGCTTAAGCGCACCTTGCCCCATGCTAGACAACTCATTTTGTAAAAACAAAATGACTTGCTGAAAGCGCGTATCAGAAAAAACACTCGGGTATTGCTGAATTAAATGATTCACCCAGCTTTGTCCATGAGAAAACGCAGTGGGAAATTCTGTCACTAAATTTTGCAACTGACGAATCGTGATAGGTAACAACCAAACCAATGAAAAAATCACCAACCCGATAAAACCTAAAAACACGATCATCACCGCCAGAAAGTGAGGGCAATGTAATCTTTGCAATGTGCGCACAACAGATTGCAACAAATACGCCAGGACAATACTGATTAACACTGGCATGAAAAAATGGCCAAAAAACTGGAGAAATAACAGCATAAACAACGCAGTGAAAAACAATCCTACTGCAGCAGGATCAGAAAAATTACGGCGAAACCAGTCTGAAATAGATAATAGCAACGGATTAGAACCACCCATGTTAACTTCACTCGCTTTTTAATAACTAATAAAATAATATCAGAATCATCAACTCGAGTAAAAAATGCCTATCTCACCCTCTTTAAAACTACTATCGATCTACTTCATGGCTTCATTTCTATGCGCTTGTGCCGGCATGGCACCGCATATCGATGTCCCCCAAACGATGCCAAAATCACTTCAACTGACAAAACAACCTCGTGTTGCCTTGGTGTTGGGTGCAGGTGGTGCGCGCGGATTTGCACATGCAGGCGCAGTCAAAGTCCTTCAAAATGCGGGCATTCCCATTGACTTGATTGTGGGTACCAGTGTGGGGAGTTTTTATGGGGCGCTATTGGCAGACAGTGGCGATGCCAACATTGCCGGCCAAATTATGTTATCAGCAAGCTTTTGGAATGTGGCAGACATTGCCAATGTTCCTAATCTCTCCGGTTTAATGCAGGGCTATCACTATCAAAAGTTTTTATTGCATCACATGCAAGCACGTTGGTTTAATCAATTAAAAATTCCATTGGTGGTCGTAGCAGCCGATCTAAAAACGGGAAAAGCATTTGTAATCTCGAGCGGACCCATTGCACCGGCAGCAGAAGCCTCATCCGCCATTCCGGGCGCAGTGAGGCCAGCCTATTTATATGGTCACATATTAGCTGATGGTGGAATGCTGGATCCTATACCCGTTGATGTTGCCAAACGATACAACCCAAAAATCATCATTGCGATTAATATTACACAACAATTATCGTCATATGTGCCCTACACGGCTGTCGGGGTTTATGATCGCGCATATGATATTTCTTGGCGGCAATTAACGCATTTATCTGCCAGTGGTGCTGACATTATCATCCGACCCCAAGTTGGTGCAATTGGCACGTTTGAGGTCGAGAAAAAATATAAATTATTTTATGAGGGCGAAATCGCAGCGTATAACGCATTGCCTGCTATTAAAAAAATACTGAGAGAAAAGCATATTAAGCTTCTGAAGCCCGCCCCTCAGGAGGCAGCGCATCATACTCACCATACGTCTCACGCAGCGCATACTGGGTAAGCAAAATGCCGATCACCGACAAGATAGGAAACAGCCATAATCCCGCATAATAAGAGCCCGTGTGCGAAACAACGATACCGAAAATAGGATTGATCACACCGCCACTCGATGCAGCAGTCATATTTACTAACGCCGCGGCTGCACCATATACTTTTCTTTGCACTGACTCTGCTGTTAATACAAACGATAATGTTTGCACGGATGCCGCAGCACCCAATAAAAATAATATTCCCACCAAAAATAACGGCGTATATGATTTTGTTGCCGCTAACGCAACACCACAAATACATTGCACAACAAAAGCGATTAACACAATACGTTGTCGTGATTGCATTTTATCTGATATTTTTCCGATAAAAATACTCGCGATGGCCAAACCAATCCAAAAGCTGGTTAACCAATTGGCAGATTCGTGTTGTGACCATCCTAAATTATGATTCAACAATCGCACCATCCAACTGGCCGCCAATACCGACACAGGTGCCCACGAAATAAAGCCTAAAATCGCAATGATCACAATTTGTTTGTTGATGAGCAATCGCGGCAATTCTCTCACACGCACACGATCAATAACGGCTGACTGACGATGCGGTGAATATTTCGGCAAAAACAAATAAATAACTAACAATAGCAATCCAAAATAAATCATCAATTGCATTGTAAAATCCCAACCAAATTGATTGGTTATCCATGATCCAGCAGCTTGTCCAAAAATACTGCCCAAGCACCCTGCTACCTGAACCATGCCAACACCCACCGAAAAATAATCGGGTAATAACCAGGTGGATACCGCATAGACCGACATCACGCAGGCACAGGCTGTTCCCGCGCCAATTAAAAATCGCGCACAAAATAAAACATCAAATGTGGGGCTGACATAAAATAAAGCAGAACCCATTGCGCAACACGCCGCACACAAAATTGCCGTATATTTTAATCCAATGCGATCCAAGCAATATCCCAATGGAATTTGAAAAATGACATATCCGTAAAAAAAAGCGGCGCTTAAAAAACCAAATGATTCTGTTGTAATGCCGTATTTGGTTTGCATCGCTTGAGGCAATACGCTGAATGAAGTTTGAAGCAAATAATCATAAAAATAAAATAGCATATATAAAAACGAAACGAGCGCGCCAAGGAATAAGGTTGTATTTTTTGTGTTTAAGCGCATTATGCTATCCTCTATGAAATCTGGTTCTTTCTCAATTGTATCTCTATCGGAGCGGATACTGAATGAAAAACAAATTGTGTGAACAATTATTTTATCAACACAACCCTGACAAAATTATTAAGATATTATCACCCTATCTCAGCGACCATCGCAAATCGCGTATTGATGCCGTGATTCAGCACAGACTCAATAGCATCACCCTGGCGATTGAAAATCCCGCGGATATTAACAACGCGCTCGCTTGTGTACGAACCAGTGAAGCATTAGGCTTATCAACAGTACACATTATTTCACCTGAACATGATGCGCGCTACATCAATCCTATTACACAATGTGCATTTTATTGGGTTGATATTGTTTTTCATGACACATTTGAATCTTTTTTGAAAATGATGAAGGTGGAAAATCGGATCATTGCGGGCGCTGTTGTGAACGCAGAAAAAACAGTATCCACCATGCCAATTGAAAAACCATTGTGCATTTTAATTGGAAATGAAAAACGCGGGCTATCCGATCAAGCAAAGAAAGCGTGCAATATTTTATTCACCATTCCCATATGTGGCATGATCGATAGTTTAAACTTATCAGTAGCCGCTGCGATTGCATTGTTCGATGTTACACAACGTAAACGCAGCGCATTGCAAAATCAAACTGATTTATCAGCTGAATCAGCACAACAACTACGCGCGAAATATTATTTAAATAGCGTAGAAGTGAGACTAGCGACGCAGCTGCTCAAATCATCCCATACATCTTTTCATTATCCGTAAAAACCGCATCCACACCGATGGATTTTAATTTTTTTGCAGCAGCACGATTATTCACGGTATACGCCAACACACGAAATCCATATTGATGTAAGCGAGCTACTTCATTTTGATTTAGCAATGGGTAATGCTGATGCACAGAAAAAAATTTCATCGCAGATAGTTGCTGAATCGTTTTATCAGGAATTTTTTTATCTGTGTTAAACGCAAGCGGGATATTTTTATTTTTTTTTGATATGGCCGCCAAACAACCAAAATAAAAGCTCGAAATCAATAATTTTGACAATGGAAATCGCGTTTTTTCTAAATCACGCCATACACAATTCGCTAACCTATTAGCTTGTCGTTGTGTATGCGCTTTCATTTCTAAATTAAGTTTCATATTTAATTCAAGACAACATTGCAGCCATTCCAATAATGTTGGCACCATTTCTTTCTTGCAACGCAAGGATCTTATTTTTGATAATGAACTTTGTGAAACATAACCACTTCCATTGGTCACTCTATCCAATGTTGAATCATGAAAAATAACCGCTTCATGATCTCGCGTTAATTGCACGTCACATTCAACCCAAAGCGCGCCCGCTCTTTTTGCCGCTGTTAATGCAGCCAAGGTATTTTCAGGTGCCCGTTTATGCGCACCACGATGTGCAATTCCAAATGACAATGATGTACGTGTTTTTGGCATTAATCATTCACTCCTGTTAGTAATCTTGATAATATATCAGGGTCTGTTGATTATTTGATTGTCCTACTGCAAAAAGCGTAACTTTGGCTAAAATTCGTTTATTTTTTCGCCTAATACCACAGAGTATTAAACTCAAAAATAAACAAATTTTATCTCAAAGTCCGCTTTTTTCGCTACGGACAATCAAATATCAACAGACCCTAGCCATTTCCGCTTGTTAAATACCATTAAGGCGTTCATGAACTCTACAATAAAAAATCGTATTCCACGATACAATACATTAATTCGTTACGCTAAGATGCTGAGATTCGGTGAAATTCACACGAAAATCGATCCAACCACCGGCTTGCATGCGATTATCGCCATACACAACACCAAGCTAGGCCCTGCTATTGGCGGGTGCCGTTTTTATTCCTACAAAGCAGCGGAATTAGCCCTAAAAGATGTTCTACGGCTTTCCTACGGCATGACACTCAAAGCAGCTGCTTGCGGCTTACCCCACGGTGGCGCCAAAGCCGTTATTCTCAAACCGCACGGTGATTTTGATCGAACCGCTTTATTTCGCAGCTTTGGTGATTTTGTTAATGAGTTAAATGGTCGCTATATCACTGCTGTCGATGTTGGCTCAACCGTTGAAGACATGACAACCATTTTTGAACGCACGCCATTTGTTATTGGCGCCAAAGGCCCTGGCCGCGTAGACGAAGACCCTTCACCCTCTACTGCAAAAGGTGTTTTTCGCGCGATTCAAGCAGCGATTAAATTCAGATGGAATCGTGATGATTGCAACGGCATTCGCGTTGCAATTCAAGGTGTCGGACATGTGGGTTATACCCTCGCAAAATTATTGTCAGCACAGGGCGCAAAAGTCACGATCTCCGACATTAATCAAGACAATGTGCAAAAATGCGTGAAAGAATGTGGTGTTTCTTCCGTTCTACCGCATGAAATTGAAAATGTCGAATGCGATATTTTTTCTCCTTGCGCAATGGGTGGCACCGTCACACTGGATTTAATTAATCGCACGCATGCAAAAATTATTGCGGGTGCTGCAAACAATCAATTGGCACACCATCAAAATCCACACGCAATGCTCGCACGTGATATTATTTATCTACCAGATTTTTTAATTAATGCCGGTGGATTAATTAATGCGGCGATGACTTACACGTATCAAGATTTATCGATGGTCGATAAAAAAGTCGATCACATTTATGATGTGGTATTAACAATGTTAGAACGCGCAAAAGCATCGGGAAAAACACCAGCTGCGGTTGCAGAAGAGATGGCATTTGAGAAATTGATGTAAGACGGCACGCTTATTGCGCTCGAGTACTCGCTTCATGCGCGTTTCTGTGAGATCGATCTGAATGCAAAGATCACACGGAAACACGTATATAGCAAGTACTCAAGTTTCGTTTATAAGCGTTCCGATACGCTCCGCTCTCACGGAAACGCGCATGTAGCGAGTACTCGAGCGTAATAAGCGTGCATTGCAGAGAAATAGAATAAACACAGGTGTAAACGATCACTATGCCGACAAAACTCAAAACCATCGCCTCATTTATCGTGCCCTATTTACAATATTTAAATGAGCACAATCAACCCACACAACCCTTTCCCGAATTTGCCACACCCGAATTTTTATTAGACATTTACAAACGCATGACATTATTACGCGTGTTTGACACACAAATGGTGAACTGTCATCGCACGGGGAAAATAGGCACTTTTCCTTCATCACTCGGCCAAGAAGGTATTTTTATTCCCGTTGGCATGGCGATGCAAAAAGACGATGCGCTCTGCCCTTTTTATCGTGATCACGGTGTGATGATTCAACGCGGTTATGCATTAGAAACCATTTTAGCGTATTGGGCTGGCGATGAACGCGGCAACGCATCAAAAGAAGCGAATCATGATTTTCCACTGTGTGTTCCGATCGCGACACAATGCCTACACGCAACTGGTGTTGCCTACGCAATGAAATATAAAAAAGAAAAACGCGTTGTTGTAACAGAAATTGGTGATGGCGGCACATCCAAAGGTGATTTTTACGAAGCACTGAATTTAGCGGGCGCTTGGCATTTACCCATGGTTTTTGTG
>Ga0209726_10003391_pt1 | contig 21794 bp, 14 predicted proteins | sample Subgrocontami54m_FD_187453 | JGI IMG/M metagenome (GOLD analysis project Ga0209726, IMG submission 187453) | Subsurface groundwater microbial communities from S. Glens Falls, New York, USA - GMW46 contaminated, 5.4 m (SPAdes) (version 3) | ecosystem: Environmental > Aquatic > Deep subsurface >... | reverse complement strand
ACGTGCGCGAAGCGCAGCAGTCCACCGAGGCGCTGCTGCGAGTGATCCAGCGCGTGTTCGGGCAAACCGGCGCGCTGGGCAACCTGAGCCAGGCGGAGCTCACGGCGCGACTGGCTTCGGGGCAGGTGGGCGCGGCTTCCCTGCTGCCGCCGCTGATTGCGTTCGGCGGAGGCAAGACGATTTTTCTGGCCACATTGCCGGGAGCGGCGGCGGACTTCGCCGAGACATTGAGCCTGGTGCGACGGGCGCGCCGCGTGCTGCTGCGCGCGGAAGACGGACAGCAGGCAACGTTTTTTGTCGGCGACCGCTTCCCCATCAGCTTTTCGGTGCTGACACCGGGGGTCACCGGGACGCAGATTATTCCGGGGATTAAGAAGACCGATTTCGCGACGGACCTGGGGCCGCTGTCGATCGCGACGGGTGACTTCGATGGCGATGGCAAAGCAGACCTGGCCACGGCAAATTCCGGATCCAACACGGTCTCCATCCTGCTCAATACGGGCAGCGGAGATTTCGGGGCGAAGACGGACATTGTGGTGGGGTCGCAGCCGCGCGCAGTGCTGACACGGGACTTCGACGGCGATGGAAAGCTTGACCTGGCGGTGGCCATAGCCAATGTAACGAGCGACACAGTGGAAATACTTCTGGGAACCGGGACAGGAAGTTTCAATCCCACGTCCTCGCTCATTGCCGGAGCGACGCCCGTGGCACTCGCCAGCGCGGACTTCAACGGCGACAGCGTGCTTGACTTGGCGGTGGTAAATTCCGGGGACAGCAGCGTGCACATATTCCTGGGAGCGGGCGACGGGAGCTTTGTTTTCAGCACCGCGCTGACGACCGGCGTTGCGCCAAGCGGGATTGCTGTAACCGACTTCAACGGAGACAACCTGCCGGACCTGGCGGTGACGAATGCAAGCGATGACACCGTCACGATTTTTCCGGGCCTCGGCAACGGCCTCTTCAATACGGGCGTGACGCTGCTGACCGGGACCGACCCGGCAGGAGTGGTGACCGGCGACTTGGACTCGAATGGCAAGACGGACATGGCCGTGGTGAACCGGGGATCGAATTCCGTCTCTGTGTTTCTTGGAAGCGGCGATGGAACATTTGCATCGAGAACGGATTTTCAGACGGGCACGCAGCCCGCAGCCCTGGTCGCGTTCGACGTGACCGGAGACAACCGTCTTGACTTGGCGGTGGCAAATGCGGGCGCGAACACGATAACCATTCTGGCCGGGGTGGGCAACGGACAGTTTGTGGGTTCAGACTTTACGTCGCCGGCGGCGCCCTTCGCACTAGCACAGGGTGACTTCGACACCGACGGGCGGCTGGACCTGGTGGCTGCAAACCGGGACGCCAACAGTGTGACGGTTTTTCTGAATACATCAACAGTGTTGCCGGTATCGGCGTCGTCGCAAACCGCGTACCCGGCCGTGCAGTTCGAAGACCTGGGCGTGAAGGTGCGCGCCACGCCGCGGCTTCATGGGAATGGTGAAGTGACTCTGCAATTGCAGTTCGAGCTCCGCAGCTTCGCGCCGGAGCGATTCAACAGCATTCCGGTGATCACAAACCGCACGGTGGAACAGACGGTGCGGCTGCGGGAAAACGAGCCGGCAGTTCTGGCGGGGATTTTGCAGCAGGACGTTGAGCGGTCCGCGAGCGGCTGGCCCGGCGCCGTCAGCGTGCCCGGCGCGGGGCAAGCGGCGAGTAAACGGCAGGGGCTGCGGCGGGAGACAGAGCTGATTATCGTCATCACGCCGCGGCGCATCCGGCTGGCGCCGCGCAAGAACCGCACGATTTACGCAGGAGGCAAGGACTCCGGGACGCCCGCAGGGGGAGCGCCAGAAAGGCCGCCACAGTAGGCCTGGCGTCGTGATGCAGGCTCAGGGCGCGGCGTCGAGGACGACGACTGGCTGATACGTGCGCGGCACCACCGCCTCAGCGATGGCGATCAGTTTTTCTTCAAAATTGAAAACGCGAAGGCAGGGAGCCTTCAGCTCGCCGGAATCGAGCTGGGCAGTGGCACCCTGCGCGGACGTGACGCGACCAGGCTGAATCTGGGCGATTTGCACATTGAAGCGAGCGCCGTGGCGCACGCGACGCTCGATAATGGGCAATACGGTGATGCGCGGTAACTCAGAGAGAAGTCGCTCGAGCGGAAGAACAACTTCCGAAAGACGCCCGGCAATCGCCGCCTGCTCGAGTTCCTGCAAGGTGATGGTCTGGTCCAGGGTGAATTCGCCGACCGCAGTGCGGGAGATTTCCGCAAGGTGCGCTCCGCTTCCCTGCCGGATGCCCATCTCGTGGGCCAAGGAACGAATGTAGGTACCCGCGGCGCATTCGATGATGCAACGAACCAGCGAACCTTCCACGCCAATAATTCGAAATTCGTAAACTTCCACTTCGACGGCTTTCAGTTCGACCGGCTTATTCTTGCGGGCGAGCTCGTGCGCGGGGCGGCCGTGAACTTTCTTGGCGGAGTAGGGCGGCGGCATCTGCGCAAAACGGCCAACAAATTCCGCTGCGAGGGCTTCCGCCTGCTCGAAAGAAATTGCCGGAGCGGTGTCGGGGCCGGCCGGCGTGCCGTCCGCATCATAGGTGTCCGTAGCGAAACCGAAACGGATGGCACAGGCATAACGCTTGCGGCGGCCCACATAAAAGCGGGCGAGCCGCGTGGCACGTCCAAGAAGCAGAGCGAGCACTCCGGTGGCGAGAGGGTCCAGCGTGCCCAGATGGCCAATTTCGCGGAACCCGAGGATGCGGCGGACCGCGTCCACGACGTCGTGAGACGTTTTTCCGGCGGGCTTGTTGATGAGCAAGGCGCCTTCGACCGACGGCGCAGGGCGTTTGCGAGGCATGGGGAGTGTTGAGAACCGTTTCAGGATTCTTGCTGTCTTTTTGATTCGCGCAGGAGTTCGTCGATACGCTGCTTGTACTCCTCGCTGCGGTCGTCGATAAAAAGCAGTTCGGGGCTGCGACGCATTTGCAAGCGCACACCCAACTCGCGACGCACAAAACCGGCGGCGGCAGCGAGGCCTTTGAGCGTCGAAGCGTGCTCCTCTTCGGAGCCCAGCACGCTTACGAAGATGCGGGCCAGCTTGAGGTCGGGCGAGACGCGAACCTCGGTGACGGTGACCAAGCCGATAATCCGAGGGTCTTTCAACTCACCAGCAACCATGACGCTGATTTCGTGGTGAATTTCTTCGGCGATGCGTTCGTGTCTGTGTCCGGCGACGGTCATGGGCGGCATCCGTTGTCAGAAATCAAAGAACTTCAATCTCCTGGGAGACGAGATCGCGGCCGAGGAGACGCTCGGCCTCGGAGGCCACGTGGTCGAGCGATTCGCGAAGGTGGTGCTCATCGTTGGACAGAGAGACAACCCCAACCACTGCGCGCTGCCACACGTCCTGATGTTCCAGTTCGGCCACAGCAACATTGAACTTGCCCCGCAGGCGATCCTTCAGGCTACGAAGCACCTGGCGCTTGTCTTTCAGCGAGCGTGCGTCGGGGATGTGAATCTCGAGAGTGAGGAGGCCGATCGGCATTTCCGATCACCCGAAGAACTGCTTGCGCCCGGCGCGCAGCTACCGGACCGGCGGGACTATGCGGGAGTTCCCGCGACGACAAGCTTCTGCACCGTGAAGCATTCAATGATATCGCCGACCTTCACGTCGCTGAAGTTGGCGATACCGATCCCGCACTCGAAGCCGGCGCGAACCTCACCCACGTCGTCCTTGAAGCGGCGCAGCGAGCCGATGCGCCCGGTGAAGATGACGACGTTGTCGCGCAGCAGGCGCACTTCCGCGTCGCGCTTCACCAGGCCATCCTGAATGTAACTGCCGGCAATAGCGCCGACGCCCTTGACGCGGAAGGTGTCGCGGACCTCGGCGCGCCCGAGATAGGTTTCCTTGAAAACGGGCTCGAGCATGCCGGCCAGAGCCTTCTTAATTTCGTCCACGAGTTCGTAGATAATCGTGTGGGTGCGAATTTCGACGTCTTCCTGCTGGGCGAGCTCGGCGGCCTTGCGGTCTGGACGGACGCTGAAGGCGATGATGATGGCATTTGAAGCGGATGCCAGGAGCACATCGGTTTCCGCGACGGCGCCGACGCTGGCATGGATGATTTTGAGGCGCACCTGTTCGGTGGACAACTTGGGGAGCAGCTCGTTCAACACTTCGACGGAGCCCTGCACGTCCGCCTTAATCACGACGGGGAGTTCCTTGACTTCGCCGGCTTTGAGTTGCTCATGCAACTGGTCGAGAGTGATGCGCGAGCCGAGCGAGCGGGCCAGCGTGGCTTCGCGGCGCTTGGACTGACGGTAATCGACGAGGTGGCGGGCCCGGGCCTCGTCGGCCACCTGGAACTGGTCGCCTGCCTCTGGGACGCTTTGCAGGCCGAGGACTTCGACCGGCGAGGATGGAGGAGCCACCTTCACGGGGCGCCCGCGGTCGTCAAACATGGCGCGTACCTTGCCGTACACCGCGCCGCAGATGAAGACATCGCCCACGCGGAGCGTGCCATTCTGCACGAGCACGGTGGCTACGGGCCCGCGGCCCTTGTCCACGCGGGATTCGAGCACGGTGCCGGTGGCGGCGACGTCGGGATTGGCCTTCAACTCGCGGAGTTCGGCGACGAGCAGAATGGATTCGAGCAGGCGGTCGAGATTTTTCTTGTCGCGCGCGGAAACTTCGACGACGACGGTATCACCGCCCCATTCCTCGGGCGTCAGGCCGCGGTCGGCAAGCTGACGCTTGACGCGCTCGGGCTGCGCGTCGGGTTTGTCGATTTTGTTGACGGCTACCACGATGGGCACGCCCGCTGCTTTGGCGTGATCAATGGCTTCGAGAGTCTGCGGCATGATGCCGTCGTCGGCAGCGACCACCAGCACGACGATATCGGTCACACGCGCACCGCGGGCGCGCATGCGCGTGAACGCTTCGTGGCCGGGCGTGTCGATGAAGACCACGCGCTTGCCGTTCACGTCCACCTGCGACGCGCCGATGTGTTGCGTGATGCCGCCGGCTTCTCCAGCTGCCACTTCGGTGCTGCGCACGGCGTCGAGCAAGCTCGTCTTGCCGTGGTCCACGTGGCCCATCACGGTGACCACCGGCGGGCGGAGCGTAGTCATGCCAGGGGATTCGACCTTGGCGATTTCCTCGACGGCTTCCTCTTCAAATGAAATGACACGCACAATGCCGCTGAACGCCTGGGCCAAACTGGTGGCGGTTTGCGTGTCGAGGGCCTGATTGATGCTGGCGAAAACGCCGCGATCGAGCAAATTCTTCAACAAGTCTTTCGCGCGGACATCGAGTTTCTCGGCGAGCTCGCGAACAGTGACGCCTTCGGTGATGGTGATTTCGCGCGGCTCGCGCGGCACGGGCGCGACAGCGGGTTCCGCGCGCGTGGCGCGGGCGCCCGCCGCGCCGGGGCGAGAACGCACCGGGTGCAGCTTCCGCTCACCTTCCTCGAAGCGCTTGTCCGCAGTGGGCCGGGAACGAGGCGCAGGTTTTCGCGAGTAAATGGGTTTGCCGGGCTCAGCCTTCGGGGGCACTCTGTCCGCTGGCATCATCGGAGCAGGACGCCCGCCAGCGCGCTGTTGGCCGGCGCGCGGGGGCTGTCCGGGGCGCATGGGATGGCGTGGAATTGGACGTCCGCTGGCAGGAGCACCCGCTGGACTTGCGGCCGCGGGACGCACACTTGACGGACGGCTATCCTTGAATAACGGACGAGAAGATAGCTTGACGATCGGCTGGCCCGGCGAAGCCAGCGGCTTTGCCGACGGAGTTGAGACCGGAGCAGACCGTGGAACTGCCGGCATACGCGGAGGAGTCGCCGTGCGCGCCGCCGGTGGAGCGCCAGCAGCCGGAGCTGTCGGCACCGCAGTCCTCAGCGGGGCCGAGGCAGCGGGACGAACTCCCGCAGCGGGGGCGGCCGGCGGCGGAACTTTTGGAGCAACGCCAGGAGCGGGCTTAGGCACAGGCAGAGGTGCAACCGCGGCAGCAGGAAGCACGACGGCCGGCGCAGCCACCACAGCAGGCGCGGGCGCTGGTGGCACAGCTGGTGGAGCCAAAGGCTTGGCCGGCACAGCCGCCGGGCGGGAGCGCGCCGCTTTGGCGGCCGCTTCCCTGGCCACTTTCTCTGCTACTGCGTCAGCTTCGGCTTGGGCTTCCGCATCTGCGACGGCGCGGAAATGCTGGCGCACTTTGACAGCAGCAGATTCGTCAATGGAGCTGGAGTGGGTCTTCTTCTCGGTAACGCCGACTTCGGGGAGCAGTTCGATAATGGCCTTGGACTTGACCTCGAGTTCGCGGGCCAGATCGTTAATGCGAATTTGATTGGGATGCTCAGACATACGCAGTGGATCTAGTCCTGCTCCTCGGCGGGCGCCGGCACAACAGGCGTCTCGCCTTCCGCGGCGGTTTCTTCCGTTGCAACTTCTGCGACCACGTCTGCGGACGCCTCCGCAGGCGCAGCGGCACCCTCGGTAGTGGATTCAACGGCTGCCTCCGCTGGGACCTCGGCTGCAGCGGCTACTTCCGCAGCGGCCGCTTCTGCGGCAGCGGCGGCTTGCTGGGACTCCAGCGTTTCGAAATAGGTGGCTACCGCGAGGCGGATTTTTTCCACCATCTTTTCGCCGATGCCGTCGATTTCCATCAACTGCTCTGGCGTCATCTCCGCGAGCTTTTCGATTTGCGTGACACCATGGGACTCGAGTTTCTCGATGGTTTTGGGGCCGATGCCGACGAGCTCCGAAAGCGGCGTGCCGGGAGCGGTGAGAGCCGCCATCTGATCTTCGATCTCGCGGCGCTTTTCTTCCTCGCTCTTGATGTCAATGCTCCAGCCGACGAGCTTGCTGGCGAGACGCACGTTCTGGCCCTTTTTGCCGATGGCCAGGGAGAGTTGCGTATCCTCGACGATGACCTCGAGGCGCTTTTCTTCGGGGTCCACAATCTGCACGCGAGTCACTTTGGCCGGGCTCAGAGCTTTCTGCGCAAAGGCCACGGTTTCTTCGTTGAAGGGGATGATGTCAATCTTCTCACCGCGGAGTTCGCGAATGATGGACTGCACACGCATACCCTTCATGCCCACGCAGGCGCCGACGGGGTCCACATCCTTGTCACGGCTGGAGACGGCGATCTTGGTGCGCTCGCCGGCCTCGCGGGCCGTGGCGCGGATCTGCACGGTGCCGTCGTAGATTTCGGGGACTTCCATTTCGAAGAGGCGCTGGACGAGCATTCCGTCCGCGCGGGAGACGATGACTTGCGGCCCCTTGGCGGCGCGCTCGACGGCACGGATCACGGTGCGGAGGCGGTCGCCGACGTTGTAGGTCTCCAAGCGGGACTGCTCGCGTTTGGGGAGGCGCGCTTCGGTGCGTCCGAGGTCCACAATGAGGTCGGGGCCTTCCGTGCGCTTGACGATGCAGTTGAGCATTTCGCCGACGCGGCCGTTGTATTCGTTAAAGATGGTGTCGCGCTCGGCTTCGCGTACTTTCTGCATGATGACTTGCTTGGCCGTTTGCGCGGCGATGCGGCCCAGCACGTCGGTGGGCTTAGTGAAAAGAACTTCACCACCCACTTCCGCGGCAGGATCCTGCTTGCGGGCTTCGCCGAGCGTAATCTCTCGCTTGGGGTCGGAGACTTCTTCGACAACGAGGCGCACGGCATACACATTGACAATGCCGGTTTCCGGATTGAATTTCGAGCGCAGGTCTTCTTCCGTCTTGTAGTACTTGCGCGCAGCCACAACCATGGCATCTTCGATGGCCGCGACGATGATCGCAGGCTCGATGTGCTTTTCCCGGCTGATCTGTTCGATTGTCTGAACCAGTACATTGGACATTGTGTCGTACCTCGCGAGGCCGCAGCCCAAGAGCTTGGGAACGGCGCCCCGACAACCTTGCTAAAACTCCACAACCAACTGGGCCTTGCGAATGGCCGCATACGGCAAATCAATGCGGCGATCCTGCACTTCGATCTGAACGATGCCGCCGGCGTAACCCGCCAGGCGACCCTCATAAAACTTAGAATTCTCCACCGGTACATCGAGCGTAATGCGCGCCAGGCGGCCGACGAAGCGCTCATAATCGGCCGGCTTCAGCAGCTTGCGATCAAGGCCGGGCGAACTGACTTCCAAAATGTACCGGGGGCCGGGAATCAGATCCTCCAGGTCGAGGATCACACTCAACTGCTTCGAGACCGTTTCGCAGTCGCTGTGACTGACGCCGCCGGGCTTGTCGATGTAGACGCGGAGGAAGCGCTGCCTGCCGATCTTCCATTCGACGTCCACAACTTCCAGAGCTTCGGACCGAGCGACACGCTCGGCCGCTTCGCGAATTTTCTCGATTTCCATGTCCGCCAACAGCGGCAACTCACTTCAGCCCGCTTCAGCGAACCGAAGACAGAGCCGCCCCTTCGGGGGTTAAGCCGCCCCCGGCAGGGACACGCCAAGACCGATCGGGAAGCCACCCCAGTTCGCCGGCCAACAAAAAAGTGGGCTCGCGCCCACTGAATTGTGCGACCGGCTTCAAGCGGAAAAAGTATAGCCCCCCCACTGGACAAAAGCAAGATAAACGATTGAAACAGATAGTCGCAGCAGGGCGGGGCCGAGTTCCTGATAAGCAAATCAGGAGAGAAGAAGTGGAAGAAAAAAATACAGGGGCGTACGGTGTACGCCCCTGTTCCTGCAACACGAAGTCACCAGACAGGCTACCGTTACTTCTGGGAGCCGTCCAAAGAGCCGTTACTGCTGCGGCGGTTTCTGGGTCGGCGGCTGCTTGGCCGGAGGCTGCGGACGCGGCGTGCCGGGCTGTGCCGGCGTGGTCGAGGGAGTAGCGGCGCCCGCGCGAACCGGGAACGCCTGGTCGTAGAGCTTGATAATGTCCTGGGTGATGTCCACCTGCGGAGCGGCGAAGACGACGACGTTCTGCGAAGAGACGTCAATCACCAGTGTGAAATTGTTCTCGCGCGCATAGCGGCCCATCACGTCGTCCATCTTGCGGGCGATGCGCTCCAAGACGTCGGCCTGGGCAGCCTGGGCGTCTTCCTCGAACTCCTGCTGCTTGCGCTGGGCCTGACGGGAAAGCAGCTCGCCCTGCCGCTGGAGACGCGCCTTTTCCTCATCGCTGAGCGTGCGGCTTTCGGCGCTTAGACGGCTCTGGATCGTATCCATCTGCTTGCGGAGGGCATCCAGCTCGCTAGTGCGCGGCGCAAACTGGGACTGCAATTCGGCAAGAGCTAGCTTGCCTTCTGCCGTGCTGAAGACGGCTTGACGAACATTCAGGATGCCGATTTTCTGCGCGGCGGCAGCAGCGGGGGCGCCGCCGGCCTGCGCATACACCTGGGCGGCGGGCACCAACAAAAGTGCGGCCGCGGCGAACATTGCACGTTTCACGTTCATGCTCACTCCTTGAGGAAAATTGCGCTGTCCACAAAACGCCGATTATACGCGGGCAGCAGCGCGCGGTCAATGCGAATCCTGCCCACGCGTGCGTTCCCGCATCCCGTGGCTATCCCTTCGGATGCCGCGGAGTGCGCGGCGGTTGGACGGGCGTAATCGCACCGCCAGAAACGCCGCTGCCGGGCCAAAAGATGCTCGCTCATCGCGGTAGGGGCACCAGCAAGACGCGGTTGTTGGCCGCGTCGGAAACCACCGCCAGATTCGTGCGCGGATGAATCGCCACGGCCAGCTGCGACGACCCCGAAATAGCGATCACATCGCGAACACGGCGCTGAATAAAGTCCATCACCGAGATGGACTTGCTGGCGGAATTGACGGTGACGAGTGTGCTGCTGTTGAAGTTGTAAGCGATGGACGTGGGATTGATCCCTACGCGCACGCCAATTGCCTGCAGCGTGTCCGGGTTCACAAGAACGAGGGCATTCCCCAAACTCGCGTTGCACATGAACGTCTCCGTCACCGGATCAAAGGCCACCGCCGTCGGAAGCGAAATGTTCGGTACACGACCCACGATCGCGAGGCTGGTGAGGTTTACCACCGAAAGAGTGTTGGACGCCGCATTCGCCACAGCAACAAACTGGCGGTCCGGGTCCACGGCTACCGCCACGGGCCGCGCATCCACTGACACTGCCTGGATCGCGCCGCCCGAAGCTGCATCAAAGACGCTGATCGAATTCGAAGCAGCATTGGCCACCACGGCTTTTCCGGTCCTCTCATCAATGGCCACGCCAAGCGGTTCACTGCCGATTTGCGCCGTCGTGCTCACCACAGGAGGCGACACGGTTAAATCCAAGATCGAAGCAGAGCTGGAGCCGCTGTTGGTGACCACGGCCTTGCTCAGTCGAGAACTAACTGCCACACCCTGCGGTTTGGACTGCACGGTCACGGAAGAGGAAATCGTTCCGGTGGCCAGGTCGATGAAGGAGACATTGTCGCACCCCGGGTTGGTTACTACCGCCAGGTTGCGGTCGGCGTCTATGGCCACCCCGCCGGGCGCCGGAGCCGTGCACGTGGCCCCGCCGGCACCGACCATGTTGACAGCCTGCACGACTTTGAACTCCAGCACGTTGGAGAGTGCCCCGCCCGGATTCAGCACGTCAAGGACGTAGTTGTGCGGCCCGGTCAAGAGCGCCGCCGGCACGATGACCGCGAGCTGCCGGTCCGAGGCGCTGGAAGGCAGGGCCAGCGGCACTCCGTCCAGACGCACCTGAGATCCGGCGAGTAAGCCTTTTCCAAGAATCGTCAGCGTCAAATCCACGGAAGAGGAGAGTGTGACGCCCGGAGCCAGTTGCCGGGGAAGCGGCATGCTAATCGAGGTGATGTGCAGAGGCCGGATAGCGCCGAGGTCGATCGCTGTTACGGTGCCGGCCGTTTCGTTCACCACCAGAGCCCTGTTCGTCCCCGGGTCAATGGCCACAGCCTTCGGCCCCGAACCCACGGTCAATTTGTTCAGTCGAGAGGGGATCTCCGGGTCAATCACCGAAGCTTCGTTGGTGATGGCGTTGGTGGTGACGGCAATGTTCGTAAAGGGGTTGAAGGCGGCAGCACCGGCGCCAATTTCGCTCAGCAGGATGTTGCTCACGCCCTGGTCAAAGAGATTGAAAAGAGCCTGGCCGGTTGCGCCGGGGTCCGCGAGGATGGCTTGATGGGTAAACGTGTTGATGCCGATGCCGCGAACATTGGGGCCGATCGACGCCGTAGCCAGGAAGGGCGTGGCCACAGCCGTCCCGCCGCTGCTGGATGCGTTGGGCGCGGTCTGCACGAACGTAAAAGTCGCACTGGAGGGCACCGAGGAAATGGTGAAAACGCCGTTAAAGCTGGTGTCCGCCACACCCGATATCAGAACAACCTGGCCTAGCTGGAACGAATGACTCGCAGCCGTGGTGATCGTGGTGGAGTTGCTAGCACGACTGGAGGAAGTGATGGCCGCCGCAGTTCGACGCCCGAGGTCCACAATCGAGATCGTGCCCGCACCCCCGGGGGTTACCACGGCCCAATTCAGCCGCGGCTCCATGGCCACCTTCGGGTTGGCCCCAGTGGTGATGGTTGTAGTGCTCACAATGGCCGGCGGCACAAGCGTGAGGTCCAGAATGTCCGCATGGGTGGAATTCTGATAGACAACCAACGCCAGACCAGTCAGCGGATTCGCCGCCACGGAAAATGGCCCTGCGCTGACGTTGGCGGTGATCCTGGTAATTTCGGAGCCTGCTACCAAATCCACGATGGAAAGGCTCGGTGTCCCCGCTGGCCCCGGACATCCTGCGTTGTTGCCGCTGTTCGCCACTACCGCCACGTTGCGCACTGCGTCCACAGCCACGCCGGTGGGATACGTTCCCACGGCAATGGCCGCGCCGACCGTGGCGAGCGTGTTCACGTCGATCAAGGAGACGGTGTTCGAGCAGCGGTTGGTGACCACCGCGATTCCCGTGGCTTCATTGATAGCAATCGCGCCGGGCAGGCTGCCGACGGCGATGGCAGGCCCCAAAACGCTTGGCGAGCCCGAGGGTCGCACCGCCAAGTTGGTAGCGGCAAACAAGGCCGGGTTGGAGTTGTTCCGAACGGCAACGGAAAACAGTCCCGCCGTGCTCAGGTCCGCGGCACTGACCGTCACGCCAGCCTGGCGCCCTTCATTTGCTGCGCTGACGGCGGTCGAGCGCGCATTGCCGGAAAACTCGGCGGTGATGGACGGGCTTGTCGAAGCACCAAAATAGCCACCGTTGACGTTGAACGTGAACGTGCCGCTGCCCTGCGTGGCGCTGTCTGGCGAGGCGCCCACCAATGCCGGGCGGAAGGCCACTACTGCTAGATTCTGGGAAGTAGAGGTCGTGCCGTTCTGCCGCCGCACATCGAGGACAAGAGTGCCGGGCGAAGCCAGCAGGCTCGCGTTCAGGCGAGCCCGGATGAGCGTGGAACTGAACTGGGAAACCGCCGCAAGACTTAGAGGCGTGCCATTGACACGGACAATGCTCGTCGAGAGGAAATTGGTCCCGGTCAGATAAACATCTTGGAAAACCACGCCTTGTGGAGCGGTCGCTGGGCTGATGGAGGCTAGCGTTGGGTCGCCCGAGGTAAGCAAAGCGACGAGGACGGCGGTCGACCTTGTGGGGTCCGCCGCGGAAGTGGCTTTGATTGTCACGGAATTGGAATTGGCGGTTGCCGTACCGCCGCCGCTGCTGGCATTGGCGCCTGTCTGCGAGTACGTGAAAATAGCCGTGGACGGCGCGGAGACGATAGTGAAGGTGCCGTTAAAGCTCGAATCCGAGACGCCGGCAATGGTGACGCTCCCACCTGTTAAGAAGCCGTGCGCGGTGGTGGTGGTAATCGTCACCACGGAGGCGGAGCTGATCGTCGCGGAGGACGTGCCAACGGTGGCAGTCCCACCGCTGCTCGTAGAGTTAGCTCCGGACTGCGAGTAGGTGAAGGAGACCGTTGTAGGCACGGAGGCGATGGTGAAGGTGCCATTAAAGCTCGCGTCGGGAACACCAGCGATGGTGACACTCTGGCCAGTGGAAAAGCCGTGAGCGGCGGTGGTGCTGATGGTGACCACATTGGAGGAGCGCACGGCTCCGGTGGAAGAACGAAGCGCTCCGTTGGTGGCAATGGTCGCAGTACTGCTGGTGGGAGGGGAAGGCGGAGCTGTAAACAGGCCACTGGTAGTGATGGTCCCTACCGTGGCGCTGCCGCCGGCGATGTCATTGACGGCCCAGGAAACGCCGGTGTTGGAGGAACCCGTGACGGTGGCAATAAACTGGAGCGTTTCGCTCGTGCCGACGACCGCTTGCGAGGGGGTCACGCGCACAATCACACCCGAACTCAGGTCCACGATGGCAGTTCCACTGACCGTCGAGTCCGCCACGCTGACCGCCTTGATCGTGACTGCAAACGATGTGACCGTTCCGCTGCCGCTGGTGGCGTTGCTTCCGGTCTGCGAATAGGTAAACGTGGTCGTCGTGGGCACTGTGCCGACCACGAAGGTACCGTTGAAGCTGGAATCGGTAACGCCGGAAATGATCACAAGCTGGTTGACAACGAAGTTGTGCGCCGCGGTGGTGGTGACAGTCACCACGTTGGAGGCACGCGCCATACCGGTCGAGGTGATCGTCGCGGTCGCGGGAGCAGGAAGTACGTCAGGCGCTGTGTACAGCCCGGTCGCCGTGATGGTGCCTACGGAGGAATTCCCTCCCTGCACGTTGTTCACAAACCAGTTTACGGAAACATTGGTAACCGTGCCGCCCCCACTGGTCGCGTCCACGGCTGTTTGCGCGTAAGTAAAGGTCGTGGACGAAGGAACAGAGACAATCACAAACGTGCCCGAAAAAGTGAAGTCAGTAACCCCGGACACGGTGACCGTTTGGCCCGCGGCGAAGCCGTGAGCCGCAGTGGTCGTGATGGTAACCACGTTGGTGGCGCGAACGGCGCCGTTCGTGGTGGCAATCGTCACCGAGCTGATTCCGGTTACCGCGGCAGAGAATTGCTGCGTACTGTTCAACGACACAATGATGGCCTGCGGAGAGACGGAGACCTGTACCTTGCCGGTGCTGCCGCCGCTGGAATTTGCGTCTTTGCCGCAGCCGCTCGAAATCGCCGCCAGCAGCAGAGCGGTCGGCAGCAAGAATCGGCTTGTCCTTCGCCTCATTGTAGATCCTCCCAACTTTCCACGAATCCTCTTTGCATCGCGCGGCGGCGCGGCCGAAGACCGCAGCCCAAAACCGCTAGAAGGTTCGACTCACGGTGAACCGAAATGTCTTCAGCGGCTCAAACGGCCTGCCCCGGCCAATATCGCTCTGAATGAGCGAATTCAACTGCGGCAGGATCTGAGCATCGAGTACGCTCTGGGGCAACGATCTGCGCACATCATCACTGAGTGCGAAAGCCCCTTGTGGCTCGATAATGCTGTCTGTCAAACGCAAGAAATTGTAAGCCCAATAGATGCGGAACGGCGCGTTGACAATGGGCAATTGAACGACAAACTCAAGTCCGGCAGAAGAGCGAAACTTGAAATTCGATCCACCGGCCAGGTTCAGACGGTTGTTAATCGCCACGCCGGGAAACTGCAGGCGCAGACTCTGGATGCCCTTGGGATCGAGCTGCAATTGCGATTTCCGCGCGATGCCGTTCAGCCCCGTGTCGAGAAACAGGCTCATGCTGACCGGGCCGACGATGGGAATGCGATACTCCAGGTTGGAAACCCATTGAGTATCGCCGCCGGGAGTCGTGGCGACATAATCCAGCACGGGAACCACAAGCTGTCGCAAGCTGGGGTTACCCTGCGCATCGAGTATCTGGGGATCGAGAAAGAATATCGGAACATTTTTGGAGGTAGGAACGAAAGCCCAGGGCGAAATCGAAAAGTAATCAAAGCCGCGGATGCTGTCCTCGCCGCCAAGGTAGAAACGATTAAAGGGCGGCAGCGCGATGCCGCCGAAACCCGTAACGAAAGCGGCCAGGACGCGCACGCCGATCACGTTGCGGCGCTTATTGATCGGGCGGAAGTACTTGCCTTCGAAGGTGTTGGCAATCGTGTTGACATTGCCCTGGAGAAACCCGCCTTCGTAGCTGAAGGAATAGAAAAAGCTCTTTCCGCTGGTGGGATTAATGGGATTGTCGATCGTGTTGCGGGAAATCGTCGGTGTAATCTTGCTGGAGCGAATGCCGGCCAATGCAGAAGGCCCGGCAAGCTGGCGGAACTGGAGATTCTCGAAGAGCAAGCGGGAAGCAGTGCTGAAAGCGGAAATCGTGCTGTCTGTATACGAATAGGTGAGGCCGAGGCGAGCAAAACCAAAGCGTCGCATGGGATAACTGGCAAAGACGGAGAACCCTTTGCGGTCCTGGTTGTAGTTCTGGGCCCGCGCCGGATCCACCTGCACGTTCTGACCAATCAAGATGGAGGTTTCGCGGGCCTGGTTATAGCTGAAACGACTGTTGAAAATCGTAAAACCAGAAGAAATGGGGCGATCGAATAGATAAGGTTCCGTGAAGCCGAAAACGAAATTGCGCTGGCGGTCGCCAAAATCGGCGGAAAACGTAAGGGTCTCGCCAAGGCCGAGGAAATTGTTGGTTTGGTAACTCAAACCGATAAAGCTGCCGGCGATGCCGCTGATGCCTCCGGTGAGACCGATGGACTGTTTGCCCTTCTCCTTCACCTTCAGGTTGATGTCAACGGTGCCTTCTTTGAGATTCCGTTTCAGTTCGGCGTGTTCGGGCTTGATCTGTTCAAAATAGTCGAGCTGATTGAGGCGAAGGATGCTGACTTCCCAGGCGCGATTATTGAAAAGGTCGCCCTCGTCGAGGAGAACTTCGCGGCGGATCACTTTGTCGCGGGTCGTGGTGTTGCCGGAGAACTCGATGCGACGAACGAAAAACTGTTTCTGCTCGTCGAACTCAAAGGTGAGGTTAATTGTTTTGTTCTGCTGGTCAATGTCGGTGAGAGGGATGGCCGTGAAGTCAATAAAGCCGAACGTGCCGTAAAGCTTGCCATACTCTAGGATGGCCTTGCGGACCTTTTCCGTGGCGAAGATCTCGCCGGGCTTGATCGGAAATGCATCGACGAGGAATTCGTTTTTGAAGTAGAGACCCTTGTCGGGATCCGAACTGCGGACAAAGACTTTGCCGAGGCGAAAGCGGTCGCCCTCCTGGATGGGGATGGAGATGTTGGTGCGCTTGCCCTGCTTGCGGCCGATGAACGGCCAGGGGCCTGGCAGCCCGCCGCGGTTCACATCCACGGTCTCCGTGATGGGTTCTTTTACAAGGGCCTGGAAATATCCATTGTCCTGATAGAGGCCGCGGATCCCCACCTCCAGATCCACGGACAGTTTGCGGCGGTCGAAGGTCTTGCTGAAAACATTCCACTCGAACAGGTAGAGGGGAACGGCGTACGGGCGGGAGTTGCGCATGGCGCGAATAATCTTGCGATCGGAAAAGGCGGTGTTACCTTCAATGTTGATTTTTCCGACTTTGACTTTGGGGCCTTCTTCAAAGTTGAAGATGAGTTTGATGGCGTTGGTGGCGGCGATTTTTTCGTAGGTGGTCTTGATGACGGCAAACTGCCGGCCGCGCTCGCTCAGCAGTTCCTTCAGCACGACCTCCGCGCGCTTGATGCGGGTGGGGTCGAACTGGCTCTCCACCGACAAACCGACTTTGCGATCCTTGAAGCGCTCCAAGATTTCGGATTCGGTGACGGACTTGTTGCCCTTGTAATCGATGCGGCGAATGACCGGGCGCTCTTTCACGTAGAAAACCACGATGCGGCCATCGGCGCGGTCGGGGCTGGGCTCGACTTCGAGACGAATGTCCTCGAAAAACTGCGTGTTCCACAGCGCCTGAAAATCGCGGTGCAGTGACTCGTCGTTGTAGACATCACCCTCGCGAGAAAAGATGCGAGCCTTCAACGTGTCGCGCGGGATGCGCCGATTACCGACAATTTCAATGCGCTGGATGATCAGAGGGGAAGGCTGTTGCGCGAAAAGCGGAGGGACTACCGCCCCACCAACACACACAAAGAGCAGCGCGGCGGCCCAGCGAAGACAGAGTTTTTTTATCGCGGCCGTGGTCAAATTCAAGGCCGCTCCCCCAAACCCAAGATAAGTGCTCCTCGCCCGGTCAACCCCCGAAGACCAGGCTTGCGCGAGTAGGATTCTCAGTGCGCGACCGGGGTTGCTTCCAGAACCTGCCGGAAGCTGAGGCCTTCGCCGGAGACGTAGACTTCCAGCGTGGCAGGTCGCTGCAAGCCACCCTGGATGAGCGTCTCGGAAAGCGGGTCCTCGACGTATTTCTGCAGCGCGCGCCGCAGGGGACGTGCGCCGTAACTGCGGTCCGCCGAGGTCTTCTCCAGGATCCATTGACGGGCTTCCGGTGTCAGGACGATCTGGACCTGGCGGTGAATCAGCGTGTCGTTAATCTGACCGGCGAGCAAATCAATGATGCGCAGCATGTCCTCTTCCACCAGCGGATTGAAAATGATGATTTCATCGAGGCGGTTGAGGAATTCCGGATTGAACAAGCGCTTCACTTCGCTCATGACCATGTCTTCCATCTTCGCGCTGGCGGTATCCTCCGAGGCCGACTGAAAGCCCAGAGCCGAGCGCTTCTGGAGATGGCGCGCGCCAATGTTAGAGGTCATGGTGATGATGGAATTGCGGAAGTCCACGGTGTTGCCGATGCCGTCGGTCAGCTGGCCGTCCTCAAAAACCTGCAGAAGAATGTTGTACACATCCGGGTGGGCTTTCTCGATCTCGTCGAGCAGGATGACCGAGTAGGGTGTGCGGCGGATGCGCTCGGTCAACTGGCCGCCTTCTTCGTAGCCGACGTAGCCCGGAGGCGCGCCGATGAGCTTGGAGACCGAGTGTTTCTCCATGTATTCCGACATATCAAAACGGATCAGAGACTTCTCGCTGCCAAAGAGGAACTCCGCGAGACGGCGGGCGACTTCCGTTTTGCCGACGCCAGTGGGGCCGAGGAACAGGAAACAGCCAACCGGGCGCAACGGCGACTTCAAGCCGGCGCGGCTGCGGCGGATAGCGCGGGCGAGCGCGGTGATCGCTTTGTCCTGGCTGATCACGCGCTTGTGAAGCTCCACCTCGATGCGCAGCAGCTTCTGCTGTTCGTCTTCCTTAATGGAGGTGACGGCCACGCCCGTCCAGCGGGCAACAACCTCTTCAATGTCCTCGCGGGTGACGATGCCGGTGGAAGAATCGTCCAGCTTGAGTTTCTCGCGGAGGGCGCGGAGCAACTCCTTTTCCTTGCGTTCTTCTTCGGAGTAGAAGCGAGCCTTTTCAAACTCGTGGTTGGCGATGGCCGTTTCCATGCGGTGGGTGATGAACTTCACGCGCTTTTGCGCCTCGGTAATTTCATCCGGGAGCATGGATTGGCGAAGCTTGACGCGGGCGCCGGCCTCGTCAATCAGGTCAATGGCCTTGTCCGGCAGGAAGCGGTCCGGAATATAGCGGTTGGAGTAATAAACAGCGTACTGGATGGCCTCGTCCGTGTAGCTGACCGCGTGGAATTTTTCGTAACGTTCGCGCACACCCTGGAGAACGCGGATGGCTTCCTCCTCGTTGGGCGCGGTGACCTTCACGGCCTGGAAGCGGCGCTCAAGGGAGCGGTCTTTCTCGACGGATTTGCGGTATTCGCCGGGTGTTGTGGCGCCGATGCACTGGATCTCGCCGCGGCTGAGCGCGGGCTTCAAAATGTTGGCGGCGTCGAGCGAGCCTTCCGCGGAGCCAGCGCCCACGAGCGTGTGCAGCTCGTCGATGAAGACGATGGCGTTCTGGCTCTCCATCAATTCTTTCATGATCGTCTTCAGGCGCTCTTCGAACTGGCCGCGATACTTGGTGCCGGCGACGATGAGAGAAAGGTCCAGAGAAAGGATGCGCTTATCGGCCAGGAAGGGTGGCACGTCGCCATCGGCGATGCGCTGGGCGAGGCCTTCGACGATGGCGGTCTTGCCCACTCCGGGCTCGCCAATGAGCACAGGATTGTTTTTCGTGCGTCGGCAGAGGATTTGCACCACGCGCTCGAGCTCGCGGTCACGGCCGACGAGCGGGTCGAGCTGGCCCTCCATGGCCGCCTGCGTGAGGTCGCGGCTGAATTCGCTGAGGAGTGAGGTTTCCTTCGGGCGATTGACGGGAACCTTTTCGCTGCTGGAGCGGGCCAACTCCTCGCGCAGTGCAGAAAGTCGCAGGCCGCGCTCGTGGAGGATCTCCGCGCCAAAGCACTTTTCTTCGCGCAGGATTCCGAGCAGAAGATGTTCGGTGCCGACGTGTTTGTGGCTGAGGCGCTCGGCCTCCTCGGCGGCATGATTCAGGATGCGCTTGCATTCCTGGCTGAGGGGAACTTCCACGGAGGTGGAGATGCGCTCGCGAATGGTGATGCGCGATTCAATTTCCTTGCGGATCGATTCGATGGAACCGTGCGAGCGCAGGAAGCGATTGGCGAGGGCCTTATCTTCGCGGAGCAGGCCGAGCAGAAGATGCTCGGTCTCGATGAACGGGCTGCCGTACTGGCTGGCCTCATAGCGAGCGAAGAAAATGACGCGCCGCGCTTTTTCGGTGTACCGTTCGAACATGGGTTAGCCGATCTCTCCCTTGACCTGCGCCCCGGGCTGTCCGGAGATGCTGGACGGCTCAAGGATGCCGTGCTCCAACTGAAAAACGCGGTGACAACGCTGTGCCAGCGCCAGATTGTGCGTGGCGAGAATGGAGGTCAGCCGATGCGAGCGATGCAAGCGCTGCATGAGTTCGAAAATGGCTTCCGCGTTCCCTTCGTCCAAGTCTCCGGTGGGCTCATCCGCGAGCAATAGCGCCGGCTCTCCCACCAAAGCGCGCGCGATGGCCACTCGCTGCTGCTCTCCACCGGACAACTCGCCAGCGCGGTGATGAGCGCGGGGCGCGAGGCCGACTTCGTCGAGCCACTGACGCGCGATCTGCATCGCTTCCGCTGCCGAAACCCCGCGCAGCAAAAGGGGCATCGCTACATTTTCTTCCGCCGAGAAGTCCGGCAGCAGATGATGCCGTTGCCACACAAACGCCACACGACGATTGCGGAAGTCAGCGATTTCCGCGTCCGTAAGCGCCTGAAGCGAATGCCCAGCGAAGTATATAGCACCGCTCGATGGCGTGTCCAGCGCGGCCAGGATGTGCAAAAGTGTGCTTTTTCCGGAGCCGGAAGGCCCCACGATGGCCACCAACTCGCCTACGCTTACCGAGAGATTTACGCCGGCCAGAACCGTGAGATCGGCGTCGCCGGACCGGAAAACCTTGCGCAGGTTTTCCGCGCAAATCACTGGAACAGCTCCGGCGGAGAGAATTGAATCGCCTGCACTGCCGGGCACTTGCGATTCCGCAGTTTTCACTGTTCCCTGCGCGGTCATTTTCAACTTTCCGGCCGAGCCAGCCCGCGGCTGTAACTCGATACGAAAGCGCCGCGTGCCAGATTAGATGCCAAAAGTTCTTCTTCCGGTTAGTTCCTGTCCAGTGCGTTATTGCTCCAACGAAGAGAAAGAGATTGCCTATTTTTCTCCCAGTACAGCATGCACTAAAAGCACTCAATATTCTCGAATTCGAAGCGCCTGCAAATCCTTGACGTTGTGGCAATTGTATCACGCACAAAGCGATGCTCGGCGCCCGAGGCAAGTGAACTACGCTCTGCTGGTTCATACATCAAAAATGAAGTGCACGCAGCGTTCCAAAACTGTGTGGTCAAACCTGCTCGCAATGCGTAGGGATTAACGATAGGGGAACTCACCCAATCAAACCGTCACGCTTCAAATCACGCAGAGCGGCAGCAAACGGACGACTGGGTTCTTTTGCACGCTTGCGCACTGCTACGGAATCGATAGCATCCTCCGTCAAGCTGAGCGCCAACGCCTCGTTCACGAGCGCCGACAAAGCTCGGTCTGTGATCGCTGCCTTCACCTTCAATGCCCGATAGAGTCTAGCGTCCAAGTAGACGGTGGTTCTCTGCGTTTCTGCCATCGAGCGGACCTCCAGGGGACATCAAGACATCAACGGCTACTCAAAGCGAAGAAGCTGCGCCGGAAGGATGCGCGAGGCCGCGCGTGCGGGATAGTACGTGGCCAGCACGCTGATGAGCAGCGTGGCCGCAATAATCCACAGCGCGTCAAACCAGCTGGCATGAAAGGGAACGTAGGGAATCGCGTAGATTTCCGCATCCAGGCGGATCCAGCGGCCCGCGTCGGCCGCCCACGCCAGGGAGTAGCCGCCCACAAGGCCGATGGCCATGCCCAATGCGCCGACGGCAAGGCCCTGCCAGATGAAAATGTTGCGGATCTGCTCACGGCGCGCGCCCATGGACATGAGCACGGCAATGTCACGGGCCTTTTCCGACACCGTCATGGCCAGCACGACGAGAATGTTGAGTCCGGCGACAAAGGTAATCAGCCCAATGAAAATGGCGGTGACGAGTTTTTCAAGACGCAGGGCGCGGAACAGCGCGCGGTTCTGATCCATCCACGTGCTGACCGAAAATCCCGGGCCAGCGGCGCGCAGGATTTGCTGCGCCATCTCATCGGTGCGGTCGAGCTGGCTGATGCGGAATTCGAGCACGCCGGCCAGATCCGAGGTGCCAGCGAGCCCTTGCGCCGAAGCGAGCGTGACAAATCCCCAGTTGGCGTCGTAATCGTAAAATCCGGAATCGAAAATGGCGGCCACGCGGAATCGGCGCGTGCGCGGCACCATGCCAAACGGAGTCAGCCGTCCCTGCGGGCTGGTCAGCGTGACGTAGTCGCCGGCGGAAATGGAAAGTTCCTGCGCGAGAGTGTGACCGATGAGGATGGCTTCGATGCCGTCCGCATCGGGCGCGAAGTCCGGCATGCCCTTCCC
>Ga0209726_10003389_pt1 | contig 21796 bp, 22 predicted proteins | sample Subgrocontami54m_FD_187453 | JGI IMG/M metagenome (GOLD analysis project Ga0209726, IMG submission 187453) | Subsurface groundwater microbial communities from S. Glens Falls, New York, USA - GMW46 contaminated, 5.4 m (SPAdes) (version 3) | ecosystem: Environmental > Aquatic > Deep subsurface >... | reverse complement strand
ACTCAAGATTCGGCCGGAAGCACTTCACTGGAGCACTCGAGTGTTCCTCCCACCATACCACTCAAGCGTCCATGGAAAAAAGTGACGAAGGGTATCAGGAGTCGGCCAGGAACTCGTATTCGTCAATGACGGCGGCGACCGCCATCTTGCCGTTGGTGGTGCCGCCTTCGACCCGCAGCACCCGTCCTTTGCAGCGCACGCGGATACTTTCCGTGAGCGTGATTTCAGGGGGAAGGGTCAGCGTGAAATCAATGCCGGAGCCGGCCTGGATCGCCGAATCCAGATAGAAGCAGATGCCGCGCGCGCTGACGTCGCGCGTCTGCGCCTCGCGCTCCTGCCCATTTTCTCCGTAACGGATACTCACCGGCAAACGCAGTGCGAACCGTCGCGTGGCCCGTTTGTTTTTTTCCTGCTGAGTTTCGGCCATGCAACCTCCCGGAATGCCTGTAAGCATGGCGGTTGGGAATTGGCCTGTCAAGACTTTGGTAGGGGCAGGCCTAAAAAGCCTTGAACCGCGGAGAACGCAGAGATCGCAGAGGACAAGCTGGATCAAGAAATTCTCCGCGATCGCTGCGTACTCCGCGGTCAAATGCTTTTCGAATGCAGTTAGAATGAAGCCGTGGTCTTTGTTCTCGACAACTACGATTCGTTTACTTACAACCTCGTCCAGTACCTCGGAGAACTGGGCGCCGAAGTCGAGGTCCGCCGCAACGACCAGGTGAGCGTGGGCGAAATCGAAACCCTGCGCCCCGAGCGGATCGTGATTTCTCCCGGCCCCTGCACTCCGCAGGAGGCCGGCATCAGCATCGAGCTGATTCGCCATTTCGCCGGCAAAGTTCCGTTGCTCGGAGTGTGCCTGGGACATCAGGCAATCGGCGCGGCCTTCGGCGGACAAGTCGTCCGTGCGAAGAACCTGATGCACGGCAAGACCAGCCAGGTCGAGCACGACGGAAAGACCATCTTCCACGGGTTGCCTTCGCCGATGACGGCGACCCGCTATCACTCGCTCATCGTTTCCGAAGACGGTCTGCCCAACGATCTCGAAGTCAGCGCATGGACTCTGGATAAAGATGGAACACGAGTCATCATGGGTCTGCGACATAAGAATTTCCCAGTTGAGGGTGTGCAGTTCCATCCCGAGAGCGTGCTGACGGAAGAAGGAAAAAAGCTCGTCCAAAACTTTCTCAAAGGTCGATCGTGGGAATAGTGGATAAGGTCATTTCTTGAGCGCGGGATGGTTCTTGGTAATCCATTCTTCGACGTGGTTGTAAAACTCGGCGGCCTGGACAAGGATCTCCTCCGCTTCGGTCTCCGTCGCAACGTTGGAGAAGGTGTAGTCGATGGTATTTCGCTTCCGACGGCAGGTCTCGAAATAGTCGGCGTATTTGTGAACTGGATTGCCAAGCACAAGTTTCGCGCTTTCCAGCGAGACCCGATGATGTCCGACCTTGCTAACGATCCGGTCCCCAGCACACGCAATCGCCATGTTTGCCGCCTGGAGCGCAGCGTTGTAAGCAGTCGCGAATCTCCGGTCTGCCGACAGGCCCGCAATGGCTGCGTCTGCGAGGTCGCGGGCGGTCAAGGCGCGCATATTGTCCAATTCTTTCTTGGAGGTCTTTTGTCTCCGGGCTTCGTCACTGGCCAACAATTTCGTCCAAGTCACCCCGGCCTCCTTTCACAAACTTCTTGCGTCCCCGCAAAACTGCGGTGAGGAAGTGATCGCGCGATCCGACTTTTTTCCGGAACTCCTCTAGAGAATAAGCTGTGATGTTGACCTCTCTTCCGAGGCGTGCCTCTGCCTTGCGGAGCGTCCCAGAGAGATCAGCGAGACCCGCTCCGCCGATGACCATCAAATCTACGTCACTCGTTGCCCGTTCCTGATTTCGTGCCACGGAACCGTAGACAAAGGCACATTGAATTTTGCCTCCGAACGGCTTCAACATCTGCTCCAGAATCGGAACCAGTCCGGCGGTTTTTTCGAAAAGCTGCCGCAGTTCGCGGAACAACGGTGACTTCGTTTCCGCTTTGCAGTAGGCCCTTGTGCCTTCCCGGCGATGCAGCAGTATTCCGCTTGCCACCAAAGATGATAGCTCTCGCTGAAGGCTCGACGGGCTTGTGCCCAATCGGTCGGCGAGTTCCGAAAGGTACCACCACTTGTCTGGCTGCGTGAGGGTGGCTGCGAGCACACCTTGCCGGACTTGCGGGAACAGTGCATTCAAAACAGAAGAATTACGCATATTGCGTATATTATTACGTATATTGCGTAAGGATGTCAAAATGACTGATCCACTATCCACTACCCCGCGCCATTTCCACCGCCCGCAGCACCGCTTTCGCCTTGTTTTCCGTCTCCTCAAACTCCCGCTGCGGATCGGAGTCCGCCACAATCCCCGCGCCCGCCTGCAAATACGCTTTCTTGCCCTTCATAAGCAGCGTCCGAATCGTGATACACGAGTCGAGATTTCCCGCGAAATCCGCGTACAGAACGCCACCGCCATACACACCCCGCCGAGTTGGCTCCAGCTCCTCGATGATCTGCATGGCGCGCACTTTGGGCGCTCCACTCAAAGTTCCGGCCGGGAAGCACGCCGCAAACGCATCCATGGCGTCAAGCCCGGGACGCAGCCGTCCCTCGAGCGCCGAAACCAGATGCATGACGTGCGAGTAACGCTCCACAAACATCAGATCGCGGACTTTGACGGAGCCGTACTCGCTGACGCGTCCTAAATCATTGCGCCCCAAATCGACGAGCATCACATGCTCGGCGCGCTCTTTCTCGTCCTCGCGCATCTTCTTTTCGAGCGCCGCGTCTTCAGCCTCATCGCGTCCCCGCGGATGCGTCCCCGCAATCGGCCGGTATTCCAGCTTCCGACCGCCCACCCGCACCAGCATCTCCGGCGACGAGCCCAGCACGTGCATTCCGCCGGAAGCTGCCTTTCCACCGCCGCCGAAGCGCAGGAAATACATATAGGGCGACGGATTCACCGTGCGCAGCGCGCGGTACAGATCAAACGGCGCCACTCCCGGCTCAAAGTCCCAGCGCTGCGACAGTACGACCTGGAAAATGTCTCCGGCGGCAATGTATTCCTTGGCCTGCCGCACGCTTTCGAGGAACTTCGCTTTCGGAGTGCGAGCGCGCACAGCAACCTGCGCCTTCGCGGACGGCTTGCGCCAGTGCGCCGCCTTGTACCCTGAGGCAAGCTTCTTCTCGATACGGGCGATCTCCGCCAGCGACCTCTTGTAGGCGCTCTTCGGCGATTCCCGCGTCACGTCGGCCGAGGCGACGATATGAATCTGGTGCCGCAGGTGATCGAAGGCCAGCACGCGGTCGAAAAACATCAGCACGCAATCGGGGACGTTGAGGTCGTCTTGCGCGCGCGCCCCGATGTTCTCCAACTGCCGCACCATGTCATAAGCGCAATACCCGACCGCCCCCGCCGTAAATGGCGGCAGACCTTCCATCGCCGCCGGACGATGCTGCCGCAGCAGTTCCTTCATCACCTGGAAAATGTCCCCGCTGCGCCGCTCCACTTTGCGCCCGCGCTCGATCTTGATTTGCGACCCGCGCGACTTTAGCCGCAAAAACGGCCGCACGCCAAGAAACGTGTAGCGCCCGATCTTTTCTCCGCCTTCGACCGACTCGAGCAGGAACGCATCCGGCTCGCCTTCGGCAATGGCAAGAAAAGCCGACACCGGGGTCAGCAGGTCGGCAGAGATCGACTTCGCGACGGGCACCAGCGTAGCGTCGCGCGACAACCGGACGAACTCTTTGAAGTCGGGACGGATCATGTGCTTAGCATCGCACGAAGCGGCTCTCAGCTCTCGGCAACTAAGTTACTACTGGGTGCCGGGAACCCCCTTCCCCACTGGTCTTCTCGAATCATGAGGGTAGAGCGGCATAAATGTGCCTCACTAACCCAGCACTGGAATTCCTGTGCGTTTATCTGGCATCTTTCCCAACGAACGCCTTCACAGCTTCCGCCACGGTGATCATCAGCGTCATCGGATCCATCGGGGAGGCAATGAATCCGCAATCTTCATAGAACTTTCGTGCCCGCTCTGAAATCGCGTGCACCAGGACTGCACGGACGCCGGCAATATCCGCGGCCTGCAACGTACGCAAAACCGCATCGCGCAGCAGACCCGGCCCGATCTTTTTCCCATGAAAATCTTTGTGGACAGCCAGCCGCCCGATGATCATAACCGGCACCGGATCGGGCATGTTGCGCCTGACGCGGCCCGGCGCTTCCGCATGCGCTACGGCGCCAACCGCCAGGGCATAATAGCCGACGACCTTCTGCCCGGCGCAGACCACATACGTACGCGAAGCGCCACTTTCCTCATTTTGCAGCGCCCGCCGTCGCAGCCAGTCGTCCAGCGACGGCTCTCCGCACTCGAATTCCGAGAGATCGTGCTCCGCTCGCAGCTTCTCGGGTGCGTTTAGCGGTTGGTCGCTCCGGCTCATTGCTCCCAGGGCGCTTTCGTCTTCAGCAGCCGCCGCAGCCTGGCGTTGCTCGCCGGAGGCTTGTCCAGCATGGTGGTGAAGCGCTTGAATTCCTCGCCCGACAAGGCGAAATACCGGCGGTCGAGCAACACGGCTTCCGCTTCCCGGCACGCTGTTTCGAGCATGAAATCCGAGCGATTTCGGCCCAGCGCATTCGCCGCCCGGTCGATCAGCGCTTTCTGGCGCTGACTGGCGCGCAGGTTGATGGTTTCATCGCGGGTTCTCCTGGTTTTTGTTCCGGTCGCCGGCATCAGCGTCCTCCGTGTATACACAACGACTATACATCACTGTGCGCACGTTGTAAATACATAATTCGCTTTGGCTCTCCTTTCGCTTGCCTAGGCTGCGGGCCGGCAATATACTTTGCGAGGCTTGCCCGCTCACGTGGGCGCCAATCGCAATCATCCGGAGAGTTCTATGAAGACTGTGGACCTGGAACAGGAAACTAATCCGTGGGAAGCGCAAGCTGCGCGCTTCGACCTCGCCGCCCACAAACTGAATCTGGATGAAGGCCTTTGGAAAGTTCTCCGCAGTCCCAGCCGCGAGATTATCGTTCACATCCCCGTGATGATGGATGACGGCCACCTGGAAGTCTTTACCGGCTTCCGCGTGCAGCACTCGATCGCGCGCGGCCCGGCCAAGGGCGGCCTGCGCTACTCTCCCGACGTGAACCTGGACGAGATCCGCGCCCTCGCTAGCTGGATGACCTGGAAATGCGCGGTCGTCAATATTCCCTTCGGCGGCGCCAAGGGCGGCATCATTTGCGATCCGCACAAGATGTCGATGGGCGAACTGGAGCGCATGACCCGCCGCTACACTGCCGAATTGTTCGAGTTCATCGGCCCCGAAAAAGACGTCCCCGCGCCCGACGTGAACACCAACGAGCAGACCATGGCTTGGATTATGGACACCTACTCCATGCACATGCGCCAGACGTGCACTGCCGTGGTAACCGGCAAGCCCGTCAATATTGGCGGATCCCGCGGCCGCCGCGAGGCCACTGGACGCGGCGTCCTCATCGTCTGCGAACAAGCCATCAAGAAACTTCACCTTAGCCGCGAGACTACCCGCGTTATTGTGCAGGGCTTCGGCAACGTCGGGTCCAACGCCGCGCGTCTGATGGCCGAGGCAGGATACAAGGTCATCGGCATCGTCGAAGTGGGCGGCGGCCTCTACAACAAGAACGGCATCGATGCGGAAGCGCTCTGGGAGTTCCGCCAGCGCAATGGCACTGTTCACGGCTTCCCGGGCGCGGACAAGTACGATCCCGCGGAACTGCTCCTGGTCGACTGTGACATCCTGATCCCGGCCGCCACCGAAAATCAGATCACCAGCCAGAACGCCGACCGCGTCAAATGCAAGATCCTGGCTGAGGGCGCGAATGGTCCCACCACCGCCGCCGCCGACGACATCCTGGCCGAGAAAAAAGTCTTCGTGATTCCCGACATCCTGGCGAACGCCGGGGGCGTCACCGCTTCCTACTTCGAGTGGGTGCAGGACCGGCAGGGCTACTTCTGGAAGGAGTCGGTGGTCAACGAGCATCTGGAAGACATCATGATTACGGCCTTCGATGATGTCGTTCGGTATGCCGAAACCCACGGCGTAAACAACCGCATCGCCGCCTACATGCTGGCCATCGATCGTGTGGCCTACACCATCCGCCAGCGCGGAATTTACGCATAGTCAACCATTGGTTTTGGGAAGGCCGCTGTTATCTGATCCATACCAAGAAACGGGGCTTTAGCCTCTCACCCGCGAGGAAATGATGAATCAACCAAGGGTCAAACTCACACTGTGGGCGCTCGCGCTTTGTCTGCTGCTCACGATGACCGTTTCGCCGGCTCTGGCAAAGGCGCAGGCGGCATCAAGCGACACGAACTCGGACACCACCAAGAAGTCCAAAAAAAAATCGAAGAAGGCCAAGGCTTCCGCCGACGATCAGTCTGCCGCCGGGGAAAAGGCGGCCAAGTCCAGCGACAAGCCGAGCAAGAAGTCGAAGAGAGCCAAGAAGGATGACAGCGCTCCGACCGCTTCGGCTGCGTCTGCCGCTTCCGACTTGGTCAAGAAGCCGAAGAAGAGCCGGAGCAAAAAATCCAAGGCAACCGAATCCGCCGCGGAACCTGCCAGCAGCGCCCCGGCTACTTCAACTCCGGCTGCGACGCAGTCCAGGGCAGCCGCCACTCCGGCGGCCTCCAGCCCTGAAATCGCCTCCGCGCAATCCAGCGGCAAAGTCTGGGTCAACCTGAACAGCGGCATTTATCACAAAAGCGGCCGCTGGTACGGCAAGACCAAGAGCGGAAAATTCATGACCGAGGCCGAAGCCAAGGCCGCGGGCTACAAAGAATCCCAGAAAGATTAAAGATTAAGGAGAACACGACATGCGGGCATTCAACCGCAGAGTTCGCGGAGATCGCAGAGAAGAATCTGATCAAACATCTCTGCGAACTCAGCGTTCTCTGCGGTAAGACGCTCTTTGTCGATTGCGACGATATTTGATGGATGGAAATCCACACTGACCCACTCCCCCTATTTTCTCTCCGTTGCCTTCCCCTGCCCGGTGGGGGATAATCAGCATGGCTTCGCCTTGGGCGCAGCAGTTGCCATCGCGTGAATCTTCCCAATTACATCACGCTTACCCGCATCGCCAGTATCCCGCTGCTCATCTGGATTCTCTCCAGCTCCCGCTTCTCCAGCGAGCGGGGCGAGAAGGAGCTGCTGGCTTCGACCGTCTTCATTCTGGCCTCCATTACCGACGGCATCGACGGCTATCTGGCGCGCAAACGAGGCCAGATCACAACCATGGGCATGCTGCTCGATCCGCTGGCCGACAAGCTTCTGATCGCCGCCGCCTTCGTCACGCTGGTCCAGTTCAACCCGGCGATGGTGCCCGCCTGGATGGCAGTGGTCATCATCGGCCGCGAATTTCTGGTGAGCGGGCTGCGCTCCATCGCCGCCTCGGAAGGTTTCACCATCGAAGCCAGCGAACTGGGCAAGTTCAAAATGCTCGTGCAAATCATCTCGGTGGTGGCCGTAATTCTGGCCCACCGCTGGCACGAATGGCCCCTGTTCAGCTTCTACATCCTGCCCGTGTACTGGATTGCCCTGCTCGCCATCTGGTTCATGGTTCTGCTTTCCCTCGTTTCTGCCGTCGATTACTTCATCGCCTTCTGGTCGAGGATCGACCGCAAGTCGGAGAAGCGCCGGCGGCGGGCCTTCGTCCTGTCCCGGCGGAGGAAGCGCGATGTCCAGGCTGTCTGAAAACCTGACGGCGGGCGAGGGCCGCGGACGCGCTTCGTCACCTCCCGAGTTTTCTCTGGACCATCGTCAGACTCTGCTGCGCATCGCCCACCAGTCCATTCTTTCCGCTTTTGCTGATCGAGCCTTGCCGCAAGCGCCGCCTTTTCCGCGCCTCTCGGAACCTCGCGGCGCCTTCACGACGCTCTATCTCCACGGCAGCCTCCGGGGATGCGTCGGTTACGCCAAGCCGGTGGCACCCCTGTATCTGGCCGTAGCGGAAACCGCCCGCGCTGCCGCCTTCGAGGACTCCCGCTTTTGGCCCGTGACCAAAGAGGAAGCCCCGGAACTGGAGGTTTCGCTGAGCGTACTCTCCCGGCTGGTTCCGATTCGGCCCGAAGAGGTGGAGGTTGGCCGCCACGGCCTAGTGGTCGCGCTCGGCTCTCATCGCGGCCTCTTGCTGCCCCAGGTTCCCATCGAGTGCGACTGGGACCGCGAGACCTTCCTCGAACAGACTTGCCACAAAGCCGGCCTGCCTTCCGATGCCTGGCGCAAGGGGGCTGCCCTCGAGGCCTTCACCGCCGAAGTTTTCGGCGATAACAAAGTCTGATCAGTTCAACAGTTTGCTGGAAAAGCCAGCACCCTTGCCGGCTGACCGGCGGGCGTCTCGCTCGCCCGCTACCGCCCTAACTTGTTCACCGCGGTCATTCTGCCCAAAAGAAAACGGGGAAGATTTCTCTCCCCCGCTCCGCCCTGAATTTTTCTGTTTTCTACTGCTGCTCGTCCAGTTCCACCGCATCGCCCGCGTGCACGTCTTCCAGCGCGAACACGATCATGCCGGTCGAAGTTGTGGGCGTAACGTTGAGAATCACCACTTCTCCCACCGCCCGCCGCGGCAGGTCCGCTACGTGGATGTTCGGTCCTGTGGTCCGCGTAAACATCTTGGCTTCAAACGAAGGCAAGCGCCGCTGGGTATCTTCGGAGGTCGAGGCTTTGAACGAAAGCGAATCCACCGGATCTCGCAGATCAACCGTGTACGTCCGCACCGCCCGGAAGTAGTCGCCTGCTTTCACTCCCTGATTCGATCCGAAGTTCATGTAAACCTTCGCGCCCGTGCCCAGCGTTCCATCGAAGTCTTTCGCCAGCACAATCCGTCCGCTCAGCTTGCCGTTCGACGGCGCGAAGCGGTCGAAATGGACGGGCGCGTGGAACGCGATCGGCTGCTTTTCCACGAATGGCACCGCGATATCGCCGGGGTTAATCGGATCACAGCTGAACTCCACTTCGGCGACCGCGCTGTGGCTGCGCGTATCGAGCACCTTCACCCGGCCGATTTCGGCGTACGGTTGCCCGGTAGCCGCCACCATTTTCCTCTGTCCCGCATAGAGCTCGTACTCGTTCACGTCCCGGAGTTCCCGTATGATCGAGTACTGCTGTCCCTGTTGGTAGGTCCCCGCCAGATAGATGATCTCTCCATTGGTAAACTTGGTCGTGCTGGGGGTTTGCAGGCCGCCATCCACGAAATTCGCATCTGGAAGGCGCTGTTTGCTGATAAACCCGGCGCAATACAGGTCCGCGGCGGTGGGCGTCTGGAAACGCGCAACCGGCACGTTGGCGGTGGTGGCGACCATGCCGGAGGCATCCGCCGAGCCGGCCTGTTGGGCTGCCGCCGCCGTCACCAGCAGCAGCAATAACAATCCTGTTTTCTTCATGTTACCTCCGGGTCGAGAGCGCCAAACTGACCGGCAGCCCCAACCTATCTCTCTCTGAGGACAAGGGTTACAGCCGGAAGGTAACAAGCGCGGGGGGGCGGGTCAAGGTTACGAGGGTGTCAGGCGCCCTGCTCCCAAAGTGTTTCGCGACACTTCGTTAATCCATTGTTGCATCTATGCTTACGCCCCTGTAATATCGCGCCGTTCCAAGACCATGCCCTTGGCCCTTTCACGCAGCATCGCGCCCCGCTTTTTGCCTCTACGCTTGCCGAAAGTCTGTCTTGCGCTGGCAAGCAATACCGCCGACGACATGCTCAATACCGCGGAGGCGATGGCCCGGGACAACCCCTTCCTCGAGTTCCGCCTGGACTACCTGAAGCAGCCCGCCTCCGCCCTGCCCAAGATCCGGCGTTTCCTCGAGACCCACCAGTACGTGACCGCGATCGGCACCTGCCGGCGCGCGGACCATGGTGGCAACTTCAAGGGGTCGATGTCCGCACAACTGGAAATTCTTGGTAAGGCAGCCGCCGCCGGATGCCAGCTCCTGGACCTGGAACTGGAGAGCGGGGCTCGCTGCAAGCCCGAAGCGGTGGCTCGCTTGCGCACCCGCGCGGGCCTGATTCTCTCCTTCCACGATTTTCGCGCCACTCGCGCTCTGGAAAAAACGCTGGAGAAGATGCTGGCCGTCCCCGCCGACTACTACAAGATCGTCACCACCGCCACTACGCTCTCCGACAACGTAATGGTGATGAAGTTCCTCCAGACCCAGAGTGACAAGCACGCGCTGATCGGCTTGTGTATGGGAGAGCAGGGCATCATCAGCCGCGTGCTCGGGGTCCGCGCCGGCAGCGTGTTTACGTTCGCCGCCGTCAGCGCCGATCAGAGAACCGCGCCCGGCCAGATCAGTGCGCAGCAGCTTCGCAGCATCTACCGCATCGAACAAGTGGACGCCGCCACTCGTGTTTACGGCGTGGCCGGCGACCCCGTCGGACATTCTCTCTCGCCCGCCATCATGAACACCGCCCTGCGCCGGGAGAACGTCAACGCTGTCTATCTCGCCCTGCACGCCAAGACGCTCAAGGATCTCCTCTACTGCGTGCGCGAGATTCCCATCCACGGCCTCAGCATCACCATGCCGTACAAGCAGGCCATCCTTCAGTATCTCGACAACACCGACGCCCACACCACCAAGATCGGCGCTTGCAACACCGTCGTCCGCGGACAGGATGGCAAGCTCTACGGCTTCAACACCGACACCGCCGGGGTCGTTCGTCCGCTGGAGCAGCGCATCCCGATCGAGGGGGCCAAGGTTCTGGTGCTGGGCGCCGGCGGCGCCGCCCGAGCCGCCGTGTTCGGATTAAAAGAGCGCGGCGCTGAAGTTTGGATCCTCAACCGCAGTGCCGCTCCGGCCCTGAAGCTGGCCCGGCAGGCCAAGGCGCGCACCATCAAGCGAGCCGATCTGCGTAAGATAGCGTTTGACGTGATCATTAACGCCACTCCGGTCGGCATGACGAATACCGAAAGTCCATTGAAAGAGAACGAGATCCAGGCGCGAGTGGTGTTCGATATGGTATACGACCCGGTCGATACCCCCTTCCTCCGGATCGCCCGCGCAAAGGGACTCTTGGTCATACCCGGTGTCGAGATGTTCGTCCACCAGGCGGCCCGCCAGTTTGAAATCTGGACCGGCAAGCCCGCCCCCGCCGACGACATGCTGCGCGCCGCAACGATCGCTCTCCAGGAGCGTGCCGCCGCCAGGAAGCGAGAGCCCTGAACTGAGGTCCCGGCACTTGGCACTTAGCATCTGGCCAAATCAGTCTGTGCCGAACGCCTTGGACAAGTGCTAAATGCTAAGTGCCAAGTGCTGCTTCCGGTGTGCTTCGCAAGTTGAGACAGTTCGAGGCGCATTTCCCGATGCAAATCTCGCAACAAAGGTTGCAAAATCCGCCAGTCTCGAATAAGATCCCTATTGAACGCTGCTTCAGCGTTCATCTCGCGTAACAATCACATTCTTCCAGGTAGGAAACGCAGCCCTAGCTTAAAAAATCTAAAGGGGTGGAGCAGGCCCCGGTGCAATTCGGAGAGAATGCATGGCGTGGTACGCGTACTGCCTCACGGAACACCAGACCCTTGCCAACGGTGTTCGAGCCCGTCGTCCTTACGTTCTAGATGGAATCCAGGGCGTTAATGGCGCCCCGGTCATGAGCTATCCCAGCGGGGAATTCGCCGTTATTGTCAGCGAATACGACCGGGCAGCCGCCAAACTCGACGAAAAATCAGTCCTCGAGCATGCCCGCGTGGTCAGCATGAGCTTCCGGACAGCGACTGTCTTACCCTTCCGGTTTGGAACGATCTTCGACACCGAAGACGCCATCCGTCAGGCGGTCCGCTCCAACCGGCGTACTTTCTGCGAGAGCGTCGCCCGGCTTCGCGGCAAATCCGAGATGCGGATCAAGCTCGTCGTCCGCGACGGCTCCCAGCGTGGGAACATGGAAGAAATCGTCCTGCCCGATACCGTGGGCCGCGAGTACCTGGCCAAGCTCCGCGAGAAGGCCTCGCGTGATCGCGAGCGTCAGACCAAAGCCCGCGCCATTTCCGTCCAGGTTCACAAGCTCTTCAATCCTCTCGAGGAAGAAGTCAGTTGCAAAAAGGTGAACGCCGACGGCATGCTCCTCGACATCGCCCACCTGATCGACACCAAGTCCATCGAGAAGTATCAGAACCGCTACAGCACCGCCGCCAAGCAGCTCAAGAACTGTGAACTGGTGGTGACCGGCCCCTGGCCGCCTTACCATTTTCTGCCGGAAAAGCTGCGCACCGTCGCCGGCAACAGCTAAGCAATTCAATGAGTTTCACCGAGCCCCCTCTTCAGGGGGCTTTGACTTTTTAGGGCGAAAGTAGCCCTCCTGCAGCCAATGTGCAGGTTTATGCATTTGACCGGCGGCCAGCAGGTGCCGTGCGACCTCGTTGCCAGCGAAACCATTGACCCTAAAAGACTGATTTTGCACAGGTTCTGGAAACGGAGCGCTGCGCCCGCCTGGGTTTACCATTTTGGTTCCGCAAGTGCACATTCACGCTACAAGCAAAGAGGCCGCAACCGTTTTGAACCACGTCACTCTCTTCAACGTTCTCGACATCTCTCGTTGCCGTTGCTGGTTGTCCCCCAAACGGCGTCAACCCAGTCACCTCTGACTTCCTGCCACTTGCCTCTTTGAAAAGGGTGGCCCCGAAAAGGGGCCGCTTTTTTTTGCTGGTACCTGTCCTGTACACTCGTGCTTCCCGACGGAGGCGACCGGCAGAAACCTCGCATGTATCCCGCGCCCCCACTCACCCACAGTCGCGAATGATCCCGTATTCTCGAATGAACCTGACATGAAGAAACTATTAGCCCTGACTCTCGTTGTGTTTGCCTGCCTGAGCCTCCCGGCCTGGCCGCAAGCCCGGCCCGCCACCACGCTCGTTGCTCCGCCTGCCGTTTCCAAAGAACTGCTCGAGCAGTTGCAGTTCGTTCGCGACGCGGCTCTCACCAGCGATTACGCCTGGCGCCAGCTCGCCCACCTGACCGAGAACATCGGTCCCCGTCCCGCCGGATCGCCGCAGGCGCAGGCCGCTTCCGAGTACGTCGCCTCCGAGATGCGCAAGCTCGGCCTCGACGTTCACCTCGAAGAAGCGCGCGTTTCCCATTGGGTACGCGGCGAGGAAAAAGCCGAACTCGTGGAGTTCCCCGGCCAGCCTCCCCAGGTAACGCAAAAGATCATTCTTACTGCGCTCAGCGGAGGCACGGCGACACCGCCCGAAGGCATCACCGCCGACGTAGTTGTCGTGCACAGCTTCGACGAACTCACCGCACTCGGTCCCGACAAAGTTGCCGGCAAGATCGTGCTCTTCAATGTTCGCTATGACGTCCGCAAGGCCCAGGCGGGCTTTGCCTTCGACGCTTACGGAGAAGCCGTCGTCTATCGCGCCAATGGCGGCAAGGCAGTGGCAGCGTTAGGCGGCGCAGCCTCGCTCGTCCGTTCCGTCGGAGGCGCGGAGGCGCGCCTGCCTCACACCGGGTTCAGCTATCCCGCTGCCGTTCCCGCCGCCGCGCTCGCCGCCGAAGATGCCGACCTGGTCGAGCATCTCGCCGCGCAGGGCCGCGTCCGCATGCACCTCACGCTCACTCCGCAGCGTCTTCCGGACACTACCGGCTACAACGTCGTCGCCGACCTGAAGGGCAGCGAGCATCCCGAGCAGATCGTCGTCGTCTCCGGCCATCTCGATTCCTGGGACCTCGGCCGCGGCGCCATTGATGACGGCGCCGGGGTCGTCATCTCCATGGCCACCGCTGAAGTGCTCCAGCGCCTGCATCTCCGGCCCCGCCGCACTCTCCGCGTCATCGCCTGGATGGACGAAGAAAACGGCGGAGGCGGCCATGAAGCCTACGCCAAGTCTCATGCCGCCGAAATGGCCAATCACATCGCCGCCATCGAAAGCGACGGCGGCGCCGGCCACCCGCTGGGCTTCTCCGCAAAAGTGTCGCCGGCCGCGGTGGCGGCTCTGCGTCCCATCGTCGAGGTTCTGCGCCCGGTTGGCTCTACGGTGGTGCGTCCTACCACCGTCAGTCCCGGATCCGACATCGAGCCTCTGGTCGAAGCCGGCGTCCCTGGCCTTGGCATCATTCAGGACGGCCGCAAGTATTTCGATTACCACCACACTGCCGCCGACACGCTCGACAAAGTCGATCCGCAAGAGCTGCGCGAAAACGCCGCCGCCATGGCTGTGATGGGCTATGCTCTCGCGGCCATGCCCGACCCACTGCCGCGGTAAAGCAAAGGTCAGAGGTTAGAGGGCAGAGGTTAAGAACTCACGGCGCAAACTGTACCGCTAAACCCTTGAGGTTTTCACCTCTGCAATCTGACCTCTGACCTCTGCAATCAGGCCTCTCCCCCAGTTGACGCCCGCTTCGCCGCGCGCTTACCATATTCGTTTGGTTTAATGCGAACCAAGGGCTCTGCGAGCAGCAATCATGGACAAAAAGAAGTTAGAGTACTTCAGAAAAAGGCTGGAAACGCGGCAGAAGGAACTGCGCCACATGGTGACCCGCAACCAGCAGGACGGCCGCAGCGCCGACGACGAGGCCACTCAGGACATTGCCGATCGCGCCGCCAGTTCCTACAACAAGGAATTCCTCTTTAGTCAGAGCAACAACGACCGCCAGTTGCTCCAGATGGTGGACGGAGCTCTCGCCCGCCTCCGCGAAGGCAGCTTCGGCGAATGCGTCTCCTGCGGAAAAGAAATTAACGCGAAGCGCCTGGAAGCCGTGCCCTGGACCCGCCATTGCATCGGATGTCAGGAAAAAGCCGAGCAGGGCCTGCTCGAAGCCACGCACTAGAATCTTGCGTCCGTGATAAGTGTGGGGCGGACACTCTTGTCCGCCGCAGTTGGTTCTGGTGCTGAACGACCCTCCGGGCAACTTTTCCCGCCGTCCGGGGTTTAACATTCCTGAACGTGACTTATCGGAAACGCAATCGTTGAAGGAGAAAGAACCATGTCGAAATTCAGAATGCTTCTGGTAGCCATGCTGCTCGCCGGTTTCGGCGCGCTCGCCCAGGACTCGAATCCGCCGGCCACCACCAGTCCGAAGCACAACCGCATGCACGGCAACCGGGCGGAACAGAAGCTGAAGAGACTCAGCAAGAGGCTGAACCTCACGGACGATCAGAAAGAGAAAATGAGGCCCATCCTCCAGGACGAAGAGAAGCAACTGACCAGCCTGGAAAGCGACAGCGCCCTGACTCCGCAACAGAAGCACAGAAAGACGCGGGAAATCCGCATGTCTTTCAAATCGCAGATGGACGCCATCTTGACTCCAGAGCAGAAGGAAAAAATCCAGAGTGGGAGAACGCGCGTCGAAGGGCGGCACCGGATGCCTCCTCGCAAAGCGAACTCCGGGGCGGCGACTCCCGAGACCAATCACCAGCAATAACCACCCGTCCGGTTTTCTTGCGCGCTTTGCGGGACCTCTGCGACCTTCGCGGTTAAAGCCCTTGCCGCAAAGGCGCTCAGGACTCGCAAAGAGCCCGCAGTAAACCGCCCGCTTTTGACGCTCACAAAACTGCCCTGCTAAACTAAGAGATTGTCTCCCCACTCTTAAGCGAAGAAGGAAGCTTGTGCGCGCAGAAACCCGGCATCAACTGAAAGAAGACCGCTTCAGCAAGGCCACCCTCCATGCGGCCGAGCAGACCGTCCACTGGACGGTCGAACACCAGTCCAAACTCATGATCGCGGGCGTTGTCGTGGCGATGATTGCGCTCATCGGGTTTGGCGGCTGGTACTACATGAACTCGCAGGACGAAAAGGCGAGTCTCGAGCTCGGCGGCGCGACCCGGGTGCTCGAGCAGCCGGTGCGTCCCGCCGGAGTGCCCGCGCAGCCCGGCTTCCCGAGCTTCGCCTCCGGCCAGGAGCGCGCCACGGAAGCTCGCAAACTATTCCAGGTCATCGTGGACAAGTATCCGCACACCCGCACCGCCGACATGGCGCGTTACTTTGTGGGGCTGACCTCATCGCAAATCGGCGACAACGCCGCCGCCGAGCGCAACCTGCAGCAGGTGGCCAACTCTTCGAACAAAGATCTGGCCGCGCTGGGGAAGTTTGCCCTGGCTTCGGTGTATCGGGGCGAGAGCAAGGTTCCTGGTTCTAAAGATGCGCAGGCGATCGACCTTTACAAGCAGCTGATTGACAAGCCAACCACCGCCGTCAACAAGATTACCGCGCAACTGGAGTTGGCCAATTTCTACGAGGGCCGACAAAAGCCGGACGAAGCCAAGCGCATCTACGACCAGATCCAGAAGGAAAACCCGGGAGCTGAAGCGGCGTCGCTCGCGCAACAGCGCGCCAACAAACTAAAGTAGAGACGCGGCTTGCCGCGGCTCCTCTTTACCGCGGCAGAAATCCTTCGCGAGCGCCGAACTCCTGCACCTGCGTTCGGATCTCGTCCCGAACTCTCCGGAACACCGCCAGCCGTTCTTCTTCCGTCCCCGCCGCCGCTGCCGGATCTTCAAAACTCCAATGCAACTGGTAGAGCGCGCCCGGAAAGACGGGGCAGGCCTCATGGGCCGCGTCACAGACCGTAATTACAAAGAGAAAATCCTGCTTGATGAGTTCGTCCAGATGCTTGGAACGCTGGCCGGAGATGTCCACTCCGGCCTCTCGCATCACCGATACTGCCGTCGGGTTCAGTCCCGCAGGTCTGGTTCCCGCGCTGAACACCTCTGCGCGCTCACCGGCGTAATGCCGCAGCCAGCCTTCCGCCATCTGGCTGCGGCAGGAATTGCCGGTGCAGAGAAAGAGAACTTTGCGCGGCGTCATGTACTCTCCTGGAAATTGGTCGCAGCCGGAAACCAGCCGCGGGTGCGATTGCACACATAGCAGACAGACAGCATGACCGGCACTTCGACCAGCACGCCCACCACGGTGGCCAGCGCGGCGCCAGATCCGGGGCCGAAGAGCGCAATCGCTGTGGCCACAGCCAGTTCGAAAAAGTTGCTCGCCCCGATCAGCGCGCCGGGTGCCGCAATCGGATGCTCGACACGCAACAGGCGCATCAATCCATAGGCCAGGCCGGCATTGAAATACACCTGCAAGAGAATGGGAATCGCAATCAGCGCCACGTGGAAATAGCGGCCGGTAATGTTCTCTGCCTGAAACGCGAAAATCATGACCAGCGTGGCTAGCAGCGCAGCGATCGTGACCGGAGCGAACCGGGGCATGAGTTTGTTTTCGAACCATTCCCGTCCGTGACGCCGCAGAAACCAGTGCCGCAGAGCCGTCCCGGCCGCGAGCGGGATGACGATGAACGCGACGACCGAGTAGAAGAGCACACGAAACGGAACCTCCAGTGAGGAAGCTCCGGCCACCAGAAAGCGCACCACGGGAGCAAACAGGAAGAGCATGACCAGGTCATTCAGCGAAACTTGCACCAGGGTATAGGCGGGATCTCCTTCCGTCAGATGGCTCCATACGAACACCATCGCGGTGCAGGGCGCTGCGGCGAGGATGATGGCGCCCGCAATGTACTGGCTGGCTTCGTCGGGAGCGATCCAGGCGCGAAAGACGTAGCGAAAGAAGACCCATGCAATGAGCGCCATGGAGAACGGCTTTACCATCCAGTTGACGAAGAGCGTCACGAGAAGACCGCGCGGCCGCCGCCCGACATCACGCAGGGATGCGAAGTCGACCTTCATCATCATGGGCGTGATCATCAGCCAGATCAGAATGGCAATCGGCACGTTCACCTGGCTGCCGTAGCCGAATTCCACAGATCGCAGCGCTGCTACCAAGGGTGGCAGTGAGCGTCCGAGAACCAGACCGGCCAGCATGCAGAGGGCGACCCAGAGCGTGAGATAGCGCTCAAAAAAGTTGAGCCGCTGCCCAGCGGGAATTTCCGGAAGCGTTTCCTTCATGCGTTCCTTTCGAGATCTCGGGCCGCCATCAGTTCACGCTTCGGCACCGGAGAAGGGAGAGGCGCAGCCTGCAGGCGCACAAAGCTCTGCGGCGCGTAACTGGCGCGTGTTAGACGTTGGCGGTCGCGCTGCATTTGCGGGTCTTGCGAAATCCAGTCCAGGGTGCTGCGCAGGATGAATGCTCGCGCATCGGTAGGAACAACGATACGGTAGTGCATCCACTTGCCGCTGCGCCGGGCCGCCACAACGCCGGCCCGCCGCAGATATGCGAGGTGCCGCGAGATCTTTGGCTGGTTGGTTCCAATCACTTCTACGAAATAGCAGACACAGATTTCCTGCTCGCCCATCAGGTTTAACAGCCGCAAGCGGGTGCGGTCGGCGAGTGCGCGAAAGAGCTGTTCCGGGACGGCGCGGGACCTGGCAGCGCGTTTTTCCACGAGACCAGACTAACAGAATACATATGTCTTAGCATATGTATTGTCACAATGTCGTCGACCACTGTTTGGTGAGTACCTGGAAAGTTCGTTCAGATGGCGGTCCGCAACACTGAGATCAACCGCTGCACATCCTTCTCCGAGTTGTACACGTGCGGGGTCACGCGGACGGAACTCCCACGCACGCTGACGAACACTTTCTGGCGCGCGAGAATCTCAGGCAGCCCCGCCAGGATGCCATCTCTCCTTCGCAGGCAGAGGTAATGCGGAGCGCGAAGCTCTTCCGCCGGAGAGGAAAATCCCGCTTCCGCGGTGGCCATCGCGAGCTCGCGGTTGAGCGCGCCCACTGTTTCCGAGATCTCCGCCACACCCCATTCCAGCAACTGCTTCATGGCGCGAGTGGCGGCGGGCAACAGCGCGAAGTTCGAGCGTTCGCCCATGTCGAAGCGGCGCGCGCCCGCATCGTAGTTTTCGGTGTACAGAATCAGGCTGGTGAAATCGCGGGCGTTGGCGCGCTGGATCCAGTTCTCTTCGAGCGGACGCCCGCCGTGCCACTTGGAAGCAACATAGAGAAGGCCGGTAGTGTAAGGCCCCATCAGCCACTTGTAGTTGGCAGCGACAGCAAAATCAGGCTGGACTTCACGCACACTGAAAGGCAGCGCGCCGAGCGACTGTGTGAGATCCAGCGCGAGCGCCGCGCCAATCTTCCGGCAAGCCTCTCCGATCCGCACCAGGTCAAGCCTTCCGCCACTGGTCCACTGTACTTGAGGAAGCGCCGCGATGGCCACGTCCTCGGTCAGAGAGTTCAGCACCGCCGCAGTCCAGTCACCGTCTTCCGGCCAGGGAACGACTTTGAGCGCGGCGCCGCGCTCTTCCGTCACTCGCTGCCACGGATAGTAGTTCGACGGGAACTGCTCATCGAGCACCAGGATGCGTTGTCCCTTGCGAACCGGCAAATTGCGCGCCGCCGTCGCGATGCCGTAACTGGCAGACGAAACGATGGCTACGCATTCCGCGGTGGCGCCGATAAGCCGCGCCGCCGTCGCCCGAAATTCTTCCGACCCAGTAAAAAACTGATCGGGAGTGAGTTCCCAAGGATGCGCCTTGCGCGCCAGCGCAGCGTTGCCCGCCTCAATCACCGACCGCATCAGGGGCGACATGTAGGCGCAGTTCAGGTATGTGACGTCGTCGGGAATATCGAAAAGATGGCGCAGGCAGGAAAGCATGGTCTAGGCTGTGAAGCCATCAGTGTATCAATCCAGGTAGGATCGTTGGCGATGACGCGCGCGAGAAAATGTCGTTTTGTGTTTGTTCTGTCTGTCGGGTTGCTTGTCTTGGCAGTCGACTATCCGGCCGTCAGAGTTTGATTTTCCTCGCTCTCGGCCTCGGCTTCCGGTCGAAATTCCCGTCCCAGAATCTTTGCCACTGAATCGAGATGCTTGGTGAGCGCGAGCCGCCACCTTTCCACGGATTGCTGCGCGAGTTCTTCGATTTCCTGCCCGAACGATTGCACAGCTTCCTCGCCCTGGGATCGTAACGACCCAGAAAATGAGTTCTCAATCCGGTTCTGGATGATTCTTAGCTGGCCGCAGACCTCGTCGAGCCGGTTTCCAACTTCATTCGAGCCGCGTGTTTGCAGGTCCTTGAGGGCCAGGCCCACAGCGCTCTCGAGTTGAGTGCGCGCATCGGAGACGATTTCGCCGGCGATCCGTTCCAGATGCGCGTCAAGGTCCGACTCAAGCCGGCGCACGGACTCGTTCAGCGTTGCGATCCTCCGGCCTAGATCCACAACTTCCGACTGAAGCTGAGATGACTTCGCGGCGACATCAGCCTGGATTTGTTCGATCTCCTGGCGGTGAGTGTCGTGCGTCTCCACCAGGCGGCGCTCCAAAGAGCTCAATAACTCTGCGCCCTGTGTATTAAGGTTTGTCCCTGCGTCCGATGCCTGCCGCTGTAGTTTCTCGACTCCTGCGCGAACCTCCTGCCGCGCCGCCGCCGCGAGTTCGTGGGATAGCGCCTGCGCCCGCTGTTCAACCGCATGCAGTTCTCCGGTGAGCCGGTGCCGGAACTCGGCCTGTGCTTCGCCGATTTTTTGCTCGATGGTAGTTTTCGCCGATCCGAGCACCTCTGCGGACTGCTCCCGCGTCTCCTGGAGAACCCGCGCACCCAGGTCTTTCCGAAGACGTTCCCACAACTTCTCTTCCACTTCAGGTGGAATTTGCCCGAGCGACACCTCAAAGCGGTTGCGTCTGGCATCGCGGGCCAGCTTTCCCCGGAGCTCGGCGATCTCCGTCTCCATGGGCTTAACAAGTTTGCCCAGTATGCCTCGCAAACGATCTTCGGAGAGTTGCTCTTCAATTTTGTCGAGAATGGCTTGCGACGACGCAGAGCGAGCTTGCGGCTGGTGGATGAACACGGAGCCAGCCGCCTGTTTTCGCGAAGGTTGCGTAGCGGCAGGCGCCGGCATTTCCAATACTCGCCAATCTTCGGGACACGCTTCCAATCCCCAGAAATTTTCTGGTTGGTCGAGCCTCGCACCCAGTCTCCAGCCTTGTCCGCCGGACCCCAGCGGCTCGCACGCGACCACATAAGCTGTGGCCTCGCGGCCTTCCCGGCTGTGCAGACGCAGCGCAATTCCCGTATGCAGCCGAATGGGAAAGCGGAGCGCACACCCATGCGCACTGACGACCAGCGTCTCGCAGACCTCGGAGAACTGACCGTTCGGCTCCAGGCTGGTGACGCGTATCGGAACATTGACCGGCACTCTCGAACTGCGCCGTAATGCGTGACCGTTGGAAGCGGGCATAGTGTCCTCGTTTTGACGACGAGGCGTGTACAGCAGTTAGTTCTTCGGCCTCTGCATTAAAGGGTAACGCTAGGTTGGGGATAAAACCTCTCTCGGGAGTACCGCTCAGAAGTGTTCAAGTGGGCAGGCGCGAGACTGCCCGTCCGTCAAGGCCGCGGTGTACTTCGGGCCAACCTCTAGTGGTACGACTGGCGCTTGCTTTTCAAATCTTCTGCGTCTTCCACTTCCCGCGCTTGAACAGCACCGCACTCGCCGCCGCAATCGAGCCTTCCGCGACCACGATCGCGTAATACACTCCGTTGGATTGCAGGCGCATCGGAATGGCCAGCCAGTAAGCCAGAGGAATCTCCAGCAGCCAGAATCCGAAAAAGTTCACAATAGTCGGCGTAACCGTGTCCCCGGCTCCGTTGAAAGCTTGCATCATGACCATGGCGTAAGCGTATCCAATATTGCCGTAGCTGACGATGCGCAGACACGTCGCCGCCAGCGGAACTACCGCCGGGTCCTGCGTGAAAAGTCGCGCGATCGGCTCGGCAAAGAAGATGAAGAACACGCCCACCGATCCCAGGAAAATCATGTTGTAGAACCCGGTGCGCCACACCGCCTGCTCGGCGCGCTCCGGCTTTCCCGCCCCGAGATTCTGGCCAACCAACGTAGCGGCC
>Ga0209726_10003378_pt1 | contig 21852 bp, 23 predicted proteins | sample Subgrocontami54m_FD_187453 | JGI IMG/M metagenome (GOLD analysis project Ga0209726, IMG submission 187453) | Subsurface groundwater microbial communities from S. Glens Falls, New York, USA - GMW46 contaminated, 5.4 m (SPAdes) (version 3) | ecosystem: Environmental > Aquatic > Deep subsurface >... | reverse complement strand
CGGGGCCCCTGCTCCTAGGCTCATTTGCGCTGCCTCCGTGCGTAGAGCGCGATGCATAGACCGTGCCGTCGGCGGCCCGCCGCACTCGCCCGGGTCGCATCCCCGCTCCGCGGGGCCCCTGCTCCTAGGCTCATTTGCGTAGCTCTTGCACCCGCGGCAGGTAATTGAGCGTGAACACCTCGTCGGGGAAAGTGGTCTTTTTCAGCCCCGACCACAGCATCACCGACTTGTAGCCTTTATACAACGGACTGTCGGTCTCCAGCGTCGCGGGACGCTTGATACCGCCGCCGAAATCCTTCACATCCCTGAAGCGCAGCGTCTTGAGCAGCAGGCCGCTGGCCGCATAGGCTTCGATGGTCACCGGCAACAACAGCTTCTTGTCGACCCACATCTTGAGCTTGTCGTAGGCAACTTCGCCGGTTTTCGCCTTGAGGGACAGCAGGTATGCGTCCTTCTGTTCTTCCGCGGCCGCCACGTCGTATTCGGCGGTGTAGTCGATGCGCAAGATATCGGCGTTGTTGAACACGCTGCCGGTCACCGACTGCAGGCTGGTGATGCGTATCGCCCGTCCCACGTCGGGTATGTACAGCCACATGTTGTCCGCCAGGCGCAGGGTGACGCGACCCTTGTCGCTGGGCGGGGCGAGAAACAGGGCCACCACCTTCTCGCGGCCTTTTTTCATCGTGTAGAGGACGGATTCCTTCCGGCTGCCATCGGGCTGGATGTCGATCAGCTTGCGGTACGACTCGTAGGATTCGGGCTCGAGGTTGCGGTCCACTTTTTGCAGGATCTGCGTTCCGTCCATCGCCGCAACCGCCGGCAGCGCGACCAGGCATAGCACCAGCCAGAGTAGTTTCTTCATGGTTTTCCCCGTTGATTTAGACATGACCGAGCGCGGTCACCGGATCCATGCGCGAAGCTTTCCACGCCGGCTGCAGGCTCGCCAGCAGCGCCACGATCACCACCATCACGGCCACGATCACCACATCGGCCGCGCGTATCGCCGGAGACAGCACCAGCCCCTGCTGCATGCCGAAATTAAATGTGATCTTCCAGATATTGAGCGCGTAGATCAGCGCCAGCGCGATAGCGGTTCCCAGCGCGGTGCCGCCCACGCCGAGCAGCAGGCCTTCGGCAAGGAACAGGGACAGGATCTTGCGCGGCGGCGTGCCGATGGCGGAGATCGTGCCGATCTCGCGGATGCGCTCATACACCGCCATCACCATCACGTTCATGATGCTCACCAGCACGATGGACACCAACATGATTTTGATGAACAAGGTGAGCAAATCGATCATGCGCGCAATGCTCGCGAATGGAGACAGGTCGGCCCAGGTATGCACCTCCGGCCCGCCCCCGCCGCCCCCGCCCTTGCCCGGCGTTCCCGCGGCGCCGGCGTTTCCGCCCTTGCCCGCGAATCCGGTCAGCTCCTGTGACAATTGCGCATAGACACGGTCCAGTTGCGCCGGATTCTTCAGGCGTATCGCGATTTCACTGACTTCGGCCTCTTTCATCCTGAGCAGTTCGCGCGCATCGTCGATCTGGATGTAGCCGTCGCGGCCGCTCGGACCCGATACGCTCTCGAGTATTGCCCTGACCGTGAACGTCTTGCCGTTGACCGAGCCCTCGCGGTTGGTCGCGACCAGCACGATGGTATCGCCCACTTTCACTTTCATGCCCCGGGCGAGCAACAGTGGTATCAGTATTTCGCCGCGCTTGAGCACCGGGCCTTCCTTGCCGCCTTCGGTGATGCGCCCTGGCAGCATCGGCGTCGTCGCCACTTCCGCCTGGGGATCAATGCCGTTGATGCGTATGCTGGTGGTCTCGGTGAAATTGCTGAACATGGCGCCTATCTTGACGCGGCTCGAATAGGCCTCCACCGCATCCAGTTTCTTCAGCGCCTGTTCCACCCGTCCGACCATGGCGGGCTGCATGTTGAGATTTAGCGGAAGGCTGTCGATCGAGGCGACGTAGCCCTTGCGGTGCACTTCGATATGACCCAGAACCGCATCGGTGAACTGGCCGATCATCATCGCCTTGAACGATCCGGCGACGGCCACAAACAACAACACGCTGACTATGCCCAGAGTGATCAGCGTGGAGGTGAGCAGCGTGCGCCGGCCGAAGCGGGCGAGGTTTCTAAGGGCGATCTTGATTACGTTAAGCATGATTGTTCGCCGCCTTTCCGGTGGATGGCTGTATCCTGCCATCGTCGAGAGTGAAAATTACCTCGGCCTCGCCCATGATCTTGGGATCGTGGGTCGAAAAAACGAAGGTCGTGCCGAGTTCGTCGCGCATCTTTTTCATCAGCTCGATGATGCGGTAAGCCGTGTCGTGGTCGAGGTTGGCGGTAGGCTCGTCGGCCAGGACCAGTTGCGGATTGGTCGCGAGCGCGCGCGCGATCGCCACGCGCTGCTTCTGCCCCCCCGAAATCTGGTCCGGGCGCTTTTGCGCCTGCTCGCTCATATCGACCGCTTCGAGCAGCCGCATGATCTGCTTGCGCCGCTTTTCCGCCGGCCAGTCCTGCACCATGATGAGGGGGTACTCGATGTTCTCGTACACAGTCAAAACCGGTATCAGGTTGAAATCCTGGAACACGAAGCCGAGGTGCTGTCCGCGAAAGTTCGCCGCGGCGCGCCGGTCCATTGAACCGACGTCGGTATCGAGAACCGTCAGTTTTCCGTCTGTCGGATGATCGAGACAGCCGATCATGTTGAGCAGCGTGCTCTTGCCGCTGCCCGAAGGTCCGACGAAGGTGACAAATGATTTCACCTCGATGGTGAAATCGACGCCCTTGACCGCCGGCACTTCGACTTCGCCGGCGCGATAGGTTTTGACGAGTTGTTCGGCACGAATCAATGACATCGCGGCTCCATATTATTTTCCACGTCTTGCGATTTGATTAGCGAAAAAGGACATCTACCTGAGATCCATGGCTTTCTTGACCGCGTCGCTTGCGCTGCCCTTGAATTCGACCGGGCGCATGCCCTTGCCCTTCATGACCTCGACGATCCTCGAGCCGAAGCTTTCGGCCACGAGAACCTTGACGCCTTTACCCACAAGAAACTCCAACGTGGGAATGCCAGCGTTTCCTGCATCCTTGTACGGATTGTCGACCGCTTCGACCAGTCTTCCCTGCTTATCAAACAGGAGAAAAAAAGGACTTCGACCCGCTTGACTGCCGACCGAGGCCGATGCGGTTTTGTCGCTCGCGGAAACCGCGATCATTTCCGATCTGGTTTGTTGAGCAGGAACAATCTCTGATGTCACGAGAAACAATGCTGCAAGAATGGCTGCGAGCACAGCGGCAATATACGATTTCATGAGCGTCTCCTTGCGTTGCGCAGGACGAGGACGGCTTTGCCGCCCCCGCGTTTGCGTGCTCAACGAAAACGTCCGCCTGGCCCGCCACGGAATCCGGGGCCGGCGCCGGGACCTCCGGCAAATCGGTGATCGGCGATGGCCTTCTGCTCCGGCGTGAGCGCCGCATAGAGAACTTTGAAAGCAGCCGTCCCTTTTTCCATCTGCTCCTGGCGCTGCTTCATGACCTGGTTACGCAACTCCAGGCGTTCGGGTACCGTCGCCGGCGCGCCGACCTGCGCCGTGGTGATCAAATTCTGCATGGCTTCAGCCTGCTGTTTCGCCTGGTCGGAAAAAGTCTTCCATGCCGATTGCTGAGCGGCGGTGATTTTCAGATCCGATTTCAGGCCGGAGAGACGCCATTCGGCGGCCGCTGCCGGATTGCCGTAAGCTTGCGGACCCATGCCACGGCCCATGGGCCCGTAACCCATCGATCTGCCGCCCATCATCGGTCCAGGTCCCATGCCGCGGCCCATGCCGCCTCCCGGACCATAGCCGGGGCCATATCCCGGGCCCGGCCCCATTCCAGCACCAGGACCATAGCCAGAGCCCTGCCCCATGCCCCATCCCGGCCCGTAACCGTAGGGCTGCGCACTGACCACCGCTGTTGCAAGTCCCAGGGTCAATGCGGTCGTGACGCCGATTGCGATTTTCGTTACTCGTTTCATGATAGCTCTCCATTCAGTGTGGTTGTTTGCTCTGCAGCTGCCGGCGCTTTGCACCGAATTCCATCGCCGCATCGGTTCCCATTGCACCACGCGGATGTAAGCCGCTCGTTCCATTCTTGTACGCTGCCGCATCCAGCGAGCGGACTTGATACACTGCGTTACAAAACTCTTTGCACAGTGCGCACGCCGACGGTTATAAAACAGTATATGGACACCCCGGACCACATCCTGATTGTCGACGACGACGCCGAGATCCGCGGCCTGCTCGGCGAGTACCTGCGCAAGAACGGCTACAAGACCAGCGTCGCCGCAGAGGGCAAGGCGATGTGGGCCGCGCTTGCGCGCGGCAAGGTCGATCTGATCGTGCTCGATCTGATGCTGCCCGGCGACGACGGCCTGACGCTGTGCCGCAAGCTGCGCGGCGACACCGACACGCCGGTCATCATGCTCACTGCGCGCGGGGAGGAGACCGACCGCATCGTCGGCCTCGAGATGGGCGCGGACGACTACCTTGCCAAACCGTTCAGTCCGCGCGAGTTGCTCGCGCGCATCAAGAGCGTGCTGCGGCGCACGCGCAGCCTGCCGCGCAATCTGCGCGCCGACGACGCCCGCGCGATTACCTTCGCCGGCTGGCGCCTCGATGCGGTGGCGCGGCACCTGGTGTCGCCCGAGGGGGTGGTCACGTCGCTCTCCGGCAGCGAATACCAGCTGCTGCGGATTTTTTTGAGCCACCCCAACCAGGTGCTCACGCGCGACCAGCTCATGCTGCTCGCCAAGGGCCGCGAGGCCGACCCGCTCGACCGCAGCATCGACATCCAGATCAGCCGCCTGCGGCACCGGCTCGGCGATGATCCGGCCGATCCGCGGATCATCAAGACCGTGCGCGGCGAGGGCTATGTGCTTGCCGTGGCGATCGAGGTGGAGCGATAGTGCGCCTGGTGCCACGCAGTCTTTTCGGAAGACTGGTCCTGATATTGCTCGGCGGATTGATATTCGCCCAGCTCGCCACCGCCTACGTCAACCTCGCGGAACGCGACCAACTGCTCTACCGCGCGGGCGGCATGCGGCTCGCGCAGCAGATGTCGGATATCGTCAAGCTGCTCGATTCGCTTCCCGCCGCGGAACGCAGCAGAGTCGTTTCTGTGTTCAATGCGCCGCCGCTGGTGGTGTCGCTCGACCGGCCGCGGATCGCAGCCGACAAGGCCTTGGCGGACGCGGATTTCCGGCAGTCGATGTTCACAACGGTACTGCGCTACGCCCTGGGTGAGGATGCACAGGTGAACGTGGTCAGGCTAGAGGGCGCGCCAACGAGCTTCCGCCCGGGGCCGCGCGGCGGGCCGCCGGACACGCCGATGATGCAGCGTCGGGAGTGGGGGCGCGGCATGGGCCAGGGCTACTCTCCAGCAGGCACATTTTTTACCGTACAGATCGCGCTGCGTGACGGCAGCTGGGTGACCTTCGATTCCCAGCTGTCGCCTCAGGCCACCGGCATGCCGCTGCGGCTCGCCCTGACGCTGCTGATCCTGCTCGGGACGGTGATCGTGCTGTCGCTGGTCGCGGTGCGCTGGGTGACGGGCCCGCTTGCGGCGCTCGCGACGGCCGCGGAAAAGCTCGGCGAGGACATCAACCGCCCGCCCCTGCCGGAGACGGGCCCGCTCGAGGCGCAGCGCGCCGCAAAGGCGTTCAACACCATGCAGCAGCGGCTGTCGCGCTTCATTGCCGACCGCACCCGCGTTCTCACCGCCATGTCGCACGACCTGAAAACGCCGATCACGCGGCTGCGCTTGCGCGCGGAAATGCTCGAAGACGAGGCGTTGCGGGCGAAGTTCGCCAAGGATCTCGAGGAGATGGAGGCGATGGTGGCGCAGACGCTGGACTTCATGCGCGACGCGAGCACCCAGGAAGCGCTGCAGCGCGTCGACGCCATGGCGCTGCTCGAAAGCCTGCAGGCCGACTATCAGGACACCGGCAGCAAGGTCGAGATCGATGGCAGCATCGCGCGCCCGTACACGGGGCGGCCGTTCGCCCTGCGCCGCTGCCTCAGCAATCTCGTGGACAATGCCATTCGATACGGCAGCCGCGCCGCGATCAAGGTGGAGGATGCCGCCGACCGGCTGACCATCCGTATATTCGACGACGGGCCTGGCATCCCGGAACAGGAACTGGAACAGGTGTTCGAGCCGTTTTTCAGAGGCGAGGCCTCGCGCAGCCGCGACACCGGCGGGACCGGACTCGGTCTGGGCATCGCGCGCAACATCGCGCGCGCCCACGGTGGCGACCTCGTATTGCGCAACCGGCCCGAAGGCGGGCTGGAAGCGGTGCTTACGCTGGCGCGTATCCCTGCTGCCTAATTCGGCGAAGCGGCCGCACGGCAAATCATTTCGGTCGGCGCGATCAGGCCGGCGTTGATGTCGCCGATCATGTTCTTCACCTTCTGCGCCGCATTCGCCCCCATGACGATATGCAAACCGAGCGGCGCCGGCGCGCCTCCTGCCGCGGCGCGGGTTCGCATTTGCTGAAAAATCTCCAGCGCGAAATGGCGGCGGTTGCGTTCTTTTAGCACCTCGAAACCCGCGTCGACGAGCAGACGACTATAGGTAGCGGCGTCCGCGACAAAACTGGAATCGGGACCGCTCGCCCAGGGCACGGGATAGGACAGTTCCCCGTCGCCCAGGCGCATGACATCGTAGATTCCGAACAGTCCCGAGGGCGCGAGGACCCTGCGCACTTCCGCAAACAGCTTGGCCTTGTTTTCGATGTTCATGCCGACGTGAAACATATATGCGCCGTCGAAACTCTCCGGCTCAAAAGGCAGGACCAACGCGCTGCCCAATTCGCAGGAGACGCGCTCGTCGAGGCCGACTCGCGCCGCCAATGCATTGGTCACGTTGACATACTCGGGGGACAAATCGATGCCGGTGACGCGGCAGCCGTGTTCGTGGGCGAAATAGCGCGCCGCACCGCCAAGCCCGCAACCGACGTCGAGCAACCGCATTCCCGCTCGCGGACCGAATTGCTCCGCAAACGCTATCGTCGCTGCGCGGCCGCCGACGTGAAACTCGTCCACCGGCGCGAGATCCTTAGGCGCAAGGTGGTTCACATCCTTGCCCGCCGCCGCGAACGCGTTCAGTATCGCTTCCTCAAGCGAGCCGTGGGCATAGTGCAGTGCAACTGCCTGTTCGAGTTCCATCACGTCACTCCTTGTCCGCGTAAATTATTTGAGATCAGTGCGGCTGGAACAAGCTGCCGTCCAGCGCGCCGCGTAGGCTGCGCGCCAGCGTCACACTCCAGAACATCGCGAGCAAGCCAAAGGCAACGAGGCCGAGACCGAATATGCCGGGCAGCGGCAGGACGCCGGACAGCTTGAACGATGCGACGGCGAAAGCGCCGGTGGGAAAGGTGAACGCCCACCATGACAGGGCGAAAGGCAACTCGCCGCGCTTCCAGTAGGAATAGGTGAGCATCGCCGCCATGCACAGCCACCAGGCGCCGAAGCCCCAGAGCAGCAGCGCCGCAATGTGAAATGACGCTTTGTCGGCGACGAAGGGCGAGGCATCCGCCAGCGCGATGAGGCTGATCGGCATCACGCCCAGCGGCCCCAGATTGATCCAGAAGGTCGGCACCATCGGTCCGGGCATCGGCTTATGCAGCACGAAACGGAACATGGTGATGGCCTGGAGCGCAAGCCAAAGCAGCGCGCCGCTGCCCAATCCGATATAGCAGAAAAGCAGCATCCATCCCTGCATCGGACCACCCGCGGCCAGCGCCAGCGGCGCGCCGGCCACCGGAATTACCACCAGTCCGACGGGTGGGATGAACATGCCCGGCGTGACGTGATCGAGCATCACCTGTTCACCGAGGAATTGCTTGAACAGGATCAGAAAGCTGAAACCGAGTGCGAGCACGGTCCCGAGCCACCACAGCGGCAGCGCGATTTGCGGCGCCTTGTCTATTTGGATGAATTGGATCGCGAGCACCAGCAGCGCAATCGCCACGGTGGGAACAAAATTGCCGACCACCGGATGGACCAGCGCGCCGGCCGCTTGCGGGCGCGCCTGGAACCAGCGCAAGGACCAGGGCAGGAGCAGGACCAGAAACAGCGCGACGTTGAACCAATGCAATGCGCCGGCCACCGCTGCCAGCGGCGGGAATTCGTGACCGAGAAATGCCGCTCCCAGCGCCAGCACGCCGGTGCCCATCACCGCCGCGAACCAGGACGGGGCAAAGTTCTTGACAATCTGCTGCGGAGTGACGGACATGGATTCGGACGTTTCTTGATTGGATACGGCGCGGGCTGGTTGCCGCCGGACCGGATCAGCTATAGCGCGAGAGGATATCGAGCGCTTGCTTGATCTCCGCAGGCGCGCTTCCCTTCGCGGTGAGCCGTGATTCGATCAGGCAGCCAACCAGGGAATGAAACGCCTTGTCGAGCGCGCGCCTTGCCGCGGAAAGCTGTTGCGCCACCGCTTCGCAGGACGCGTCCTCGTCGATCAGCCGTTGCAGGCCGCGTATCTGCCCCTCTATGCGCTTGAGGCGGAGGATCAGAGCCTTCTTGTCTTGTTCCCGATGCAGATGGTCCATGCGGAATCCCTTTCAAACTGATCTGTGTCGCGATGCAGAAGAGCATGACTGTTGACGGAATTATATACTGGGGGTAGTATATGTGTAAAGTGAAATTCGAACCCGTCCATCGACCACCTACTCCGAGGAACCAAGCTCATGGCGCATGCAGTCACGGTCAACCTGAAGCAGGACAAGGACTTTAGCTTTGCAATCGAATTTGGCGGAGGGATTCCCGTCCTCTATGGCGATGAGACGCCTCCGCTCGGCAACGGTACCGGCCCCAACCCCGCGCAGTTGCTCGCAGCCGCGGTGGGAAACTGCATGTCCGACAGCCTGTTGTTCGCCATTCGCAAATTCAAGCAGAATCCAGAGCCGATTCAGGCGACCGTGGCAGCGACCATCGATCGCAATGCCGAGAATCGCCTGCGCGTGCAGACCATAGACGTAAAGCTGACTCTGGGCGTCGCCGGATCCAGCCTGACCCATCTCGATCGCGCGTTGGCGCAATTCGAGGAGTTCTGCACGGTCGGCCAGAGCGTGCGCCAGGGCATACCGGTGAGCGTCGAGGTCTACGACAGCGAGGGCCTGCGCCTGAAGTGAGCCCGCTTTGCGCCCGCCTTCCTGAACCGCCATGCAACAACTCGTTTCGCTCCTCGAACAATACGGACTTTCCTTTGTCTTTCTGCATGTGTTGGCCGAGCAGGCAGGCATTCCGCTACCGGCTTATCCCACGCTGATCGTCGCCGGGGCGCTCGTCGCGCATGCGAATTATGACGTTCCCCAACTGCTCCTCGCGGCGGTCACAGCCTCGATGATTGCCGACTTCGCGTGGTATCTCGCCGGCTCGCGGCTCGGGCGCCCGGTACTGCGCACGCTTTGCCGCATCTCCCTGTCTCCGGATTCCTGCGTGCGCCAGACCGAATCGATCTATCTCCGCTGGGGCGCGCCGTCTTTGCTGGTCGCCAAGTTCATTCCCGGGTTCGCCGCGGTTGCGACTGCACTTGCTGGTTCCATCGGAACCCGGCTATGGGTGTTTCTGCTGTTTGACGGCCTCGGTGCCCTGCTGTGGGCCGGGCTCGCCGTGGGCCTGGGGGTCGCCTTCCAGAACGCGGTGAATGACCTGATCGTGGTCCTGGAGCAACTTGGCAAATGGGGCCTCCTCGCGATCATCGCCGCCTTTGCCTTGATCGTCACCTTGAAGTGGTGGCAGCGGCGGCGGTTCTACCGCCAGTTGCGCATGGCGCGAATTTCGGTCGAGGAGCTGCGGGATCTGCTGGATCAAGGCAAGCTGCCGGTCATTCTCGACGTGCGCTCGCCCCTCGCCCAGGGGCAGGATGGGCGCATTCCCGGCGCGATCCAGATCAACGCGCACACCTTCGGCAAGACGCCTCCGGCACTTTCCGCCAGCGGCGAAGTGATCGTATATTGCGCCTGTCCCAACGAAGCTTCGGCCGCGGTCCTGGCAAAACGCCTGATCCAGCAGGGCTATTCGCGCGTCCGGCCGTTGCAAGGGGGCATCGACGCATGGATTGCGGCGGGCTACGCCATCGAGCGCTAGCCGTTCAGACTGGATCGAATTTCTCCTCTGCGCTGGATTGCTAACGCTCGCACCGGTGTCAATTCATTGCTATCCTGAGCGCAATGAGCCAGATCCTGATCCAGCAGTACCTCAACCAGTTGCAGGACCTGCGCAAGGTCTCCGGAACGCACCGCGAATCGGTGGTGCGGGAAGCCTTCAAGGACCTGTTGAAAGGCTGGGCGCGCTCGCACGATCTCGTTTTCGTGCCGGAATACGAAATCGAGACCAAGGCGAAAGACCGGCGCTATGTCGACGGCGCGCTGCTCTACGAGCTGCGCATGCCATTCGGTTACTGGGAGGCGAAGGACGAGAAAGACGACCTCGACGCCGAGATCGAAACCAAGTTCCGCCGCGGCTACCCGCAGGACAACATCATTTTCGAGGACTCGACCGAGGCGGTCCTGATCCAGAACCGGCAGGAGGTGATGCGCTGCGGCGTGGACGACGTGACGGCGCTGGAAAAGCTGCTTAACCTGTTCTTCGCCTACGAGCGCGTCGAGATCGCCGAATTCCGCGGCGCGGTGGAACAGTTCAAGACCGACCTGCCGGCGGTGCTCGAATCGCTGCGCAACATGATCGCGCGTGCGTTTGCGGAGAACGCCGCCTTCCGCAAAGCGTCGCAGAAATTCCTCGCGCACGCGCAGGAGGCGATCAACCCGAGTCTCACCGACGCCGACGTGCGCGAAATGCTGATCCAGCACGTGCTCACCGAAGAGATTTTTTCCAAGGTGTTCGGCGAGGACGATTTCCACCGGCACAACAACGTGGCGAGGGAGCTTTACGCACTGGAGAAAACCTTTTTCACCGGCGAGCTGAAAAAGCGCACCCTGCGCGGGCTCGGTTCCTACTACGCCGCGATCCGCGCGGCCGCGGCGCAGATCGGCAGCCACCACGAGAAGCAGGCCTTCCTCAAGGTCATCTACGAGAATTTCTACAAAGTCTACAACGTCAAGGCGGCCGACCGGCTGGGTGTGGTGTATACGCCCAACGAAATCGTGCGCTTCATGGTCGAATCCGCCGACTGGCTGTGCGAGAAGCACTTCGGCAGGAACCTGATCGACAAGGATGTCGAAATCCTCGACCCGGCGGTGGGCACCGGCACCTTCATCTGCGAACTGCTGGAGCATTTCCGCGGGCAAAAGGCGAAGCTGAAGCACAAATACCTGGAGGAGCTGCACGCGAACGAGGTGGCGATCCTGCCCTACTACGTCGCCAACCTGAACATCGAGGCGACCTACGCCGCGATCACCGGCGACTACCTCGAATATCCGAACCTGTGCTTCGTCGACACCCTGGACAACGTCGGCCTGCACACCGCGGCGCACGGCACCACGGCGGACCTGTTCGGCAGCGTGAGCGAGCAGAACCTCGCGCGCATCAAGCGGCAGAATTCGCGCAAGATCAGCGTCATCATCGGCAACCCACCATACAACGCCAACCAGGCGAACGAGAACGACAACAACAAGAACCGCGAATACCCGGAGATCGACAAGCGCATCAAGAACACCTACATCGCCGAGAGCACGGCGCAAAAGACCAAGCTATACGACATGTACGCGAGGTTTTTCCGCTGGGCGAGCGACCGGCTCGACGCGAACGGCATTCTCGCCTTCATCAGCAACCGCAGCTTCATCGAAAGCCGCACCTTCGACGGCTTTCGCAAGGTGGTCGCGCAGGAGTTCAACGACATCTACGTCGTGGACTTGGGCGGCGACGTGCGCGCAAACCCGAAGCTCTCGGGGACCAAACACAACGTGTTCGGCATCCAAACCGGCGTCGCGATCAGCTTCATGGTCAAGCGCGCGCGCCAGGGCAAGCATGTCGAAGGCTGCCGCATCCACTACGCACGGCGGCCGGAGTTGGAGACTGCGGAGGAGAAGCTTGAGTTCCTCAGCGGTGCGAGGATGCAGGAACTGACGTTGGAGGAGATCCGTCCGGATGCGAAGGGCACCTGGCTGAACCTGACGAGCAATGACTTCGATGATCTCGTTCCTGTGGCAACGAAGGCGACCAAGGCTACAAGCAAGACGGGCCAGGAACGCGCCGTCTTCAAGCTTTTCTCACTCGGTGTGTCGACGAGTCGCGACGACTGGGTATATGGCGATAGCGAGAAGGAAATCAGGAGCAAGACGGCGTTTCTCATCGACGTTTACAATGCCGACCTGGAGCGCTCGCAGAGACGCAAGAGCGCGCTCGACGCTTCGGAACTGACGTACAACATCAAGTGGACACGCGCGGTCAAGTCAGACCTCGCCGCGGGCGTTCGCTACAACGCCGCTCAAGGCGTCGTGATTCCGAGCGCATACCGCCCCTTCGATGCGCGGCTGCTACACTTCAATGGCAGGCTCGTCGAAGTGCAGTACCAGCAAACCAAGCTGTTCGGCGAGGGCGGCACCGAATCGAACAAGGTCATCGCGTTTACCGATGCCGGGTCGCAGAAGCCATTCATGGTGCTCGCGTGCCGGCACGTCTTCGACTACCACTTCGTCGGTGCAGCCGCCGCTGCATCCGGCGTGTCGCTGTACCGCTACGAAAACGGACAGCGCGTCGACAACATCACCGACTGGGCCCTCGACCAAATCAAGAAGCAATACCAACCCGGCCGGACGAAGCCCAAGCGCCCGATCACCAAGGAAGCGATTTTCCATTACGTCTATGGCGTGCTGCACGACCCGATCTATCGCGAGAAATACGCGCTCAACCTGAAGCGCGAGTTCCCGCGCATTCCGCTCTACGCCGACTTCTGGCAATGGGCCGACTGGGGCAAGACGCTCATGGATCTGCATATCGGCTACGAGACGGTCGAGCCGTTCGAACTGAAGCGCGTGGAAGCAAGCCCCTCACCCAAGCCTTCTGCGCGGAAGCGGGGCGAAGGAGCATCGGAGCGCGCCGACGCGCCCAAGGCGATGCTCAAGGTCGACAAGGAAGCCGGCCGCATCGTGCTCGATTCGCAGACCGCACTGTCCGGGGTGCCGCCCGAGGCCTGGGACTACAAGCTCGGCAACCGCTCGGCGCTGGAATGGATCCTCGACCAGTACAAGGAAAAGAAACCCAAGGACCCGACCATCCGCGAGAAGTTCGACACCTACCGCTTCGCCGACTACAAGGAAAAGGTGATCGACCTGCTTATGCGCGTGACGCGCGTGTCGATCGAGACGCAGGCGATTGTCGCGGCAATGCGCAAGGCCGCGCGTTAAGAACAGAGTGGCAACGTACTTGCCAAATCTGACAATGCACCACCTCGGTAGGCTAGGTACATACTAACAATAGTAAAAACAATCTCATAGATTATGGCGCAGTAGCCAGGATTCAATCTGGCGAACGGTGTCTGACCAAGGCGGCTCTAATTCGTATGTGAAGGCCTGGTTTCGGCCACGAGTTGCACTACGCTCGCTAACTCAAGATTCATGTGTCCGCTGGCAGACGGTGGCAAGCTGATCAAGCAGGCGGGGCTATTCGGACTGTGTTTTGGAAACCGAGGGAGATTCAGGACGTTGATTCGTTTCTTGCCATATATCACGGATACCGACATCGCCGCGGATTCTCAATGCCTAGATTCCAGAGGTGGTTGACGACAACACCGCGCATGACATCATGTGATAAATTGCAGTTCTGCAATTCATTAAACGGCCGATCTTAAATGGATCGCAGCGAAGACGGGTCAAACGCCGTGCCAAACGAGAGGCAAAAGGTGGTGCTGTTTGCTGATCTGCTCGGATTCGGGGCGCTGACGGAGCAGTGCCCCTTGGATGTCGCCTTCCTTAGAAGCTCCGATCGGCTAGATACACTGTTTGGTCAGGTGTTCCAACCGCCGAATCCGTTGACGCACGCGTTTACGGAATTCCATCGCGCAGTAAGGTGGGCGCTGCAACTTGCCAATCTCAAGCATTCCTCTACGGCCATATCCTTCTCGGATTCCGCGTTCGTGGCGACAGCGCAGCTGCATGAAGCTGTTGGCATTGCTACCTACTTAATGACATCGCTCCTAAGATGTGGCGTTCCGATGCGTGCGGGCATCGCGAGTGGTTCGTTTGAGGCGGTGCGGTTTCGTTCTGATATCTCACCCGACGGCGGAGATCACGCGGCTCATTTTCTTGGAACTGGCGTGCTTCGAGCTCACGCGAGCGAGAGTTGCGGGATTAAAGGTTGTCGGATCTTGCTCCACCCTTCTGCAACAGCTCTCTTAAAGGATCCGTTGCACAATCCGCCACATCCTGCCTCCGAACATGTGAGGTATCTTGAATGTACGCCCGTTGAGAGTCAGAACAAGGTGGGCGCCCTGCATGAAGTAGACTATTGGTCCTTTGGGCGAACCGACGAGAAAGCCGCATGGCGCGCTCTTCAAAAGATGTGGGATAGAGCGCCTGAAGCGGAACGCCATCATTATTGGGCTACCGCGGAGGCAATTAACCGCATGAGGATGAACAGGGGAGAGCCTTCAATACGCGACCTTCGTCGTCGCACGCTTCCTCGTGGGGCTTCAAACACAAGGTAGCCTGATGTTCATGTTCAATCCTTGCCAAAAGATGAGCTGTTTGGCGAATGCTCGCGACTGCGCCCTAACCCACGTTCAACGGAGACGGGCCTCCCGCCAATGATGCAAAGCCATTCTGTCTAGACCGCTGAAACCGCGTGGACACTGACCCGATCAAGCATCAGCTTACGGAGCGGGGCGTGCGAGGCGCGGAAGCGTATTGCGCGAAACTCCGCTGGAATGCCCGCAATCCCGAGGTCCTTGGCGATCTCCTGTCGGAAGCCGCCGCTGCGATAATGTTCTCGGCTGCCGGTTTCATTGTCGAAATGCGAGATCGTCCTGACCTTTGGCTCACAGGCTTCGGTCAGTCCGTCGCCGCCGAGGTCAAGCACTTCCGTTTCAAGCGCCAAGACTCGATCGACGACGCGGCGCTCCGAAGCTACGGCGATTACCTTGTCGAATTTGGTGATACTCGTCTGACAGAGGACTGCGCGGCGCGGGACCAAGTTGCCAACGTGGCTCGGTCGAAGGCTTCGCAGTTCAAAGGCGTGAGTCCCTATTTGTTGGTGATTCAGAGTAACAGTCCGCATGGGATCGACGACCTTGTCGTCCGAACGGCCGTGAACATTCTTGACGAAGAGGCCTCCGTCGACCGCGATGCAGCCGTGGCTCGTTTAAGCGGAATCGTGCTCTTGTCGCCTGAGTCTCGCTTTCCCGGTGGAAGGAACGTGTACTTCTTCGAGTGCCGCGCCTCTCAGCAACCAATATTTCCTCCTCTACGGGAAGCTCTAAAAGGCATGCGAAGGCGGGCGCTCAATATCATCGGAGATTTCGAGTTGTGAATATTCTTCTTGCCGCCGTAGTCTTGTTGGTCTTGGTCGTAGTTGTCGTTGTCACTCGCAAGACGCGGGGACTGCCTGGTTCCGGTGACGCACCGTGGCCCTTCTACGCAAAGAAGCCACTGACACAGCCCGAGCAAATCCTCTATCACCGCCTTGTGGCCGCAATGCCCGAGTGCATTGTCTTGGCGCAGGTCCAGCTTTCCCGCGTGCTAGGTGTGAAAAGGGGTTTCAACTTCAACGAGTGGAACAACAGAATCAATCGCATGAGCCTTGATTTTCTCGTTTGTCTCAAGGACTCGACCATCGTCGCCGCCGTTGAGCTAGATGACAAGACTCATGAAAAGCCATCACGCATCGAGGCCGACCATAAGAAGGAAAGGGCGCTATCAGCCGCCGGTGTCGCGCTCATTCGGTGGCAGGTGAACGCATTGCCCGATGAAACCGCCATTCGTCAAGCATTCGCCAAATGAAGATACGCCCCAATCCACCGCTCAACTGGACCGCCTTCACAAAATGCTTGAAAATTTGGGAGGGATGTTGAGTGACAAATTGATGTTTTGGAGAATCATTGGGGCAGGAACGTGCGCGTGCCTCGATGTTCCCGAGGGCATGGAGTGGGATTAGTCGTTTTGTACAAACCCGATGCGGCGCTTCTTCGTGGGCTCGGGCGGGGCCATTAGCTGGCGGATGGCCTCCAGGATGCCGGCGATTGCCTAGTCGTGGGTGGCGAGTCTACGCTCCAGGCGTGACTCCAGCTCGTCTAGCCGCTTGGCGAGTTCCTTGTTGGTGGCGAGCGCTTCGCGCAGCTCGACGAATGCGCGCACGACATACAGGCTGACTTCCACCGCGCGCGGCGTGTTGAGGACGAAAGCTGCCATCAACGCCCCGTGCTCGGTGAAGGCGAACGGCATCGTCGGGGAAAATTTGAGCCGCTGGAGGTGGTCGCAATTTGCGACCACCTCGTCGCGCTCGGCGCGAGTGAGCGCGAACACGAAATCGCCGGGAAAGCGTCGGGGGTTACGTTTGACCTGCTCGTTCAGACACTTGGTTGGCACGTCGTAGAGCGCGGCGAGGTCAGCATCGATCATGACCTTTTGGCCGCGGATGACGAGGATTTGCCGGGCGATGTGCGCGGTGACATTAAGTGCCACCACTACGGTCTTCTTCGTGATGCTGCGGTTTTTCTTATCGATATCAACGGCTCGGATGCTGAGAGCTGGAACATGAAGTCGGCCGGAAACCGTTCAAGATTCCGCTTGACCGCCTGGTTGAGCACCCGCGTTTCGACGCCGTAGAGCGCGGCGAGATTGGAGTTAAGAGGGTCAAAATGGTTCGATTGGTGCGGCGGTCCCAATGCGTTGATCGGGGACACTACGCAACGGTGTTGCGCATGAAAATTTTCAGAACAGCATATTCAGGCGGAGTATTATTGCCAAATCCGAATTGAAAACGGGGCTTCCTCATGAAACTTGACCAAACCATCCAGCAACTCTTGGAGAAGCTTCCCCTCCAGCTCCAGAGCGAGGTTTTGGATTACGTGCTCTACCTGGAACAGAAAGCCGGGAAACAATCTCCCACAGACAGCGAGCGCCGGAAGTCCTTGGCAAGCGCACTGGAAAAGGCCACTGCCATGAATCCTTACGCCAAGGTTGACCCGGTCGCATGGGTGCGCGAGCAAAGGGACGAACGCGCCCTACCGGGGCGGGAATAGGCGCTATGTTGGTTGACAGCAATGTCCTCATTTATACCACAAAGCCGGAGCACTCCAAGCTTCGCCAGTGGCTGATTGACGCCCTGCCCAAGGCGTCGGTCATCAGCAAAGATGAAATTCTCGGCTACCACAAATTGCACTCGATGGAAAAAACTGCACTTACGGAATTGCTGAACAGCCTGGAACTGATTTACCTGACCCCCGCCAGCTACGAAATCGCCATCCAATTGCGCCAACAACGCAAACTCACGCTCGGTCACGCCCTCATCGCCGCCACCTGCTTGAAAAGGGATATACGCTGGCGACATGCAATGCCGGCGACTTCGCCTGGATTGAAGAATTGAAAGCATTCAACCCGCTGGAAGCCGGTTGAAACCAGCCTACATTGCTGTTCGTTGTGGTCGCTCACCTGAGCGCCATCAGCATGGGCATAGCGGCAGGCGCGAATAGAAGGGGTCGTGTTCGCGCCTATTTCTAACGCGCAGCCCCTGCCGACACCGCGCCTTCGCGCGATTCATTTTTGCTCGTGCGTTCTACCCCCGTTTCTTCTCTTCTGGGGCGATGAACCCAATAGGCCGGCGCCTGGGCTCCGGCGGGCTCATCAACTCGCGGATGGCGTCGAACACCTGCCGCAACTGGGCGCGGGTGTTGGCGGCAAGCGTGTCATGGCGCAGCGCGAGCGCTTCGGTCTTTTGTTCGAGTTCTTCAAGTTTCGCGGCAAGCCCCTTGTGCGCGGCGAGCGTTTCGCGCAGGCGCACGAACGCACGCACGACATACAGGCTGACTTCCACGGCGCGAGGGGTGTTCAAAACAGAGGCCGCCATGAGCGCGCCGTGTTCGGTGAACGCAAATGGCGCGCGGCGCAGCCCCATTTTTGCGCCCGGTTTGGACATCACAAGTTGTGATCTCCAATTCTCGAACTCCTCGGCCGAGAGCTGGAACATGAAGTCGGCCGGAAACCTTTCGAGATTACGCTTGACCGCCTGGTTCAGCACCCGCGTTTCGACGTCGTAGAGCGCGGCGAGATCGGCATCGAGCAGAACCTTCTGCCCGCGCACGAGAAGGATCCGGTTCTCGATGCGCTCGATGGGGAGCAGTGCCGGTTTCATTGGGATATAGACAGGAACGTGTCAACGGTTCGTGCCGGCGGCTCCTGGAATAGAGCACTTCGGCCGCGGAAATTACTTGCGCCACTTCACGGGGCTTGGACGCTTCACCTGTTCACCGCGAACCTTCGCTGCGACGTACGCGTGCACCTCCGGCATCGCGTAACCAACTCCGCTCTCCTGCATGGCGACATCGGTGCGCGCGGCGTCATCCAGAAAGCTGCGATGACGCTTGGTCCCCGCAACATGGTCGGCCAACGCGCGCCCGAGCGCACGGACCTGCACCTCGTCGTGAATGCCTTGTTCTTTCAGGAAGGCATCCAAGCAACTGCCCGTGTGCGGATTACTCTTCGCCATGCTTCTCTCGTCGCATCGGTGGACCCCGGAACGAATACCGTCCGTAAATGGTATTACTTGGCGGCGCGGCGCGCCAGCGGAATCCGATTCGATAAGCCGTTTACGCGTAGAGCAGTTCGGTCGCGATCGCCGGCGCTTTGCCGGCCCAACGCATCCTCAAATGCGTGGAGACGCCCGTCCCTATTGGCTCAGCGGCTTATTGACGATCTCGACCGCCGGTGTAGTACCGGCAGCGATTCCTTCACTTGCAGTTGTTGTGCAGCTTCCACTTTTCCTCATGGCCCATGGCCTTGGCAAAGTCGGGCACCCTGCAGCGCTCGGCCTCGGCCGGGTCGATGGGGGCGGCGGGCGCAGATGCGCCGGGTTGCTGCGCAATTCTTACGTTCTGCGGGCCTGTGCTGTAGACCCACTGGGCGATACCGCCTACCGCGACCGCGAACAACGCCACTATGACGGCCTGTATCATGCCTCTACCAGACGTATTGGCGGGCGGCACGTCGCACACCCCACCGGGACAAAGCTGGGCTTTATCCCGGTTGAACAGGTTGTAAATGTTGCAGCCGATGCAGATGCCGAACGCCGTCTCGAAAAACAGCAATATCAGGCAGGCGGCGCAGACGATCAGGTTGACCGGACCGATCACGTTGTTGAGCACCACCAGGTACAGCATGGTGAGCGCGAGCGCGAAGCCAATCGCCCAGGCAAAGCGCTTTTGCGGAGCGCCGGTCCATTCAGATTGCTGCCGGCGCACCATCCATTGCCCCACGATCAGGCTGGGCGCATAGCGCGGGTTGATGAAAATGCGGACGGTGAAATCAATCAGAAACGCGACCACGAACACCCGGGTGGGCTGAAAATTGCCCGTCAGCCACGCGTTCATGAAGGCGACGATGGCCAGAAAGAACAGAACGCCCGCACCGGCGCGCACCGCGCGCTCATTGAGCACCGGCACTGTGTAACCTTCCACCGTTTCGCCAAACCCGACGATCGCGCTCATCGAATGCCTCGCCAAACGTTAGTCTCGTTCTGCATTTGCATGCTCCGGCGTAATTGGGGACTTCACGGTACCAGTGTTCGCGCATCGCTTTGTGACGATTTGTTGCGAAGTGGACAAGCGATACAGTCCGCTACAATTCAGCCAATGCCGCCGCCGCGGTTTCGATTTCCTCAGGCGTCGTCATCCACCCCACCGACAGCCTGACTGCTCCCATGGCTCGATGCGCATCGAATCCCATCGCGGCCAGCACGCCGCTCACGGCGTCGGTCTCGGAGTGGCAGGCCGAACCCACCGACGCGGCAAGCCGTCCCTCGACGCGGGACAGCAACTCGCGCCCGGCGATGCCCGGAAAAGACACGCTCAAGGTATTGGGCAGACGCTCGCTCGGATGTCCGTTGAGCATCAAACCCGGAACGGCCGCCGCCAGCCGCTCATGCAAGGCATCGCGCAAGGCGCGCAACTTTTCCGTCGCCGCCGGAAGGCGTTCCCGAGCGAGCCTTGCCGCCGCGCCCAGGCCGACCATCTGCGGAACGTTCTCCGTGCCCGGGCGCAGGCCGCGCTCCTGCCCGGCACCGAACTGGATCGGCGCGATCGGCGTTCCCGTCCGAACATAAAGGGCGCCCACCCCTTTCGGCGCATAGAATTTGTGCCCCGCCAGGGTCAGGAGATCGACGCCCAGCGCTTCGACGTCGAGCGGAATCTTGCCGGCGGATTGAGCGGCATCGGTATGCATCAGTATGCCGCGCGCCTTGGCGATCGCGGCGATCTCCGCGACCGGCTGGATCGTGCCCACCTCGTTGTTGGCGTGCATGATGGAGACGAGCGCGGTATCCGGCCGCAGCGCGGCGGCGACCGCCGCGGGATCGACCCGGCCGTACGCGTCGACCGGAATCACGCTCAGGTCCCATCCCTCCCGCTGCAACTGCAGGGCCGGCTCGATCACCGCGGGGTGTTCCACCGCGCTCACCACCAGATGCCGCTTTTCGCCCGCCAGCGCGCGGGCGACGCCGAGCAGCGCCAGATTGTTGGCTTCGGTAGCGCTGCCGGTGAACACGATCTCGTCCGCGGCGGCGCCCAGAAGGGCCGCGACCGACTCCCGCGCTGCGCGCATCGCCTCGGAGGCTTTTGCGCCGTGGGCATGCGACGACGACGGATTGCCGTAGTGCTGCGCCAGGCAGGGAAGCATCGCCTCCAGCACTTCGGCGGCGACCGGCGTTGTGGCGTTGTAGTCGAGATAGAGGGGTTTACTCATCGCGACGCCCATTCTAGCCGTCAGAAACGCCGATAGAGCCAGTATTTCTCGTACAGGATTTTCCCCGCGTGCCAGAACAGATTCGGCGCGCGCATCTCCACTTGCGGCACCGGCTCGGCGTAGAAGTCGCCCTTGCCGATACCGGCTCGCCCTCCGCCCGCCTCGATGAAGCACATGCCGAAGCCGGCAAATTGGCGCGGCTCGCCCTTGCCGGTCCAGGCGTGGGCGATGTTGTGCGCCACGACTTCGGCCTGGCCGTGGGCGAAGACACCGGCCTTGGGCAGGGGACGACCCATTTTGAGGGGAATAATCGTGATATCGCCGAGCGCGAACACCTTGTCGAATCTTGTTTGCAGGGTATGACGGTCGACGGGTATCCAGCCGGTTTCGTTGGTCAAGCCCGCCGCGCGCGCCACCGCCGGCGCGCGGTGCGGTGGAACGTAGAGCAGCAGATCGTATTCGGCCGAAACGCCATTGGCGAAATCGATGCGGCGGGCTGCCGCATCGATTTGCTTGACCTGGTGCTCGGGGTGATAGGCGATGCCGCGTTCCTCGATCAGGCCGCGCACGGCGGCGCCCAGTTCGGGGCCGGTAACGGCCATCGGCCGGGGTTCGGCGGCGAAGAACGCGATCGTTCCCTTTTCGCGCACGCCGCGCTTGCGCAGATGCGAATCCACCAGCAGCGCGGCCTCGTAGGGTGCCGCCGGGCACTTGTACATGGGCGCGGCGGTGAGCACGACGATGCGCCCGCCTTCGAAACGCGCGAGGGCGTCGCGGATGGCTGTCGCGCCTTCCATGGTGTAGAGGTTGAGGCCGGCTTGCGCGAGGCCCGGGATCGCCTCCGGCGCGTACTCCGCCCCGAGCGTGATCACCAGCGCGTCGGCCGTGAGCGTTTCGCCGGCGATCTCGACTTCGCGGCGCTGCGGATCGATGCGCGTGATTT